>Ga0209700_109974_pt1 | contig 10353 bp, 8 predicted proteins | sample SiratroredBW_FD_187528 | JGI IMG/M metagenome (GOLD analysis project Ga0209700, IMG submission 187528) | Root nodule microbial communities of legume samples collected from California, USA - Siratro red BW (SPAdes) (version 2) | ecosystem: Host-associated > Plants > Roots > Nodule | place: USA...
TTCTGCTTACTGCTTCATGCAACTGTTCTGATTTAGTAAATTCAAATAAAGATCCAGTCTGTGAAACAGAATTGCATTTTACTGAAAAAATATCAAATTATTTCAAAAAGTTTTGAAATCCAATTCACCCCCCCTCTTGTATTTCAGCCAAAACAGTTTCCAACAGAAAGGTATTGAGGAAACCTGATATTGCAAGGAGGATGATAGGATGGTCGGTCAAACTGTCCAAATTTGGAATCACTTATGAACCAAGAAGACATATACGATCCCAACGTCTAGCTGATTTCTTCGTGGAACTAAGCCCATAATTGACAAGCCTCAACGCCCAATGGATGATTTACGTAGATGGATCATCAAACACCAAAGGAAGCAATGTCGGGATCATCTTAGAAGGACCAGTAGGGCTTACCATATAGCAACCACTGAGGTTTGATTTCGAAACTACTAATAATCAAGTTGAATATGAAACCATAATTGCAGGTTTGAATTTAGCTAAAGAGATAGGAGCAAAGGAGATCCAATGTCGGAGCAATTCAAAATTAATAGTAGGCCATTTAACTGGAGAGTTCCAGGTCAAGGACGATATGATGATGCAATATTACCAAAAAGTGTTGAATTTACTATCAACCTTAAAGGTAGCAAAGATAAAAGACATCAGAAGAGAGAAAAATGCAAGAGTCAACTTACTCGTTAAACTGGCAAGCACCAAAAATAAAAATCGCTATCATTCTATCATACAGATGACAGTCCCAACGCCAAGCATAGTTGTTGGAGAAGAGGTCATGGTTGTTGAAGAAAATAAAGATTTCTGGATAACTCCAATCATTAAGTTCTTGAAAGATGGAACGTGTGAAAAGGCCGAAGAGGCCACTATGAAGAAAAAATGTGTGAGGTATACGCTGATAGGAGAAGAGTTATACAAAAGAAGCTATTCGAGACCATTGCTGAAATACATCAACAAAATCAAGCTAACTATCTAATGGTCGAGCTACACGAAGGAAATTGCGGTCTCCATTCTACAGGATGCAACATGGCTACAAGAGCATTGAGGGCTGGGTACTACTGGCCAACTATGGAGAGTGATTCTACAGAGTATGTCAAGAAGTGTCAAAAGTGGAAAGAATTCGGTAACATGCAGAGAACTAAACCAGAAACTTGGCATCATATGAGCTCCCCATGACCCTTTGCTCAGTGGGGAATTAACATCATTGGCCCATTCAGCCTTTGAAAAGGGCAGTGTAAGTTTCTTCTAGTCGTTGTTGATTATTTCACTAAATGGATAGAGGTCGAACCCCTGGCCTTTATCACAGCTAACAAGGTCCAATCCTTTGTGTGGAAGAACATAGTATGCAGGTTTGGGCTGTCGAACACTATCATTTCAGAAAATGAGAGACAATTTATTGACCAGGGACTTCAGGATTTCTACAAAAGGGTTGGGAATTCGTTCCATCACCAGCTCGGTGGAACACCCACAAACCAACGGCCAGGTCGAGGCTTCGAATAAAGTCGTTAAATGAGCTTAAAAAGAGGCTGGGAACTGCTAAAGGAAAGTAGACTGAGGAGTTATTGGAAACACTATGGGCGTACAAATGCACTGCACAATCCTCAACTAAAGAAACTTCATTTAGCCACACCTGTGGCTCAGATGTTATGCTGTCAGTAGAACTTGGAGAACCAAGCCTACGCAGAGAAATGTTCGACCTAAAGCTCAATAGCGAAAGCCTAATGGCCAATCTATATTTAATCTATGAACTAAGAGATAAAGCTCGAGTGATGGAAGAAGCAAGTAAGAGAAGAGCAGTGAGAAAGTATAACTCCAAAGTCAAACCGAGAAGTTTTCATGTTGGAGATTTGGTGTGGAGAATGAGAAGTCAAGCAAGGCAAGGGGAAGGCAAGATCTTTGCCAACTAGGAAGGACCATTCAGAGTTCAACAAGTAGCAGTGATGAGTCATTATTTTCCCCTATTTACTTGTCTTTATGTACCTATTTTTATTAGTGATTTGTGTATAACTGTCTATTATTTTCTCTATTTCACTGTTTGGGCTTCATTTACCAGAAATTCGTAATTTTATTTAATTTGAATTTTCTAAGCTAATTTTATTATTATTTTAAGGGCAGCTTTGGAATTTTATTGGGCTTGGAAATTAATTATGGAATTGAAGAGGAGCTTCCACATTATCAATTTTTATTTATTGGACCAAAATTGAATGATTTAAGCCCATTAGGTTTAGTGTTCAGGACTGACCTAGGTTTAGCCGCCTATGAAAGGAGGAGAAGCCAAAGGAGTTCGATACACCGGAGACTCTCGGCTTTGGAACTCAATTCATTTTCCCTCTACATTCGGTTTTGTTTCAATTAAATTTTGTTATATATTTAATTTCGCTATTTAATTCTCGTTCCTTCTTCATCTCACTTTGTTTATTCACTTTTATGGAAGGCTAATCCGTTTGGGTTACGTACTTGATTGAGATTGCAAAAAAATTTTGGGGTTTTATACTTATTCGTTTCACTCCTTTACTATTGATTTCATTATGTGAGCCCACTATTTTCACTGGACCGTTCACGCTTAGTGATTCGATAAATACAAACTTGTGCCTCTGTTCACGCTTAGTGAAGGGAGTTGCACGGTTTAGAGGTTGGGATGAATGTTGGATGAATGCTTGTTTCGCATAAGGAACACTCACATTAATTTTCGCTTAGTTAACTAAAAGGGATGGAGCGTTATTATAAATTTTTGAAACCAATGATAATCGGACTGCATTCTAAATCAAGGGGATAATCTGTTTTTAATCACTGGTTTAAGTTTCATTAATTATTGTTTGTTGAAATTTGTCTAACCCCCCTTTCAGTGTGTTTTCATTCCTTGGATAGAGAATTAGGTCCTTGGGAGACGACCTAGGAGTCACTTCCTAGTACTACACTTTACTGAGATTATTTGACCGGATACGACTTCGATCAAGTGGCCAATGAAGCATATCACCTGGAGCACTTATCAGGAAAAACGATACCTAGAACCTGGAATGCATCCCACCTCAAGTTCTACTATAGTTAGTTTGTACTTTGAAATTCCTGTATTTTGAGGGCACTCTTTCCTAACTCAGTCTTTCTTCCCTAAGGAGGGTTTTGGAGCTTTTAACGAGGCTCTAGTTTAATGAAGTTATCTAGTTATTTTGAATTCTATTAAAGACACTCATCTAAAACGGTACAAAACATCTCGACCTCAACTTGAAAATTCAATCAAAAGTTATTGGCATCAAGGTCGAGAAACACCTTGGCCTCAACTTGAAAACCCAATCAAAAGCGATTGGTAACAAGGCCGACAAACACCTCGGCCTTAACTAGAAAACCCAATCAATTGTGATTGGTAACGAGGCCGACAAACACTTCGGCCTCAACTCCAAAACCAATCAAAAGTGATTGGTAATAAGATCGAGAAACACCTCGGCCTCAACTTGAAAAGCCATTCAAAAGCGATTGGTAACAAGGCTAACAAATACCTCGGCCTCAACTTGAAAACCCAATCAAAAGCGATTAGTAATAAGACCGAGAAACAGATCAACCTCAACTCGAAAACCCAATCAAAAACGATTGGTAACAAGATTGAGAAACACCTCGGCCTGAACTTGAAAACCCAATCAAAAGCGATTGGTAACAAGGCTGATAAAAATCTCGGCCTCAACTCGAAAATCCAATCAAAAGCAATTGGTAACAAGACCGAGAAACACCTTGGCTTCAACTTGAACACCCAATCGAAAGCGATTGGTAGCAAGGCTAACAAACACCTCGACCTCAACCTGAAAACCTAATCAAAAGAGATTGGTAACAAGGCCGACAAACACGTCGGCCTCAACTCAGAAACCCAATAAAAAGTGATTGGTAACAAGGACGAGAAACACTCCGGCCTCAACTTGAAAATCCAATCAAAAGCGATTGGTAACAAGGCCAACAAACACCTCGACCTCAACTTGAAAACCCAATCAAAAGTGATTGGTAACAAGGCCAACAAACACCTCGGCCTCAACTTGAAAACCCAATCGAAAACGATTGATAACAAGACCGAGAAACACCTCGGCCTCAACTTGAAAATCCAATCAAAAGCGATTGGTAACAAGGCCGAGAAACACCTCAGCCTCAACTTTAATACTTAACAAATACTATGTTGAAAGATCGAGATAGGTGATATTGAAACTAAAGCGAAATGCAAGAAATGCAAAGAATGTGGCCAATACTTAGGCAAAATAACAATTGCATTGATAAAGATTTACAAAAGTTTTGGTGGAGGTCAAGATATAACAAAAGGCATGACCCTCCATAGTACAAAGAAAATGAACATATTAACAAATTACTCGGCCCTACCCGAGCCATCACCAGCTGAGGCCCTCTCTTCTTCCTCCTCCTCAGGAATGCCTTCTTCATCCTCACTATCTTCCTCGTCCTCCTCCCTCAAGGTTTCCTCTTCATCACCACCACCAACCTCTTCCTCCTCGTCAGCCCTGCCGGCTTCCTTGCCTAGCATATCTCCAATAGGAACAAGTTAACCCTGATAGACCTCCTTCTCAACATCAAACTCATTACCCTCAGCGGAAACCCCATACAGTAGGACACCCTTGTGGAACTCAAGGTCGTGGGAAACTAGTGCTTTTCCCCTGCTGCTGACATCTCCAATAGAGGTCTTAGCCCTCTTGGGAGAGCGCTCAGGAGCATCTTGGCGCCTTACCTTGTACATACTCTTCTTCTTCTTTGGCTTTTTCTCGGCCAAAGGGGAAGCAAGGTCGACAGGAGGAACTTGCTGAGCAGAATGTTGGACTGAAATTTTGGCCGCACTCGAAGAGGCACCCTTGGCGGCCTCCCTTGTACGTTACGCCTTCTCTAAACACAGTTTGGTTAGCATGTCAGACACACCTTCTTGAGCCATGATACCTACAACCAAGGCAAACAAAGTTTATTTAGGTTAATGCTAGTCGAGAACCATACGAGAATGAAAAAAATACACATACCACTCAAATCAACCCAGCGTTGAGCTCAAAGGTAAAACTTGAGGATTTCCTGAGTAGGTAACCTCCTCAGAAGTCTATCAAAAAGACTAAAAATTATCTGATCATCATCGATCATTGATGACCTCGGCCAGTACAGGTAATGCACATGACTAGTCGTCCAATAAAGAGGAAACTTGGGAACATCACCATAATAAAAATATTTGCGACTTGCCGGCTCTATAGCAACACAAAAGAACCCGATCTTAAAATGCTTGTAGGAGACAGTGTAAGGAGCAAACAAAGCAGCCCTAGATTGGCTAACCAGTGACATCCAACGAATTAGGATATTGGGCCGAGCATTATAATAATGAAGGAAAGACTGAGGAGTGGGAGTGAGACTAAACATTTTGTAAAGAAGCCAAAAGGATTGGAGATAAGCCCAAGAATTAGGATGTAGTTGGGTGGGAGCAACGTTCAAGATTCACAACAGCCCCATGGTAAACTCATCAAGAGGGAGACAAACATGAACATTAGTAAAAAAGGTCAAGTACATGAAGAAGTAATCTAATTCTCCCTCTTCTCAGCCATAACAAACACGGTCATTGACCGAACACTTCTCCATTGACACCAATCCCCTCTCAACCTTAGGAACAACCATAGGGACACTCGCAACAAGATACTCTAATGACGTAGACCAACGATACTTGGAGGACTGTTTCAGAACTTGATCGCTCACCCAGTCGTACCGAACCCTAAGAGGAAGGTCACTTAACGAGGTGTCACCCGAGGAGTCCTTAGTCGCGTTGGCATCATCAACCCTTACTACCAAAACATCAGAAGGCAGGGAATCTTTTTAAGAGCCAACCGACTCCTCAGACATACTAAAAGAAGACTTGGAAGTAGAAGAAGACCGAGAAGTAGAAACAAGGCCGAAAAGGACGAAGAGGACATGATTACCTTAAGGCTGAAGACAACACAACACTCTCAAGCTTCTAGAAAAGAAAAAAGATATCAGATTCCAGAGGAAGAAGGCAATGATAAATGCCAAAATGATTCCCAAGACCTTCACTTATAGAAAGTTTTGGGAGGATGATTAGTGACTCCTCGCCTCCCAACCACTCGATCTTGTAGATCTCGAGGACTGTAACCCATCAGTCCCATCAAAGAAGGCGTAAGGCCCAAGCACCTCACTCAACCAAACTATCGAATAAAATAAAACATTGTCTCAGCCCAAAAAGGCGACAATCCCCTGCAAGAATAACGATGGGATGACCACTCTTCTACGACCATCAAATAACATGGATGACAACAATTGCTAGTACACTACATGACTATCATAGAGTATGGCTGACAACTTTCACTCCTAAAAAAAGCTCACGAATGTGAAGGACTTAGAAGGCTAGTGTACCATGCGACCACCAGAAAGCGTGGCTAACAACATTCGGAAGCATACCATATGGCCATCCAAAGGTGTGGTTGACAACTCCCACTCCTTGAAACTCTTCACAGTCTAAAAAATATGAAGAGAGGACAATGTACTATATGGCCATCCAAAGGTGTGGTCGACAACTCCCACTCCTTGAAATTCTTGTAGTCTAAAGATTACAAGAGCTTGGGAGGCTAGTGTACTGTAAGGCTAAACGAAGGTGTAGCTGACAACCTTCGCTCCTTAAAACTCTTAGTAGTTTAAAGACTACAAGAGCTTGGGAGACTAGTGTACTATACGGCTATCCGATGGTGTGGCCGACAACTCCCACTCTTTGAAACTCTTGTAGTCTAAAGACTACAAGAGCCTGGGAGGCTAGTGTACTATACGGCCATCCGAAGGTGTGGCCGACAACCTCCGTTCCTTGAAACTCTTAGTAGTATAAAGACTACAAGAGCCTAGGAGACCAGTGTACTATACGACCATCTGAAGGTGTGACCAACAACTCTCACTCATTGAACTCGTATAGTCTAAAGACTATAAGAGCCTGGGAGGCTAATGTACTATACGACCATCTGAAGGTGTGGCAGACAACCTCCGCTCCTTGAAACTCTTAGTAGTCTAAAGACTACAAGAGCCTAGGGGACTAGTGTACTATACGACCATCAAGGTGTGGCCGACAACTCCCACTCCTTAAAACTCTTGTAGTCTAAAGACTACAAGGGCCTGGGAGGCTAGTGTATTATATGACCAGTGTACTATACGACCATTCAAGAATGTACAATCCTGAAGATGACAAGTTACCAGCCACACTGAGATTATTTGTATATATGATTAATAAAGGAAGGTTACATAGAGGCCCGAGGATGAGGAAAAGTGAAGAAAAAATTTAATTCTAGTACTTCTCATAGACCATATTTTTCAACTTTTAATCCAAGAAAGACGATGTTTTCCTTATACAAGGTACACTTACCCAAGTTGGAAAAGATGTGATCGATGTTCCTCGAGAATAACTAAAATTAGTCTTAGATGGACAAAAAACTTATACTATAGATTAGGATGTCATCTAAATAGAAAACTACGAGCTTGCTTACAGAATCCCTAAGCACATGATTCATTAATATCATGAAAGTACTAGGAGGATAGATTAATTCAAAAGGTATGACTAACCATTCATAGAATCAAAACCTAGTCTTAAAAGTAGTTTTCCATTCATCAGATTCTTTAACTCTTATTTGATAGTAATCATTTTTAAGATCAATTTTAGAAAATATTTAATTCATCTAGCATATCATCTAACTTAGGAATTAGTTGCCTATATTTTAGATTGATGTTATTTAGATCTCTAAAATTAGTTCATGTTAATATTGTTGATGTTTATGTATTTGATGAAACCAACTCAAGCCGAGACAAAAAAAACTTGAGGATGTCTTAGATTCAGTATGTATGTGTGTGTTGTCTAAATCATGTGCATGCATCATATATCTTCGGAATGAGCTCTAAAAATCTTTAATGTTTTCAAAATATAAAAATGAAAGTGGACTAAAGTTGTTTAAGTCAAAATGTTTCAATAAAGTTTTCAAGAGATTGTTTTAAACAAACAACAAGATGAAGAAAATTCTATCAGCAGGAAATGAATTGATTTAAATCTATTCTCAATCGCTTATTATTATAACATTGTAATAGAGTTTAAAATTGTTTTGAAGTCTTATATAAAGAGGTTTCGAAAACACTTCTTGACACACAGAAAGACATTGAGACAGACTAGCGAACTTTGATTTAATATATGTATCACTGGAGTGATATATATATGTATCACTGGATTTAATATAATTAACAAAATAAATCATATTTACCAAAAAAATTTTATTGTTTTAAATTAAAAATAAGATAGTGGTCCGAAGAAAGAGGGAAAACGACTAAAAATCTGGGCTTCGTTGAGAAAATTGAACATTTTTATGTTTTTGTTCTTATAAAAGGGACACTCCTAAAATTTTGGAATTCACTTATTTAAATGGTGGAAAAATATTTCAACATTCTCCTACTTTATTTATTTTTAATTAATAAGAAACTAAATATACGGATGATAAGTATTCTTAACAGGGAGTATTATCTCTTGTATCCTACAATATTAATTCTGTCAATAATTTAATGAATAAACCATGTATTTATCTTAGTTCAAAATTATATGATATTTCTCAATAATAAATATTTGCACAAGGATAAATGAGAAAAATATCAACATAAATAAGAGATTTTACAAAATAAAATTACTTGATTGTCACATCATGGTTTCATTCGTATTACATGATCCTTAAAATTCTTTAGTAGTGATATAAGAGGTTATGGTTTGTTTAGGGATTTTGTTTGATCGACGATATGGTTTCATTCATATTACATAATCCTTAAAATTCTTTAGTAGTGATCTAAGAGGTTATGGTTTGTTTAGGAATTTTGTTTGATCGACGATTATGGTGGCCTCGTTGGGAATAACAAATATGGACTAACACTACAAAAAATCGTGTATGTGGTAGTATTTTTTTTATATACAACATCAATTATAAACGCCACTTTATACATGTACGGTCTTTTAGAGAAACACCATAGATCTGGGCACCACAATATATAAAATGACGTTTTTGCCTGAAACGCCATAGATCCGGGCGTTATAATAAGCGGCATTTTTTTAATGTAAATAATGTCAATTGAATTGTCGTAATTATTTTTATTGCCAACAACAATAAATGATACCTCTGAACGCCATTATGAACGTTTTAATACGACACTTATTATGGACATATTATAATTAATGGTGAATGATAATACGTTAGTTCTAACTGTCATAATTTTAATATTAAATAAAAAAAATATTCATTATTATCTAATTATATATTCAGTTGTAATATATCCAGTAGTATTTAATAATTTACTAGATTTCATAATCATATGTGTTACATACATATCCAATAGAAGAAAACTAAAATAACACAACTTTTGTAATAACAAAAGATCACATTAAAATATTTCATAGTGCAACATAACATAGTATATGTTCTAATAGAGTTCACAAAATATTATGTTCGAAGACCCTATTACAACTTACTAAATTGTTCAAACCCACTTCCCGTACGAAATATTAAAAAAAACATATATATTTAATCTGTCTTGCTGCCTCCACTTGATCCTACAATGTGATTTGGGGATGGACCACCACTTGTTACATCTGATGCTTGAATATTGACAGCAAAGAAAATTAAATACTGCAGCAGAATGTACATGTTAATACTATAGTAGAATTATTCGAGGCACTTACCAAACCAGGTGCCATTGCAGAAACATGTTCAGGTACATCCGGTCTTGTAGCAATGTAGGCAAGCAAGGAATTCATCTGTTCTTTCATAGCTGCAAGTTCAGTTTCCATCTTAACTACCTTATCCTGAACTTGTGGTGAAGGTGCACTTGACGAAGCATGATGCATACCGGTTAATCTTGTTATAGTCTTCTTAAAAACAAGAGAAGAACAAGCTCCAAACAACATTCCTCTAACTTGACCTGGACGCTCTTTACCAAATATGACACCAACTAGATCATTTGGAGATATATCTGATGCAGTTTCTGGATTTTTCAACATTAAATCATCAATTTTTTCCTGCAAAACAACATATGTAACAAATGTGATCCTTAAGAACTTAAACAACAAGTAAACAACATTAAATAGGCTAAAAGTTATTTTACCCCAATGTCCGAAGCTTCATCATTGACATAGGTGCCATTTTTTGTCTTATGTGTGATCTTCCACATTTCAGCTCTCCCAATATTCCTACCAGTCTCAATTTTCTATATGTTGCAACAAAGATTATATAAGAAAATTCAAAAGTTAATGTATATATTGAAATTCGAATTTCAAAATTGAATGTAGAAATATACCAAATTATCCCTTCTTCTAGATA
>Ga0209700_109975_pt1 | contig 10353 bp, 2 predicted proteins | sample SiratroredBW_FD_187528 | JGI IMG/M metagenome (GOLD analysis project Ga0209700, IMG submission 187528) | Root nodule microbial communities of legume samples collected from California, USA - Siratro red BW (SPAdes) (version 2) | ecosystem: Host-associated > Plants > Roots > Nodule | place: USA...
AATAAATTTGTGATTTTATTGCATTATTTAGGATTTATGTTTAATTTTAAATAATTTAGAAGATATGTTTTAAATAATTTTAGTAATGTTTTTATATTAAAATCAATTTAATCCAATTCATTTTAATTTTTTACCATCTTATTTCACAAGGGTTAATTAGTATTTTCAGAAATATATCAATTAAAAAAATAAAAACAAATTTATGACATCTGTCAAATCATTCCCAAATTTTTATAATCCATCTCCTCAAATCCCTTCAAATCTTACCATCCATCCCTTAATCCAAACAACTTTTTTATCCCCATACAATCCACTCAAATCCCTTCAAATCTATCTTCTCAAATCTACTCCCCCAACCAAACAAAGCCTAAGGGAAGCACACCTAGAAATGACAACACAAGTATAAAGAAAGGTATTAAACACGTCAAGTCTTAAATCGTCGAATACTAAAAGTATTATTACTTATCGTACAACTTTTATGTAAAAAATTACAAACCTTCTTGTAAAATGTTTCTGATAAAACTTACACACCCTCTTATGAGTCATAATTTTTTAAGACCCTTCTACAATATCTAAGAGAATTATTGAGTTGTAGTGACAATTCTCATGTCAATTCTTTATTTTTATTGTAATTTTTTAATTATTCTTTATTTATATTATTCAATGTAAGACTTTGATGAATATCTACTAATAAAAAATAACAAAGTCAAGATTAATGTGTCTATAAGGATAATGTTAAGATCTATTTTTTCTATATAGATCTATTTTTTCTATAGAAAATATACTGTATTTAACCTATTACTCAAAGTTGGTATCAGAATTTAATTGAAGTCTGAGTCCTCGACACTGCTCAATAATGACCCACAGATATATTATTTGAGGACAATTTTAAAAAGCTTATCCCAAATCTAATCTCACATAGATTAAGATGACATGACAATTCAAAACAAATACTAATTCAAGTAATTAGTGAAAATCACCCTACTAATCAAGTTGACAATCATGGGTCTCGAAACAAAGGTCAGACCCAATATCATTTGTATAAATAGAAGGGAAACGAAATTTATACTAGAGTGATACACTTTTCAATATTAGTTCCCCACATAACACCTTTCCAACATTATTCCCAATCTAACACTGTTTACTGTTTAAGTGGAGAATTCGGCTGCCAAAGAGGGTTATTTGTAAAACAAATTCTTACAATTTTTTGATCTTTTTAAGTTTTATATATTTTTTAAATTATTTTAAAGTAAAATAAAGTGAAAATTTTATAATTTTTTATGATTTTTGTATAAAAGGTATAAAAATAAATAAAAATATTGTAAATGGTTTATTGTAGATTATGAGAAATTAACTTTGTAGAAGATAAATTTTAACTATATAAATAATGTCTTAAGAAATTTAATTAAAAATGGTGAGAATAAATTTAACATTACTTGTGAGAGAAAAAAAAATTAAACTAACCAAAATTAAATATAAATTGATTTAAAATTTTGTAAATGTTTATTATTATTGATAAATTAAAAATTTGAAATGAAATTGAAAAATGAAGTTAGAAATGTTAAATAAAAATTTAGGTAGTGTAATTTATAGATTTAAAAATAGAAAAGTATTTTTTTTAGTAAAAACTTGATTAAAAATACAATTAAAATTTGGAAGGTTTTATTTTTAATTTATTTGAGAGATGGAGATAAATAAAAAAAATATGTAAGTGAAAAATTATTTCTTTTTATTAAATTTATATGAAAGAAAACTATTTATAGATGTTTTGAAAAATTTAATTAAATGTAATTTGTTAGAAAAAAAAAACTATCTAAGTTAAATGTAATTTGATTTAAAGATAAAATAAAATATTAAAATTTTGTGGATGTTTATTAATAATGCTAAATTAAAAATTTGAAATGATTTGGAAAAATGAAGTTGGAAATGTTAAATGAAAATCTAGGTAGTATAATTTATAGATTTAAAAATAAATAAAAGTATAAGATTTTTTTTTGTTCAGTAAAAATTTTATTAAAAATACAATTAAAATTTAGGAGAGTTTATTTTTAATTTACACGAGAGTGGAAGATAAATAAAAAAAAATATGTAAGAGGAAAAGCATTTATTTTCATTAAATTTATACAAAAAATGTTGTGATAATTAACATAGACAGAGAAAAAAATATTTATAGATATTTTAATTAATTAATTATAATAAGAAAATAAATAATAAATTACTTTATTTTTGTATTTTATAATAGTTAAATATAATAAATTACAATAATTTTATAACTGTATTTTATATTAAAATTAAAATTGGAAGAAAAATTATAATAATTTATAATATTGAAATTATAATGAAATTTTGTATTTTAAGTTTAATAAAAAAAGCTGTAATAACAAAATGAAATAAAATATTAACCGTGCTTTAGAAAAAATAAGAAATATATATATTGAAGAAAGAAATAACTATTTAGAAAAGAAATATAAAACAAATAATTAAAAATGTTTAGTTCGAAATGTTATTTATTTGTGAGAATAAAAAAAATAAAAATAAATACTATTAATGTTATTATTGAAAAATAAATAATATTAATGTTATTGTTGAAAAATAAATAATATTAATGTTATTATTGCAGTAGATAATTTTAAATAGTAAAAGTCAATTAGTAAAGTTATATTAAATTTAAAAATAAAATGTAAAAAAAAATTATGTGAATGTTGGTAAAATTAAGGTGATTTTTTAAAATTTTGTTTTGAATATGTATTGAACACATTGATAATGTTGGAAAGAATAGGTGAACTTCTTTATTAATAATTTGAAATTTTGATAACAACATCTTTAATGACATGAGAATATATTAGTCTTTATAATGGTGACTGGTTCCACAGTGGCGACAACGTCTATTACTTGGTGGGTTGCGTCATGGTGATTGTGGCTGTTGTGGTTGTGGAAGAACTTCCTGCTTCATTGTCAAAGTGTGTTGGATGCATATATTGCATGTGATCATTAGCAGAAGATGATGTATTTAGATATCTTCAATGGTGATGGCAACATACACCCGCTGCAACAAATTCTTCACAGAAAGAAGCAGACAAGTGGAAGCCATGACGACCGACGGACATGTATACTCTGAAGTTGCAGCAAAATCATTGGAGGATGCACAATCAAAGGCGAACACTCATACAGTCCTTTCGTTTGACAGAAGGAACACTAGATTTTTGGTAGAAGAGAAACAAAATCCAAGAGAAGAACGACCACCAGGTCGATTTGCAGTTCGCTTGGACAAATTCTGGTGTGATTGTGGAAAATTTCAAGAAGTACATTTACCATGCTCCCATGTGCTTGCTGCATGCAAACATGCACACCATGATTTTGCTATGTACATCTCACCTTTGTACACCTTATAACAAGTCTCTCATGTCTACGAAGGCTTATTTGGTGAACTCAGAAATGAAGACTACTGGCCTGCTTACACTGGTCAAATGTTATGTCCAAGTCCAGACATGAAAAGAACATCAAAAGGAAGGCCTAAGTCAAGTCACATAAGGACTGAAATGAACATGAGGAAACAACATGGTCAATCCAAAAAATGTTCATATTGTCAAATGTCAGGATATACAAAAAGAACATGGCCCAACATTGTTGGAGCATCCAGTTCTCGCCATTGATTATTGTTAGCACCAGGAGATGTTATATTGATTTGATGAAGCCAAACCAATCACAACTAAAGCTGCTAAGTTAATTGAAGAAACCAGCCAAGTTGACCAAGTCAAGACCAAGTGCTTTCAAGTAAAGATGCATGGAGTTTGCATGAAGATTGAAGTTTTTGGGTCTAGGCTTTTGGTGGTGTTGGTGTGTCTAGATTGAGGTTAAAAACTGTGATGATAAATGTGTTGATCATTGATAAGCTCCACTGTGAAAATTGGCTTTAGCAAGGTTTTAAAAGATCATTAAAATCAGATTTCAAATTTTGATAAACTGTTTTGACTGTCTTTTAAAAATTTAGTCGACTGAGTGTCAAAACAATCGATTTGACAGTTGTCACTACAACTATTTATATAGCTGGTGCGTTTTCAAAAAAAAAAATAGGAGAGAGAATTTTTGAACATACTACTCTGATTGAGTTGAGATTTTTCAAGCAAGAGAAAACGTTACCACATTTTTTAGATCAAGATCAATTTGAAGTTTTCAAAGAATTCATCAAGAACTGAATTTCCGCATTCTGCTGAAGCTTTGAAACCGACTGCACATTTCTACATCATTGATCTGACCTCAGCCTAAGCACTCTATACCTGTTTCCTTTTATTACTGATTTGTTGTATAGACTTGCTTTTGTTAGTTGATTTCTGTGTAAATCTCTCAACTGTAGTAAAACTACTACTGTGTTCTTGGATTACTGGAGTGTAATTCATTATATAGTGAGTCTGTACTGGTGGATAGCCTGCTGCGGGGAGCAGTGTGAGGCCTTTCTTGGTTATACAGTGGATTTTGTATAACTGTGACTTGTTGTAGGTTTCAACAAGGGTGTTCTTGAAACACACAGTGGGTTCTGTGTGGTTTCTTGGTCTGCTGAAGGTTCAGTAGTGGTTTGCTACGGGAGGAGTGTGTTCTTGCTGTCAGTAAGTGTTGTAAACTTGATTAGGTTGATCATTTTTAGTGAAATCCTTACTGTGGAGTAAGGGACTGGACGTAGCCCGTTTTGTTGGGTGAATCAGGATAAAAATCGTTGTGTTCTTGAATCTTCTTTTCCTATCTTGATCACTGATTCAATTGATTGTTTCACTGTGTGCTATAAACTGTTTTTAGAATCAATAATTAGACTCTATTTGTTTAGGACTTAATCATTTTTTAATAATTGTTTCTTTTATAAAAAGAATTTTTTTTATTGGTTCTTAATAATTGAAACTGTTAACTGGATTGAATCTGACTAGTTCATTTTGTGCTGTTAACTTCTTTCAGTTTTAGTATTTTTAATTAGATCGCTTCCACAGTTGCATTTGATTCAATTCTGTCTAAAGCATTTGAATTCTGATAAATCTGTTTGGTTTGTTGCATTGTGTTGTGACTTGATTGAGTTCTGTTTACTAATTCATTCTATTGCACTGTTCAGTAAAGTCAATAAAGATCTAGTCTATCAAACTGACTTGCATTTTCTCAAAAGATTAAATAGTTTCGAAAATGATTTTGAAATCCAATTCACCCACCTCTTGTATTTCAGCCAAAAACAGTTTCTTACAATTATGTTTTATTCAACACAAAGTATTCCATGTATAATTAACTAAAATATTTAATGAATGTGTGTTTCTCATTTATTTTCCTCTTTATGTTCAACATATACCACATCTTTTCAATAAATAACAAGAATTTTTATGAATTAAATATAACAACATTTAACAACAATTCACAAAATCGATAATGCTACACAAATAACACAATCATCCATTACTCAAACAAACTGTAGAAAGACTAATACACAAAATTTGAACATGTCTCTATAATATATTCTTAATGAAGTCACACTGATCAATAATTATTCCTTTATAATTATTTTTTCTCTAGCCACACTACACAATAATGTATATCGTCACATCACTCTTTCATAATTGTTTTTCCTGAAGCCACACATCACAATAACGTGTATTATAATATCACTCCTCCATAATTATTTTTCCTCTAACCACACTACACAATAATGTACATCGTCACATCACTCCTCCATAATTGCTTTTCCTCAAGCCACAGGATAATATTGTAAATGATCACATCACTCATCTATAATTGTTTTTCCTTGGCCACACAGTACAGTAATATACATTAGCACATCACTTCTCTATAATTGCTTTTCCTAAACCTATAGGAAAATAATGTGTATTATCACATCACTCATTTATAATTATTTTTTCTCAGGCCACACAGTACAATAATGTACTTCATCACATCACTTCTTCATTATTGTCTTTCCTTTGGCAACACCAGACAATAATGTACATCACTCCTCCATAATTGCTTTTACTAGAGCCATACAGGACAATAATGTGTATTATAACATCACTCCTCCATAATTGTGTTTCCTACATCACTCCTCCATTATTTTTTCTCCTCACAACACACTTCTCAAAAATAGATTCCATACATTAGGATTATCATCAGCACTAATGTACCAACATGTTCTCTTTTAATGTGGATATGACAACACTTGTAAAAAATCTATCATCTTCTACACAATTCATTTCACACGTCATAAACAACTATTTTTATCTTATCTCAATCATTATCCAACTATAAATTCGACCTCCCACCCCTACACTACTTTCAAACCATTCTTCATTCTTTACAAAAATTTTACTTTTATCTTCAAATGGACCAACTCTGTAAAACAGACACTGAAAATTTTTACAATTTTGATCTTATTGTTGTCTTTGCAAATGGTTGGATAATAGAAAATGACGAAGGCGTCCACTTTGAATGCCCATCTCCTAAAGTTATCTGCATCCCTTACAACTGTAGCTTCTCCCATTTAAAGGAGAAAATTTGTGGCACTTTGGGATTGCAAGATCAGAAAACATTGACGAAGTTGTACTATCGCCAACCTTAGCTAACCACACAAGGGAAAATTAGGTATGATGTTATTCAGATACTAACTGATGAAAATGTTTTTGAATTGTTAAGTTGGAAGTCTCAATTTCCATTTCTTACAATGATTGAATTGTATGTGATAATTGTTAATAATTAGTTAATTAAGTATACAGTTGTTAGGATCTTTAGCATTTATTCTGTTTTAATTATAGGATTTTTTGGGATTTTGTTTTAAGTTAGGGATTTTATGGTCATTTTTCTGTTTAATGCGTTTTTGGTTATGGAAAGAGAATGCAGTTGAGATTTAGGTGAAATTCGAAGAAAGAGAGAATAAGGAACGCTGAAATTAAAGAAAGGAGCAGAAAAATAGATTTTAAGTGACTTCTTGCTTGCGCTAAAGGAGGAGCTTGAGCTAAAACTCACTTAAATGAGAAAAGAAGTTCTGAACGAAGGCGTCAACACCACTGAAGCGTGAAGTGCGAAATAACAACCACTTTGTAACAAACAGCAGGGATCTTTTATAAAAGGAAGGCTAGAATGAATGAAAGGATCATCATCTTTTGGAAGATCTTTGGAAGCACTGTTGCAATCAAGAATTTTCCTTTTTCCTTTTTCGTTGTATATTCATGGCTACCATGCATAGCTAATCTCTTTTCTTCTTGGGATTGAATGTAATTTCTTCACTTTAATTGTACTCTTGGTATTTATTTGATATTGTTCTATTTAGTTTATCTTTGTTTAACGTTTTATATTTAATTGTCATATTTTAAATTTCTCTTTGTGACTGGAAAACACTTTTTGGAATTAGAACCAAACGTTAATGCATTGCATTTATAAATTCAGGAATGAATTATAGAGTAATGACTGCATATAGCAACTGATCTTAATGCTAATTAAATTAATCTGGTAACTAGGAATAGAGTTAGATACTTTAATTTATGAAATTCAATGCTAGAGAAATCAGGTTGAAAAGACTTTTATTTGCACAGATAGATAATTGGAAAAGACAATATTGAATTCAGTTAAGAGTATATGAGAATGGAGAATATTATTATTCAATCCCAAGGTTGTTATTATTATTGATTTTTCCTCTTTATTATTAATTGCCTTTTAAGTTACTTTTTATATTCAGTTATCAAAACAAATTATTGTTAAATCTTTATTCATAATACAATTGATACTGAATCAATTTACACTTTTCGTTCCTTGAGGATACGATACTCTCTTACTCATTATATTACTTGTGGACCCAGTATACCTTCTGGAAAATCGTTAACAAGTTTTTGGCGCCGTTGCCGGGGAACGGTGAAGAATTGGAAATTGAATTTTCTTTATTAATTGAATTGTGAATTACTGATTTTTCTTGTGATCGTGATCTCTTGTTAGACAGCAGTTGATGCGTTTGAGAAATCAAAGGAAAGAAGAACAGTTGTTATTTGATCCAGATATCAATAAGACGTTGAGACAGCTCAGGCAAAAAATAAAGCATGAGCAGAAAAATCAGTCAAGGGACAAAACTAGTGGTGAAATCATGGCAGAAGAGGCCAATGGTCATGTCGATCCGGCTGATCCACCACCAAGAAGAGTGTTGGGTGACTATGCTTTGCAGCAAGGGCCTAGACATTTTTCCAGTATAGTTGTTCCTAACACAGCTAGAGTGATTGAAATAAAGCCAGCACACCTGACGCTGGTTAGTGCCAATCAATTCACTGGAATGGAGCATGAGGATCCATATACTCATTTGTCGACATTCTACGAATTGGCAACCACCATGGGATTTGAAGATCAGGATAAGGATACTGCTTATATGAGGTTGTTTCCTTTTTCATTAACTGGAAAGGCAAAAGAGTGGCTGAAATCACATCCAAATCAGAGTCTGACTCGCTGGAGTGATGTGGAGGAAAAGTTTTTACAAAGATTTTTCCCTCCATCCCGTTTCATAAAGGCTAGATCAGAAATTTCAAATTTCAGACAAGGATTAGATGAAGCTTTGTGTGCAGCATGGGAGAGATTCAAGATGCTGCTGAGAAGATGTCCTAATCATGGATTTGAAGACATTGCACAGTTAAACATTTTCCACAATGGATTGAGGCCAGATACAAAAATGATCCTTGATGCAGCAGCAGGAGGAACTATGATGGCAGTAGATGTGGAACATGCCACCCGAATTATCGATGCTTTAGCCTCAACTGATTATCAAGCACAGTATGATCGACAAAGTGTGCAGAAGAAGGGAGTTTTTGAATTGAATAGCACTGATGCAATTCTAGCACAGAACAAAATCATGACGCAACAAATGGAAGCTTTGACTCAGCAAATGGCAAAACTGCCACAACAGTTACAGGCACAGCAGTTGCAGGCCATTCAGGCTTCACAGGCTGTTAATTGTCAAACTCCAGTGTTGAGGTGCGACTTTTGTGGAGGAAACCATGTAAATGGGAATTGCTCACAACAGACTGTAGTTGGAACAGCAACTGAAGAAGTACAGTACATGGCAAACTCTGGCAGGCAGAATGTCCAGCAGGGAAATTTTTCAAACAATGCCCCTCAAGGATGGAGAAATCCCCCAAATCAACCATGGGGATGGAAGCAGGAGACAGGAAATTCTGGTAGGCAGCCAATGTTTCAGCAGCAGCAACCTACATTGTATGATCGAACTAGCAAGCTAGAGGAAACTTTGGAGAAGTTTATGCAAACTTCTCTGACCAATCAGAAAAATCAGGAGGCATCTATGAGGAACTTGGAGACTCAGGTAGGCCAATTGGCTAAGCAGCTAGCAGAGCAGCAAAGTGGACAGTTTTCTGCCAACACTCAGCCCAATCCGAAGGAGCAATGCAAAGCAATCACCATACGTTGTGGGAAGCAGGTTGGTTTGGATGTAAATGTAAAAGATGTTGAAGACAAAAACCAAGCAACAGGTGATGAAGGCAAAGTAGGAGAGGAAGTTCCACCAGAAGCACCCTTAAGGGAAAACAGTAAGGAAGATGGAAAACAGGATGAGGAGAATTCTGATAAAAATCAGAATTGGAGAAAGATGCAGAAGGAAATACCATTGAAACATGTGCCATATCCACATGCACCTTCCAAACGAGAAGCTGAGAGGCAATTCATCAGATTCACAGAAATCTTGAAGAGTTTACATATTAATATCCCTTTTACAGAAGCATTGCAGCAGATGCCTACTTATGCACGTTTTTTGAAAGAGATGTTGACTAAGAAGAGAAAATTTCCAGAGGATGAGAGAGTGGAATTAGAGGCAGGATGTAGTGCCATCATCCAGAAATCAATTCCACAGAAATCTCGTGATCCTGGGAGTTTTACACTACCTATTTCAGTGGGAAATTTGTATATAGGGAAGGCTTTGCTGGACCTAGGTGCAAGTATCAATTTGATTCCGTTATCCATGCTGAGGAAAATAAGAGAGATAGATGTCAAACCGACACGAATGACATTGCAGTTGGCAGATAGATCTATCAAGCACCCATATGGAGTAGTAGAGGATTTGCTGGTGAAGGTAGATAAATTTCTATTTCCAGTTGACTTTGTGGTGATGGACATTAAAGAAGATGTGGATGTACCTGTGATCTTGGGAAGACCATTTATGAAAACTGCAAAGGTGATCATAGACGTGGACAAGGGCAAATTAAAGGTCTGTGTGGAGAATGAGGAAGTGAGTTTCAATGTTTTTGAGGCAATGAAACATCCTAATGACAAAAGGGATTGCTTTAGGCTTGATGTGATAGATGAAGAATACAGTCGAGTGCAGAGAAGATTAGGCAGTTCTGAGATGCT
>Ga0209700_109976_pt1 | contig 10351 bp, 11 predicted proteins | sample SiratroredBW_FD_187528 | JGI IMG/M metagenome (GOLD analysis project Ga0209700, IMG submission 187528) | Root nodule microbial communities of legume samples collected from California, USA - Siratro red BW (SPAdes) (version 2) | ecosystem: Host-associated > Plants > Roots > Nodule | place: USA...
TATTAAGTTGAGATTCAATTTCGGGAATTCTTAGTTCGTGGTGTATTATGTGACTGTTACTTTCTCCGCTAGATTCCCCTAGCTCTTCTTCCTTTTCTTTTCCTTTAGATAACATTTTAATTAGCCTAGACATGACTTCACTGTTTTAGGTCTTGGACCGGGACCACCTAGGGACTTACTACCGGGAACACCCTTACTCTGCCCTTTTCGGCTGACCAACGTTCCTCACTAAAGACAATTTTATCATGTTTTTAACTAATTAAAGTGTTATACAAAAAATTGGAGCAGGAAGAGTTACAACAGAATATAGTACAGAAAGTAACTGAGTACATAAAACGCCCCTAACCAAACGTCCCCTATATCCTCTGAGATCAGAAACCACCGGCGACAGTGCCGCACTGATTATTTAATGAAAATTGTTCTCACTTATTCATTTAGTAAAAATATATATTATATATTATTTGATCCAATGTGACAACATATTAGTTTTTTCATATGTCCACATCAGTAAGGATGGATATGGGTGGGTCATGGAAATCTATTTGATTTAAGTGTATTATTTACACGATGACTTGGCACCATGGAATCAAAAGGTTTATTTGCACTCACTAAGAATACCTCACTAACTTTGGTGAGAGGTTGAATTTCAAACATAGTCTTGAAAACATCTTGAAAGTGTACCACAAACTATGTGCCTTACTTTGTAACAATGTCCTTTTTTCACACGTATTAGGGATTGCCCAAATCACACCTACTACTTCATCTGTTTTCTTCCATACCTATCTCTTTTATTTGTATTTCATGTATTATATTAATTTCTATCATAACTTTTCATGATTCTATCCACAAAGGCAATACTATAAATGCATGCCCCACTTTATATGGGTTGAACTTTTTTCTTACAAGCCAAGTGGAAGGAGGTGTCTTCCTGTGATTTCCGTTTTCAGATTAAACTTTCTTTTAAAGAAAAAATTAATAGTAGTTTTACCAGTTTTATAACACGTACTGAATTCCACTTCTCACAAATTAAATTCTTTATAAAAATAATTAGCAAATAACACATGTATTTCCGTCTAAATTAAAAAATATATAATTTTTTTATTCATATAATTTAATTATTTTTATGAGTTTTAATTAAAAGATAAATAATAATATAATTTAAATATATATAAATAACTAGCAAAAACAAGTGTATTTTCGTGTATATGTATTTATATTTTTATCATATTAAAATATATATAATTTTATTATTTTTATGACTAATTAATTAAAAGATAAAAAGCAATATAATTTAAAATATTATATATATATATATATATAATTTTATAAAAAAAGTTTAAAAGAATTTATTTAGTTATTTTAAAATAAAAAATTATTCAATTATTTATTTTATTAAATAAATTAGTTTTTTGTTTATTAAACGATAAAATTAGCTAATTAAAAGATAATATCTAAGAAAATTATCAAATTTTGTTTCTCTTTAGATAATAATATAGATAATAATTCTAATTTGAAAATTAAAATAAGAATAAGTTTTTCTTTAGATAACTATTTTTTAAAATGAATTTATTGTGAAAAACAAAATCGTCTTCTTACCTGGTAATTAATCCAATCTGATCAGTTATGCAATAATTAATGAGTATTTATTATTTCATTTTGAAATAAAATATTATTATAAATTATTAATGAGTTCTTAATTGTAAAATATTCATAAATTTGATATATTTGGAAAGAGTCTCAATTCCATAGTTAATTAGATCTTTTAACTTTATATTTCACAAAAAAATGTTGATAGGTAACTGATAATACTTTATACGAATGTATTGTGAGTGAATTTGTCTACAATATAAGTAAGAATATTAGTAGTAGATAAATATTTTTCACTTTTTATTTGTTTCTATTTTTTTGTTTAACTTAAAAATTTTATTTTTTACTATTTTTTCTATTTTTCCTTTTTCACTATGTGAGCTTTTTCATAGTCAATCCAAACAAATCATAAAAATTAACTATTTTTTTGTTAAAATAAATTACTAATTTAGTAGTTTGAAACTTTTTTCTTGAACATTAGTTTTCTATTAACTTTATTAAAAAACAACTCAATCCTAACCTAAGGACAAAGTCAATCATATCACAAACTCTATTTCAATATATTCTTTCAAAATGAACATATAAACATACTCATCATTAACTTATTAAAAAGTTTGACGTAAGATCCTAAAAAATAATTTTAGAATATAATTTTAGAATAGAAGTCTTATTATTTTATTTAAAAATAAAAAGTTCATATAAATAGAAAAATTAATTACTCAAGTTTTATTTTAACTTAATTATTATATTTTTAAAATAATTTTCTTTTAGAATTCTTTACATTCTTTCTAAATTTTTGTCTTCAATTGTCATCACACTGACAATCAAAGGTCATCAGTAGATTCTTGATGACATTTAGAACATGTCTAGCTAATTAAAATTCTAGTTTTAAGTAAATTTAATTTTGTCTTTTTTTCTTTGATTAAGTTTTCAAGTCTTTTTAATTACCTGAGTCTAGATATTTTGTATGTAACCGTTGAGACTTCAAGATTAGTCTCTGATGGTTCTAGATTCTAGTGATGTGATTGAATTTTTAAACATAACTCTATGGTGCAAATTAGGATATCTCTGTGATTCTGGTTAGAATATCTCTGTGATTTCTAGGTTTTTGTAGCCCTTTGTGACTGTCTTTGCTCCTATTTAGGTAAGGGAAGCTAGCTTGAATGCCTTTATAGATAGTAGTTTTATTTTCAAATAAAACCTTAGGTTAGAAGATATGCATGTGGGGGTTGACGTGGTCACCAAGTTTAAAATTTCTCTTGTAAGGATTATGATTGAATTACTTGAAATTGATTGTTGATAATTGATCTTGACAGAGACTGTAGTTGTGATGAATTGAGAAATTACATAATGTAAGATGTTGTAGAGTGGTTGATTGTGATAATATGATGATATATGATGTTTTATGTTGTATGGATTCTTTGAAACTGATAGTTTTATAGATCAGTAGTGGGTTTAAGAGTTTGGCAAGTTTTGAATATGCAAAATTGTGCAGCAATGGAGAGCACCACACTAGATGGGCCAGACACATTTCGGGAAAGAATGCTCTCAAGTGTTGTGGCGTCGGGCATGACCCTACTTTAAGGCTCTTTGTACTTTCTTCACTTATACTTGCTATATTAGGTTTTCCTTGAACTCTTGTGATTTCTCATCCTTATAGATGTTGTAATTTCTTGGCTGCATTAGATGTGAATGGAGTGATATTGTTTTAAATGTAAATGTGTCACAATCAGAATCGCGACGGGGACGACGATCCGAAATAATTAATAAGTTTTCAAAATAGATGAGTCGCCACCATAGTGTTTATGGAAAACTATGGAAAAACCAAAAAACAAGGATAAAGCTAGTTTGTGAAATCGGATCTAGGTGCGGGAGTCGGTTACGTGTGGGGAAGGTATTAACACTCCCACAACGCCTGTCTTAAGACGATACCTTTAATTAAATAAATAAACACGAGTGTGATTTTGAAAATTTTTTATTTTTTCAAAAGAGAAATAAAAATGTAAATAAAACTAAAGAGAGTATATTTTTTATTTTGAGGCCCACAAGGGTTTTGACCTTGCTCCTATGTATTTCCATGAGGGATGGAAAATCAAGATTACGTAGTTTTTTGTTGAAAATGTTTGTTTGGATGTTTGATATTTTTAATTTTTGAAAGTTTTATATAATTTTTTTCCTATTTTTCTATTTTTTGCAATTTTTTGGGTATTTTGGTCATTTGTGTGGTTCTCTGATTTTTTGGGTTTTTTTGGAGTGTAATGGGTGGTACAAAAATGCCAGCAAGCGTGGCTTGCGCGGGGTTTAGGCTCAAACGGGGATATTGCGACTTGCTAAAACTCGTAGTATATGAAAAGGTAGTAGCGTACGTGTTTTTCCTTATACTAAGAGTTGGAGCGAGTCATAGTTCCATGAGAGAAAAAGGTTTGACCATAACCACTTCAGATGATCCCTCAAAAGGCGTGTACATGCCAAAGGTTATCACCTTAAGCGGTGTCTAGCTCGGGCGGATTTGCTGAGGATGGTTTATTCGAGATACGAACCCTGACCCAAACTAGAGATGTCCTTTGGGCAGTGCATGTACCTGTAGAGAGTTCATTTGGATCAAGGTTAGTATCAAGAACACAACTAGGTTTTGGGATTTATAAATTTTTGGGATTTGGTGGGAAAAAAAGTGTCAAATAGACAACTTTAAGGGTAATCTTGGGTAGTTAAATAGTCAAGTAAATGGGCAAACTTTATATGGATTTGAAGATCATTCCAAGGGCTTTCCAATGGTCACTTATAGACTCCTAGTAAGTTCAAGGATAGGGAGAACAAATCCCTCAAAGTTGGTCCAATGATAGATGTGAATTTCATAACTTAGTCTTTTAAAAAAAAGTCTATCAAAAACAGTTTGAGACCCCAACTTTTGGGGTTAAATTTGAAGGTCCAAATGGTATCATAAATGCACCTATGACATACCACTGGAAAGATCTTGAAGAGATCCTTCCAACAAGCACAAATATAGCCCTTGAAGATTCTTAGACTGGGAGTAAACTCCCTCGAAAGTTAGGCACTTGAACAACCAAAATTGCCTCCATAACTTAGTTTCTAGAAAAAACTCAGAAATCAGTTTGGGGAGAGGTTTTGCGAGCCAAAATTGGGTGCCTTAATGGTATCATAAATGCAATTATTGTAGACCACTGTAAAGAGGGTAGAAAGACCTTTCCAAAGAATACTTACAAACTCCCTGAAGGTTCAAGGATAAGGAGAATGAACCCCCTCAACTTGGCTACTTGACTGACCTCTATAACTTAATTTCTAAAAAACCTAGAAACCAGTTTGGGGACAGGTTTTTTAGGGTGATTTTCAATCACTAAATGGTTTCATAAATAAACCTCTCCTATACCATTGGAAAGAGGGTAGAAAGAGCTTTCTAATGATAGCTAATACACCTGCTAAAGCTTCAAGACCAGGGAGAACGAACCTTCCAAAGGCAGCCCAAGACAAGGCTTATGATTTTATGTGATGCCCAAAAAATATTCTGAGTTACCCATGCTGGACCCGCATCTTGACTCTCATCTTTTAGGGATTTAAACATTTCATAATGGGGTTGTGGCATATCACTATAAAGAGGGTAAATCCAGTTTTCCAATACAACCCCCATCTTCTCTTAAAAGTTCCTAGATCTCCTGGAATCTACTCTCAAAGTTGGCTACTCAAGCACTGAGCTCGGGACTAGTTTTTCGACAAGTCTCTAGCGACGGCGAAACGCCGTGCCATGGGGTGGCGATGTAAGAGGTGAAACCCTCCTAGGAACAATTTGGAATGAAGGGGACTAATTGATATTAAATTGCAATTCAGCAGTACAACAATTTAAGTTCACAACAACACAATCAGGAAATTAGAGAAAGAAAACTAACTAGGGTTGGTGATTAAGCAAGGAAGAAGGACCATTGTCATGGAATATAACCTAAAAGGAGAAGAAAGGTTTGAATAAGAGTTCTAGAAGGTACTGGAGAATATGCAGAGGGAATTGAGAGAATTTCAGAGAGAGAAAATAGACATACTTAGGTTTCTTACCCTGGGACGTAGGTGTCCCACCTCTTATGCTTGCCAATTGCTCTCTTGCTTTTCCTTTGCTTATTATTGGGATCCTTTGTCATGTGTCCAGCTTGCTTAATTAATTTCTTTTCTCTGCAGCTATCTCCTCCTTTCTTTGCTCATCTTCCCCTCTCCTCATAACAACATTATCCCCCGAAAAATAACCTTGTCCTCAAGGTTGAAGGAGGGAAAAGCTTGTTGAATGACTGCCACGTCCTCCCAAGTCGCATCTGTGAGTGGAACATGCTGCCACATAATAAGAACTTGTGGAATCTTCATGGAGCCATGCTGTAATATGTGAACGTCCAACACTTTATCAGGACATAGCATTAAGGCCTCCTCATTGGTGGACATAAGTATAGGCATGTAGGAAGAAGAAACTTGGCCTTTGAAGGTCTTAAGAATTGAGACATGGAAAACATTATAGCTCCTTGCACCGTGTGATCGGCATAGAACTTCGTAAAATTCTGTGTGTGCCAACCTTGTCTTGAGAGCATTCAGCAGAGTATCCCTCTGTTGCAGGAGGTGCTGAACCACCGGAGAATCCGTAAGAGAAGCTTGATACTAAGTAATTGGAGGAGGGTCACGACCGTAAACCGCCTTGAATGGCGTTGTTCCCAATCTGTGCTGCCACGCTATGTTGTACCACAATTGGGCCCATGGTAAAAGCTTACACCACAACCTCGGATTATCACAGACAAAACAGCAGAGATACATCTCTAAGGTCTTATTAAGGGACTCTGATTGACCATCCGTTTGAGGATGATACGCCGAGCTCATAGCAAGTGTAGTTCCTTGAACTTTCCACAAATGCTTCCAAAAAAAACTAACAAAAACACGGTTACATTCTAAAACAATCGACTTAGGAATTCCATGGAGACTCACTATATGATAAATAAAAGCATCTGCCACTTGCTTGCTATCAAAATTTGGTCGAAGAGGAATAAAGTGACCAAACTTTGAAAGGTGATCCACCACTACCATGATCACACAAAAACTGTGAGAAAGAGGAAGGTTGGTAATGAAATCCATGGTCACATCTTCCCAAATTTGATTGGGAATAGGTAGAGGTTGGACCAAGCCCGTTGGTAAAGTCGTGGTGTGTTTTGTTTGTTGGCACATAAGACAATTCTGGACGTGACGGTGAATGTCCTGTTGCATGTTGGGCCAATAAAAATTGGCACAAACTCATGCCATGGTACGAGACATACCCGAATGCCCACCAACCTGAGAATCACAAAACTCTTTCAAAATCATATAACGCAACGGTTCAGGTACCACTATGCGATGCTTCCAATAAAGAATGTCAGTTATAGTACTATAATGTGGGTTGATGGTAGAATGAGTAGAGACTTGCTGAAAAATTTGCTTTAAATGTGGAGAGGCTTGAATGTCGTCCACAATCTGCTGCAGCCACACATTTTCTGGTGAAGAAATAGCCAAATTGAAACATTGAGAAAGGCATCAGCAGCTATATTATCCTTGCTCAGCTTGTATTGCACCTCAAAGTCATAGCCTAAAAGTTTAGACAATCACAGTTTCTGTTCCCGAGTGTGCAAGGACTAAGTAAGAAGTTCCTTAAGGTTGTGTTGGTTAGTGCGAACCAGAAAATGATGGCCCAACAAGTAATGGTGAAACTTTGTCATAGCCTGCATCACTGCAAACAGCTCCCGCACATAAGCAAATTATTTTTGCATCCGATTAGACATTTTTTGAGAAAAATAGGCCACAAGATGACCTTCCTGCATAAGAACTGTACCAGTGCCCACACCTGACGCGTTCATTTCCAGCACAAACGGCAAGGGGAAATTAGGTAATCTCAAAAGAGGAGCAGTAATTAAGGCTATCTTCAATAACTCAAAAGCCTTTTCAGCTTTTGGATTCCAAACAAATGCATCCTTCTTGGTTAAATATGTCAACGGAGCAGCAATAGAAGCATAACAACGAACAAATTTTTGATAGTACCCCGTGAGACCCAAGAAGCCACGGAGATGAGCCAGAGAAGTAGGACGCGTGCCATGCACATATTGCTGTGAGTTTATCCGTGTCCATGGCAACCCCGACAACTGTAATAACATGACTGAGATACACAATCTCCCGCACCACAAACACACACTTAGAAAGTTTAGCAAAAAGTTGCTCATCCTAGAGAATTTGTAAAACAATTTGCAAGTGATCCAAGTGTTGTAGCCATGATGAACTATATACCAATATATCGTCAAAGAAAATAAGGACAAACTTCCTAGTAACGTGCTTAAAAATCTGGTTCATCAAGCTCTGAAGAGTGGCTAGGGCATTGTGAGACCAAAAGGCATTACCACCCATTCATAATGTCCATGATGGGTCCAAAATGCAGTCTTGTGACGATCTTGTGGACTCACCAGGATTTGATGATAGTCAGAACGTAAATCTAGCTTAGAAAAATAAACAACACCATGCAGTTCATCTAACAATTCATCCATCATTGGTATAAGGAATTTGTCCTTAATTGTAAGAGCATTCAGAGCTCGATAATCAGTACAAAATCTCCAAGATCCATCTTTCTTTTTCATAGGGAATTTGTCCTTAATTGTAAGAGCATTCAGAGCTCGATAATCAGTACAAAATCTCTAAAACCCTTCTTTCTTTTTCACTAAAATGACAGGAGAAGAAAATGGGCTCTTACTAGGTTGTATAAACCCATTGCGCAACATCTCCTCCACCATTGTTTCAATCTGTGCCTTCTAACTGTGGGGATAGCGATATAGCCTGGCCTTCACTAGCGTTGCACCCTCTACTAGTGGGATCGTGTGATCCTGTAGTCAAGGAGGGGGCAGAGTAGTTGGAATGCTAAACACAATCTGGTAACTTTGTAATAGGGCAGTCAACTCCGAAGGATATGACGTCAGGGAAGGAGAGACAATAGACTCCCAAGTGTCATCCCATTGCAAGGCAAAGCATTCTTGAATAACATCAATAGCACAAAGACGTTTCAATTGATGGAAGTGAGCCAATGAAGGGAAATTCGGAACCTGACCTTGGAAGATATACTCTTTACCGCCATGAGAGAATATTTCTGGCAGTGTAGTCATGGATGTAAGGACCGATAGATCCCAACCAAGTGGCACCTAGAATAACATTAGCCCCTGCCACCTGAAGCAAGTACACCGACAGACTAAGTTGAAGTCCTTGGATGTGTACCTGTAAATCCTTCACTAAACCCTCAGCTTGTAGACGAGAACCATCACTCACCATAACTCGCAAGGGTGGAGCTGGTTCCACTGCGAGTTTCAAGAACTTGGCCACTCAAGAATGAAGGAAATTGTCGTTGTTGCCACCATTAATCAAGACCTGAACGGGGTGGCCCTGAATCGTGGCCAAAACTTTGATAGTCCCAACATCACTACTGCCTTGCATAGCATGGAGGGAAAGATGAAGCATCGCTGATTCATCATGATCAGGGTCCGGTGGAGGCGAATCCGACAACTGTGCATTCTCGTTAATTGTGACTTCATCATCCTCCAAGTGGAGAATCATCACTTGACGATTAGGGCAACGCTGGGTTGTCGAGAAGTGTTCATCACAGGTGAAACACTGCCCCCGCCCGCGGCAAAGCTGCATCTCTGCGACCGTCATATGTCGAATTAGGTTAGGTTTGATAGGAGGTGTGGGAAGGAGACCCGAAAGTGATGACTTCAGAGTTTGACCCAGGGACGAGGATGAAGCAGTTGTGGAGAAAGCAAGTCACATCGTATGGTTTGGGCCAAGGTGTTGTATTAGGGTTACGTGGGTTGGACCTTCCAACCGTGGGTCTAGGCGATGAAACAAATTTTTCTTCAAACATCTTTGCAAAAGCCACCACTCACAACAGAGTTTTGGGGTCATGAGCGATCACCTCTCGTTGAATCGCTGGAGACAATTTATCTAGAAAACACGCCAACAATGATTCAGCAGGGAGACCCTAAGAGCGGTTTGCGAGAGTTATGAAATGCAGGTAGAACTTTGAAACGGTGGTAGTCTGCTGAAGCTTGAAAACTGCCTTCTGAGGACAATCAAAAGGCGATGGGCCAAATTCTTTCTCGAGTGCTCGCATAAGTTGAGCTCAAGTGTGAAATGGAGAGGATCGTTGTATCATCTAGAACCAAGGGACGACATCCTTCTCTATATGCACAGATGCGATGGTAATCCGATCTGCGTCGAGAATATTGTAATAGTCGAAGAACTGTTAAGCCTTATAAATCCACTCTAGAACATCAACACCTCCAAACCTTGGAAAATCAAGCTTCACACTCCTTGTTTGGAAAAAGGGATGAATCATTTTGAGTGTTAGCTGAGGAACCCCACCACCGGAAGATCCGATCAAGTTCTGGACCAAGGATTCCATCAAGGACTGCAAACGATCCAAACGACCAGTTGTGGATGCAGCGACTTGAGTCATGTTTGCCCTCTGTTTTTGGTCACAAAGCTCAAGCAACTCCAATAACCGCTGGAACACAGTCTCATGTTTTGCTATCTCAGCGTGGATGATACTCAGTCGTGTATCCATTAGAAAAATCAATGGAAGCACCAATGTAAGATACTAAATTGATTGAATAAAACATAAAACAGTAAGGCCATTCCATTTCTACAAACTACTCACAAGTTCCATAGCTTTGGGTCCACTAGCCCGATCATGATTTTCCTACCCCCAAAATCCTTCCCT
>Ga0209700_109978_pt1 | contig 10345 bp, 5 predicted proteins | sample SiratroredBW_FD_187528 | JGI IMG/M metagenome (GOLD analysis project Ga0209700, IMG submission 187528) | Root nodule microbial communities of legume samples collected from California, USA - Siratro red BW (SPAdes) (version 2) | ecosystem: Host-associated > Plants > Roots > Nodule | place: USA...
AATATATTTTTATTATTTTATCATTATATTATATACTTATATTTTGTTATACTTTATATATATTTAATAATAATATATTTAATATATAATTAAATTTATTTTTTATTAATTATATTAATATTTTTATTTTATTATAAATTTACTCACTGTATATATTTTAATTATTTATTAATGTATATTAAAATAATTAATATTTTTATTATATTTTATGTCGTAATAATTATTTAATAGTACTGAAATTAATATTTTTATTTAATTATAAAAACTAACTTTCTCTTCAAATCTTCAAATGAAAGAAGAGAAAGTTTGAAGGAAATGTTTTTATTGTTTTTCACGATTTTTAACTTCATTTTTTCAACTTTCTGCCTTTTTTCACTCTTGATATGTTTTTATCGTTGGAAACAAATCGAGTTTAAAAGTTGGTGTTATCACTAATATGTTTTTGTTTTTTATTAAAGTCGTGTCACGTTGACATGACTTCAATTCTATTTTTTTATTAATTTCACGTTTATCTAAAGTTGTGTTAGGTGACACGAATTTTTCATCCGTGACACGACTTATCCATTTTTATAAAAAAATAAATAAATTCTACACCCTTTCTTAAAAAACGAAAATAAATACACCTTTTTAATACTTTTGCCGACAAAAGGATGTTTTCAAGACAAGTTATATATACTTAATTTTTATCTTTACCCTTTTATTATTCAATAATTTAAGTATATATATATATATATATATTAAAAAATAAGTATATATTTAATTTTAATATTTTCAAACATTGGATCTTAAGTGGATTTGACTTCAAGATCAAAATTATTATTAACCTTGAGGATGTTTTATCTTGATTTTATGTCAAGATATACCAAAATATAGGATAAAAATGTTGGTTAAGATGTTCTTTAAATTACAAGTTGTAAACTAGAAAGAGTTTGGAAGAAAAATACACTTAAGAGATAGGAAAAAGAAAAAAATATTCTCTTTATACTAAGTAGTATTTTGACACCCAAATGTCGTGACATGACAAGGTTTGAATACATGACAAAATTCATAAATGTAATTACATTGAAAGTAAAACTTAAGCTTAAAAGCGAGTTTTTTTTAAGTCACCAATTTTGAAAGGAGTAGAGGCACTTGAAAGGAGAAAATTCCAAAATATAGTGTGCGTGCATTGGACCCATGCTGCGAAGGATCAAAATATTCTTGTAAGTGTATAAACGTGGGTGTGGTAGATGAGTGGTGAAATAGGGAGGACAACACAATAAAGAAGAAGTTTGTGACAAAGGTTTAGACTTTGATCTTCAAAACCTTTGTCCAATTGGTCATAAATTAAACATTACCACCCTTGTCATGGACCTTATGCCTATCACAACCTAAATGTTATGACCAAATAAACATAAATGTCACTCAAAAATACTTGCACCGTGTTCACGTCATTTCAAAACTAAGGCATTCACATCTCAATAATATGTTCATCCTATTTGACTTTGCTAAGCTTTATTCTCCATCAAAATCAAATTTCAAATATTTAGGATTTACGGAGAAAAAATATCTTATCTTTCTTCAAACAAAATATGGTCTTAAGGATTCTGGAAAGCACAAGTAATTTGTCAACAATTATCCTTATCCCTTAGCCAAAGGACCAACAATTAAAATCATGGCTAGAAGAATACAGGAAGATTAAGTCTTAGTTGGCCTCAATAGGCATAAGCTCTTATCATCATGGACTAAGCTTTAGTTTGTATATTTATATAGGGTAGAATAGTATTTTGTAGGCCTTGTATTGGGCCAAGTGGTGTAGAATAAAATGGGCCTAGTAGTTAGGTCAACCAAAATAGCTTTTTTCGGCTTGTATTTGAGCCTAAGAGTATATTAGGATCAGTTTAGGGTTTTTAACCTAGCTAGGGTTTCAATCAGGCTTCCAAAGGTCTAAGAGACCTCTAGGTCGATTTTGCTCATCGTGGAGTGCGTTTAGGGCCATGCTTTCCTTGTTCATTCATGTGGAAAGCATGAGTGAGCATGTGAGATGCATGACTCACTTGGTGCCCAAGTTTGAATGTTTTCAAACTAGATTTTTCCCTCTTCTATTCTCCTTTGCTTGGCAGGTCATGGAAGCTATAAACAAAGTGTGCTTAGCTCTTATAAAATTAACTTTGAATAAGTAGAGAATTGTTGCCTAAATATGACTTGTTGAAGTAGAAGAACTCTATCACCAACTCACGAGGAAGCCACCCAACTACCATAAAATGGAACCCACCACACCAAACTCCCACCAACCACACACTACACACCAAAATGGCTAAAACGCACAAGTCATCTTTTAACAACACGAAAATACCAACAAAAAAAATTAAAGACTCAAACCACAAAAACCACCACAACTGGTGAAGCAAAGCAAACCCAAATCGAAGAAATACCCACACAAAACAAATCAAAGAAGCACAAACACACAAAAGAAAAATGAGAGAAGGAGGAAGACCCAAATGGAGCACTTAAAAACTAAAAAAGATGACAATCAAATTCACCAATTTCTCTAAATTGCATAGAACCCATAAAAACTTAATATCGAGAGACAAAATAGAGAACTAATTTAAGACAAGTCAAGGCAAGAAAAATCTCATTTTTGAATTTTTTTAAAAAAATAAATTTTTTATAAAGTCAATTTAGAGTTTAAAGTTTAGGATTTATATATATATATATATATATATATATATATATATATATATATATATATATATATATATATATTGTAGTTTAAAAGTTGAATATTTATTTGAGAAAATAAAAAATTATATAAATTTATTTTAATATAAATTAATAATAATATTATTATTATTATTATTGTAAGGATTTTAAATATGAGTTTTGTTTTAGATTGAATACCATATATAAGAAATAAAATTCTTAAACTTATTATTTTAAAGTTTTGAATTGAAAATGATATTTTGATCTCTTAATTATACTTATAACTCATTGATATCAAATATTATTTGACCTCTTACCAAAAACCAAAACCAACAAACAATGCTATGAACATGGAGTAAACACATGTTGTTTTGAATGTTTTTTTTTTCATTGATGTTAAATCTCTACAGGGATTTTTTCTAAAAACCCAATAAATATATAATAATGGTGATAGGCACTCTAAATTAATCAATAGTAGATTGTAGAATTTATTACTCCAAGAAGTCTAAGGAGAGGTGCACTTTATAGTTGGGGAGCATTCATAGTTCAACTTCTTTTCTTTTACAAACATTACACCAAACTAATTGAATGTGCAACTTAGTGCATCAAAATGCATGCATGGCACCATTTTACAATCTTGTGTAAAGTAAGTTGAGCATAAAACTTCCTGACCATGATAGCAAGAAAAAAAACCCTCATTTCCGATGATAAATTAGTGAAGGAATAAGTCTCTTTGAACCTGTGAAGGCGGATTTCATAAAAATAAATAAATACAAAGAAAGAGAGAGATAGAATATGAGAATATAAAAGTGTGCTAAGTGATGACCACTTGAAGATTGTCTTTTGTACATTCCCTTTCATTATCTTTTTTAAGTTTTATTCGATTCCCTTCCCACCAAACCATCTAATGGAGACTTTACATATAATGTGAAGCACGCCTTCTTCTCTTCAAATGTGATGGTTCAAAGTATTCAGACCAACTCTGTCTTTAACAAAAAGTAATTTGTTGTTCTGTCCGCAAATGAAAAGCCACGCATTTTCCATACCCACGGTTTCTTATCAGACTGTCCCTCACAGGAATATATGCCTCCTTATCCACCAAACCCTCGTTCTTTCAACTTTTCCTACTCTATTATTCTTATTTTAGTTTCATTTTTTTTAAACATAAATTTACTTCAATTATCACAACACAATTGTTCTTTCCTTTTTCTTCAAATATGAACTCAAAAACCATGTAGTCAAATTGGAACCAATATGTTAAACTCTAGTAAATGTCAGTGACAAGAATGATGACGGAAGGAACAGAACAGAACGTTTTTTCTTTTCTAGTTGTGTAGATACACACCCCTGCAAACAATAATAAAACAAATGAGAATTTGTTTTTTCTTTTCTAGTTGTGTAGATACACACCCCTGCAAACAATAATAAAACAAATGAGAATTTCTTGTGCGCATGTGTGAAGTTATAAATTAATTGTTGACTAAAGGCAGGGCACCCCAAAAAAATGTATTAAAAAAGACAATCTCTGTCATCCAAAAAAAGAAAGGAAAAACATGTAGATTCCATTTCAACTATTTTTTCTGTAAAGTAAAATTACTTTGTAAAAAAAATTTCATGCTTTCTTTAGTCATTTTTATCTTGCACCTAACTAATTTTAATTTAAGAAGAAAATGTTGCTCAAAGCAATGGTGGACATTTGACGGTGTAGAAGATCAAACAGGTTCAAAAACACTGTACAAGATTCTTTCTTTTGTTTGATACTTACCCATGCATGACTCATGACTATTCATTCATCACAACCCTGCCTCTCTCTCTCTCTCACGCACACATGAATGCACTCCCTAATAATTCAACCCTGTGGTCCCTCCCTACCCCTTTATGACCATGGTGCAGGCATCAATTCTCATCACCATACGAATCATCCAAATAAGAATAATAATTACACCAGCAGCAACAGCAATATTTTAAAGTTTCTCCTAACAACGATGTAAAAAAATATTGATTTTGAATGTGTTTTCTCCATATTTTTTAAGAGAAACTCTTTACCACTTCCTTATTTGGTTGACAAGGCCGACACCACTTTTTCATACCATAAATGCGTGCATGCGACGTAAATACAAGCAAAAAGACAACAGTTACACCATCCATAATAAATAACATGCAACCAAAGAGATACATCATCCAATCCTCTTTAAGTAGTCCATTGTCATACACCAATTACGATACACACAATGCAACCCCATAAATGTAGTAAACACAAGCAAATGTCTGTTTCCTACACTGCTGTAACCATCCTGTGCAAACTTGTGATTGTGAACGAGTGTGCCGCATCAAGTTTCCTCCATCTCTCACAGCCACTGAAAATTTTCTTCATTTGTTTATAACCTACAAAGGATTAAACATGACAAGGATACAAAAAGAGGAAGCAGGTTTTGGGTCCCATATCAGCATGCACTCGTTTTATGGAGCCTTATTTGGAACGACCAACCACCCTTCTCATTCAATGATTCAAAATGCTTCACTTACCATGCTCTGGTGTGAGTGCTACTTTTCTCTTAGACTAAGACACAGACTAATGATTCAAAGTCCCTTTATTTTATTGCGCTTGATACACTGAACACTTCCGTCTTTCCTTGCATAATGCTTAACATAGATTACACTCACTACCAATTACCACTTGATCTACCAGCAACAATAATTCAGAATGGGCTTTACAAGACAGATATACTCAGTATTTCAAACTTAACAGTTGCTCCCACCACAAACTCCTTAACAACCACGACGAGCAACAGAAGTACCACTATAAAGAACTACTTAGTCATAGACAAATGACATGTCTGGGAAAGAATTCTCCAACTTACAAGGCATCAAGTCCGAGTGCCTGAGCCTTCTGTTTCAATGATTTCAAGCTGCGTATTGCATCATCCAGGAGCATGACCGGTCCCTTATCTTTCCCTCCAGGAATTATGCTCTGCAGAATGCTCAGAACATCTTGAATCTTCTCCTTTTTCATCTTCTTGTTGCCAGACAAGGATCCACCGTTGTTGTTACTAGAACATCTAGATTCTGAGTCATCACTTGTGGCTGAAGATTTGTTCATATTCTGAGAACTGGCAGTATCAATGAGTTGTATGTCATCATAATAACCATCCAATAGCTTCCTCTTCTTGGTTTTCCCAGCAGAGCTCACAACTTCATCCACAGTTTCATCCCTAGAGGTTTTGCAGTCATCATGAGTGGTCATTGTACTAGGAGAGTGCCCAGTGCTTGTAACTTCATCATCATCATCATCATCATCATCATCATCATCTTGGGTAGAATAGTCATCACTGTCGGAGTAAAGCAAGGCATTAATTTCTTCTGTGTCTTCATGCATCTCGCTTTCAAAGCTAGTTTCATGATTCTCATGAACCTTGTCAGCCAAAGTTGGCTCAGTCATATGATTCAAATTCAAATCTCCTCTAAGAGAAGGTTCATCGCCCCTCCAATTGTTACCACCATGTAGTTTTGAATGCCAAGAAGCAAGGCACTCACAGGGACTCCCAAACCTAGAACTATAAACAACAGTTGTTTGACCAGCCGTCTGGTCAACGACAAGAAATTGTTTCCGGGGTGAACTAGATTCACCAAATGGAGCAATTTCGTCTCCAAAACCTTTCATATGGTCAACAGGGGTTTTTCCCTCAGCAGTGAAGTTCCGAGCAGGGGTAAATTCTTGTCGAAAGCGAGGCAAACAATAAAACCAACCACCTGGTTCATTGGAACTTCCTAACTGCAAATTAGGTAGTAGTGCAGAGGACGCAAAAGCTGGCATTGTTTCATATGTAGAAACCATATTTACGCCCGGGTTCATGGCTGCAGAAATACCACCTAGCTTCCCTACATCAAGGGGATTCAAATTTGGTGATTGCCATCCTAATTGTAGATTTGGTATCCAGGTTCCACAATCTTCTCCCATTTTATCAGAACAATCACCTAACATTTACAATATACCATAAAAATCAATACAATTAAACTACAAGACATTTTTTTCAATGAATGAATGATAATAGCAACAACAACGTAAAATATACCTGAAGAAAAACGATTTCAACTCAAGAGCTATTTGTTACAAAAGATACTTTGTTTCACGAACAAGGAAAACAACTAAAAGAACCAGCTTAACCCACCCAAACGGAGCAAGGCAAATTACGTGACAGGTTTGAGCAAATGACGGAAATATTCAGCCTGGACAATAGACAAACACAGTTATTAATATGTTCCTTGGCAGATCATGGCATGTGCACAATATAACAAAATGTTGGCAATTATACAGAGGTGGATCACATACCTGGCATTCTCTGAGAGGTTGAAAACATGCTATAACTCTAACTATAATGGTGGAGCTCCCGGCAATTCCATTTTCATGTTTCAATGCCCGAAATCTCGTTTGACTCGCCGCTTGGCACACCATAACTACTTTCCAACCCTCTTCAATTCAAAATGCAAGAACCACACTTTTGCTGAGAACAATTAATCTGATCAACTCCACCCAGTGTAACAGGTTTTGAATTTGATTAAACAAATAAACTATGCCCAAATTACTAAACAAAGTCCAACAACTAACTACTCCTAGAAAAAGGAAGGAAAAGGGTTATTTAGGCGAATTTGTCTATGGAAAATTTTGCTAATGCTACCCTTCAGCTGATCTGACGGAAGTAGCAAGGAATAACAACAAAGAAATTGGATCCCATGGAAACTGCTTTGAGAGAATAGGGGAAAAGTTTAGATCACACCACACAAATTACAGAATCACTTTACAGTACAGATTCAACGAAATCCCTTTGCGAAACACATCAACAGAAAGACTAAGCCACCACCGCATGCTGTTGTGTTCTCACCCACACAAAGATAAAGTCTCCCCTTCTCCTTTACCAACCTCACTCACCAACCTGCAACAACATAATTTTTACATCAAAAACCGTCCACTGATTTTATCTATCCAACATAATCAAAACAAACCACCAAAAAGACTAAAACTTTCAAGGAATCCTGAATCCTACGGAAGTGGGACTCAGTTCAATCCACAAGTTTCCATTATTGAACTAAACTTTTTCCTTTTAAATTAAGAAAAAAAACAACCTTAAAATTCCCAAACACCAAACTTAAAAAGAAAAGTAGCCCAAAAATTATCCTTTGGCCCGGGAAACAAAAAATAAAAAATAAAAACATATACAATTCCAGAAGAATTGGCAGCTAACTATATTATTGTAGGAAAGGGAAACAAAATATGCATAAAATGAAAAACTTACTTAGAACAAAGAGAAGCAAGAAGAGATGGAAAGTAGAGTTGAATGAAGAAAGTGAGAAATTAGAGAGAGAGAAGAAGAGTGAAAAGGGTGAAAGAGTGGGTGAGGAAGGACGAAGAAGAGAGGAACAAGCGTGAATGGGTACAGCCAAAGTGGAAAGTGGATGTGGAAACTCCAACCCACAAGGCAGCACGGGAGTTGAATTATATAGAGCATGCATTGACATATATGCCCTTGATTCAAGTGCCTCAAATAATTAACTATTAAATTAATAATAGAAAGCCAAAAGAGGCACAAAAATTATGAGAAGCAGAAAAGAATTGTGCTGCTTTGTGGCTGTGTGTGGATTGGTATTCATTCATTCATACGTGCGTGCGTGCGTGAGGGGTGAAGAGTGCACGCAAGGTATTAAGTTTACAATCATGAATAATCACAGTAACTTCAATTTAATTCAAGTTTTGGAGAAGAATGAAGATAAAAGAAAAGTGTGTGTGTGTGGTGGCTTGGCCCGTGGATGGTTGTATCATGACGTGACCATGTGAATTGTTTTTTGGTTCGTGATGGGGCCAACTAACCCATGTGTGTTGTTGTTCACCACGCTCTTGGTTCGAACCAACCTTCCCTCTCTGTTTCACTCCACTCTACAATTCGTGTTCAATGTACAAAAAAATACTACCTGGCAATAATTTTATTTTGTTCGATCAAATCACCCCAATATGAAGATTAGTGAACAAAACATTAACTAATGTTGCATCTTTTACTTCGCTGAAGGATTAATTGTGTTTTTGACCTCCAAAAAACATGACTCATGCTTAAAATATCTTGACATAGTTTAAGGGTTAGTTTATGAAATGTTCTGCTGAAATAGATTATGAAAGATTAATAGTTGTGTTTATGTGAGGTGAGAACGAGAACTTATCAATCCAAGACTATATGTTTATGTTTTCTACACGAACTCTTTTTACATGTGAAACACAAGTACGAGAAGTACTATTAGCATAATTATTCAAGATCGAAGATCCTTTTTAAGTTTTGTAAGAAAATCATCTACTCAAATCTAAGTGAAAATAGAAGTAATCAAAAACCTAAAATCATACATTAAACTAAAAAATTGCTTATTTTAATAAAATTTACTTAAAAACTAACAAAATCAAGTGATTTTTTTTTTCAAATAATATGCTAAACCACACATGTACATTTTTTTTTGTTAAACTAAAATTTAGATCAAGGTGATGCTTTTAATTTTGTAACAGTGCCGGATAACTTCATTCTTGCAAGCTTCTAACATGGCTGAATCACTCTGCTTGCCAGCACTTTCATGAGACTAGACTGAAAAGAACATATGTTATATTAGAGTGAATAAATAAGTAGATAAAAGGAAACAACAGCACACCACATACACTGTGAAGTGACAGGGTATGGTTGCACCCAATAAGAAAATTGAGAATGGTGTGACCCATGATTTGGTGGCCTGAAAGAAATCTTAAGCAGAGATGAGATCTGTAGGCACCCAATTAAAAAGGCATTTTAGGAGTAGCCTTATTAAAATGACAATAATATGCATATTTTCATGCCCTTTTGTTTGGAGTGGAGGGAGCAATAAACCAGCCCAATCAAGTCCTCTCCTTTCAACTCTCCCTCACTTTTGGTGGCCCTAAAACAGCTACAACTTTCTTTACTTGTTTAAAAATCCATTTTGGTTTAGATAAGTTAATCAATAATAATGATGATATTAAATTAAAAGAATTCCTACGCACGTCTGAATGTTATTTTATCATCATGGTCACTTTATTTGCCTTTTTTTTTTCAAAAATATAATCCTCTTTTCATATGATGTCAATTAAACCAGTAACACATTTGTAATGTGAGGAGCATGCTTGCTGTGGACCCCCTAAACAACAGCAGCAAATCCCCAGGTTGAAGTCTCATTACAATTTTTTTTATATAAATGCAGTATAAATAATTTTGAGAACACCTCAAACAAATTAAATTATTATTTTTTATTATAAATTATTATTTAATAATTAATTAGCAACTCGCATTATCTCTGACATATCAATTCCCTTTCCGATAATGTGTTGGTTGGTTATTAGTTTATTAATATCCTATAAATGTTGAACTTATAGATTTAATGAAAAACTCTATAAGCATGCATCCTTCGTCACAAACCACCAATAGAAAGAGCAAAAAAATATTCTGTGCAAGACACTGATCTATAATAGCACTTACCATTTGGATATATACATTAATTTCAACACCTGTCCTTTTCTTTTCTTTTCTTCAACACACATGACATGCCATATATTCTACTCTATTGCATGTGAATATGTACTCTCTTCTCTTGTTTTTTTTTTTTTTTTTTTTCTTTTTCTCTT
>Ga0209700_109982_pt1 | contig 10339 bp, 4 predicted proteins | sample SiratroredBW_FD_187528 | JGI IMG/M metagenome (GOLD analysis project Ga0209700, IMG submission 187528) | Root nodule microbial communities of legume samples collected from California, USA - Siratro red BW (SPAdes) (version 2) | ecosystem: Host-associated > Plants > Roots > Nodule | place: USA...
TACACATGGACTTCTTTGGTCTTTTAAGAACCATTAGCCTTGGAGGAAATTATTATGCAATTGTAATTGTAGATGACTTTTCTAGATTCACATGAACTTTTTTTGTTGTATTCAAGAATAATTCTTTTTTTTTATTTTCAAAAAGCTTGTCAAGCTTTTACAAAATGAGAAAGGTTGTTACATTAGTTCAATTAGAAGTAATCATCGGGAAGAGTTCAAAATGATCAATTTAACTCATTGTTTTAGAAACATGGTATTAGACATAATTTCTTTGCACTTGGGACTTCATAAAAAAAATAGTTTTGTGGAAAGGATAAATAAGTATTTAGAGGAATTGACAATAACCATATTAAATGAAACCTCTTTACCCAAATTCTTTTATATTGATACTATTAACACTACATGTTATGTACTTGATAGGATGCTGTTTAGGACTATTTTTAAGAAAACTCCATATGAATTATATAAGGATAGAAAGTCAAACATAGGACATCTTAGAGTTGTTAAATGTAAATGTTTTATATTAAACAATGGCAAAGAAAATCTAACGAAGAACTATCAAGAGGAGTGTACATGTATTAAAAAAATTAGTATCAATGAATAGTTGGAGGTATATTTGATTTTGGCTTTGGAGTTTGGATTGGATTTGGAATTAGCATTCAAATTGTTGTTGGATTTTGATTTGCAATTACTATTTTAAATTCAACTGATTTTGGATTTCACTGAGTAGTTGGTTTTAGAATTTAGATTTGGAATTTATAATTAACATTGAAATTGTTATTGGATTTAGGTTTGTAATTATCATTTTAAATTGAATTGATTTTAGAATTCAACAATTAATTTATTTTATACTTCAATTTGAATTTAGAATTTTGGATTTAGATTTTGAATTACCACTGGGATTGTTAAATGATTTGAGTTTGTAATTACTATCCAAAATAAAATTGAATTTTGATTTTATTGATTATTCGGCTTTATATTTGAATTTGGAATTTTGAATTGTTATTGGATTTCGCTTTGTAATTACTATTTCAAATTGTATTGATTTTGCATTTCACTAATTAGTTCGTATTATACATGCATTCAGAATTTTGAAATGTTATTGGATCTCTTTTTATAACTACTATTTAAAGTTTATGGATATTTTCAATTTGAAATTACAGGTATCAAAACTAGAATGGTATCCAATTTGAATGTATTTTTTAAAACCTAATATTGAATGGGCCGACTTTATCTCTTTCGTTTTACTGTCAAATAACATCGATCAAACTGACCCTATCACAGGTTGTTTTAAGTATTTTTTTTATTGTGTCCGCTTTCATGATATTAAGTTTTTTTCTCTTTTGTAGTTCAATGTCAGCTTAGAATGGACTTAATTGACGTTAAATCATGTAAATTCCACTAATGAAACATAAGTTTTTCTTGCCAACACTAACCTATTTAACTCGGTAACATGAACTTACCTAATTTTGTGTTTATTTTTAGTCGATACATTTTATGTAATTTTTAACTACAAACATAAATTCATTTATAACAATCCACCCCTTATCGAATATAATATTTGTTCCTAGCTACTAAAATGTGAAAAAAAATTATATATTATCAAAATCAATCCAATTAAAAAGAATTAACACAACAACATATATACTACAATTAACACCAATAACGAATATTCAAGAAATATTTTGTAAATCTCAAAACAGAGATACAAAAGTTTTGAAAGTGGAAAGCGAGGCCTCCTTGCTACAATAAAACTGGCAATATTCTATTTTAATTATATTAAATAAATAAAAATAATCAAACCCGTAAAATGTAATATATTTTTACATTATCTTTATGTACATTTTTTTAGAAGCAAATAAATCAAATATAATTAATTACATGATGTTACATAATTGTATATGTTAGAAGACACAAATAATCAATTATAGGTAAATAATATTAATAACAATTTTTTAGCATAGTGAAATATCTATTCATGAACAAAACTATATTGCCTCTCAAATAAAATTCTGTGGCATGTTTAAGCATTTATAAAACCTAGTGTCTTTCAATTAATTTTTAAACATGCATGGCAAAATCAATTTGTTAGATTAATTTCCAATGAATTATATTAACACATATCTAGGGGCAAATATAAATACTTGTAAACTAAAATTCAATGGCATGTTAAAATATTATAATTCAACCACATAATCCAAGTGTTGCCTCTTTGCAGCTTCCATTAACACAGATCAAACATCACTTATGTCAAATTTTATTCACTAAGGACCCATAAATGTCAACTCAATAGATTATACTCAAGCAGTCACATAATCATTTATATCATTTATGTGTATTCACATAATGATTATAAAACTACTTGAACATAATTGATTTTATTAGCTTGCTCAGTAGCTATATCAGTGACACATTATACCTATTTGTTACACTTTACTATGGAATATGATGCATATTTCAAAGCAACCTGATTCAGATTATACATTATCATCATTTTACAATTTACTGTTCGAACAACAATTTAACAACAACAACAACCAACCCTTATATCACAACAACAAACTCCAGTGGCTATGGGAAAGCTTATGAAGGTTGTGCTCACATATGGTGAGATAATAAGGGTGCAGGAAGAATTTGTTCAAGTGATAATGATATTCAAAGCTAATAAAAGGCATCAATGTCTAACAAATGGTTTGCACTTCTTTTCTTTATTAATTGGCTGCATGATACAGTGGTAGTCCATTAAGCATGGACCTGAAGACATGTTCTCTTCTTTATACACTTTAGTAGTTTTTTGCTGCACTCCTATACAGGAAGAAAAATTACCATTTTATTCTCACCCTTTTTTTAATCATATTTAATTATTTTTATATTTTATATTATATTCTGATTCAACAATCTAAAATAATATTTTTATATTTTGAATTATGTAATTTAAGATATATATTTTTATTATATTTTAAATGACACAATTTAAAATATAATATAATTTTTATATTTTATATTATATAATTAAATACAAAAATTATATTTTAAATTATACTATCTAAAATATAATAAAATATTTTTATTATAGATTATATAATTTGAAATACAATTTTACTTTGAATTTTTTTGTAATTGAAAATTTTAAAATGTATTTTTGGAAGTATTGGATGCAGGAGAAAAACATGGAGGTGCAGAAAGAATTGACCCGGACTCAATACACCAATTTTCATTGGGCCTTGTAGAAAGTTACCCAAGAATTTGATAGAGATCTTTATTCTATGCAGCCGAGATCTATCGACCTCTCACCCAATGGGTTTGGGAAGTAACACCGTTCTCCGTTCCTGTGACAGAAAATAACAGCTAAGAATGGCACCAACACTTGAGGTGAGTCAACAGCAACCTTAAAATTTTCTTTAGCACGTTTCTCCCCTCTTGAAATTGCAACACTTCCGGTCTCCAAAGAGCAACATAAATTTCAGTAAGCTTGTTCTTATTTGATCTCTTTCCTCCTCTTTCATTTCCCTGAGCTTCCAATCTTCTTTCCTTGTTGATTGTTTTCCTCAATATGTGGGTTGGATTGAGTCTCTAGAGAAGCAGATACAATAACATTGTTCTAACAAATAGAAAGCTGTCACTATCTCTTCTGTGCTTAAACTTAGGAAATGAGTTGGGTTCATTCTCAAATCTGCCATAGCAATGATGCTATCAACAACCCCACTACTATTTCCCCATCTTCTTGTTCTTCTTCCTCACCATTGCCTTACACTTCTGAGTACAAGAAACAACTTGCCCCTCCTCTCTCTTCTTCATCTGGCACCAGAATAAGCCCTGCAATTGTTTTCATCTTTGTCATTCTAGCTATTGTGTTTTTCATCTCTGGTCTCCTTCACCTGCTTGTTAGATTCCTCATAAGGCACATGTCCTCTTCGTCAATTTCCCAGTCCAGTAGGTACCCTGACATGTCTGAATCTGATCCTTACCAGAGGCAGTTACAGCAGCTCTTCCATCTCCATGATTCGGGTCTAGATCAGGCCTTCATAGATGCTCTCCCAGTTTTCCTATACAAAGACATAATAGGGTTGAAGGAGCCTTTTGATTGTGCAGTGTGCCTTTGCCAGTTCTCCGAACAAGACATGCTCAGGCTGCTGCCCCTTTGCAACCATGCTTTTCACATTGATTGCATAGACACATGGCTGCTCTCAAATTCAACTTGTCCTCTCTGCAGAGGGAGTCTTTATGAGGCAGGCTTTGCCTTTGAAAACCCGGTTTATGACTTTGAGGGTCCCAGGGATGAAGATGGGGTTTCGGGCAGTGTTGCTGCAGAGGCTGGTTCCTTTAACAAACATGCAGAAAATCACATAATGAGTGGGAAAAGGGTGTTTTCTGTGAGGCTAGGGAAGTTTAGAAGCTCAAATAATGGAGAAGGGGTGGAAAGAGGAGGAGGAGAGAGCAGTACAAGTAATTTGGATGTGAGGAGATGCTATTCAATGGGGTCCTTCCAGTATGTGGTTGCTGATTCAGATTTGCAAGTGGCTTTGTGCCCCAATAGAGGTGATGGTGGAGGTGCCAGTGGTGGCAGTATGAGACAATTCAAAGGTAGATTGGACCATTGTGGAAATTCTTCCACTGACATGGATGTTGAGGGCAAAAAAATCAACATTGCAAGGAAAGGTGAAAGCTTTTCTGTTTCCAAGATCTGGCAATGGTCTAGGAAGGACAAGGTATCAAGTTCACAACAAAACTATTTGGGTGGTTCTAATGTCAGTGCAGCTTTGCCATGGATGAATAGAGCTCCAGGTACATGAAGCAACGCAGTATTTTTGGCTTCTTACATATTTTCAAAGGAGTCCTCTTTTGATCTCCTTTTTCATTTTTTTTTTATGTTCATACTTCTGATTTTACATTTTTATTGCTAAAATACTTGTAAATTATGCCATAAACATTCAATCAAACTTTACCCTTTAAATAACAATCATTCTTGCGTGTGCATAAGGAAAAACATTCCTGTCATACAAAGTTCCATTTCTGTTCTGTTCTGTGATGTAATGTTTGTATACCCTTAACTTGTAATTTTCCATGAAGATTATCAGAAACACCATCTGTTTTACTTGTGAAGCTCTTGGTATAGAAGAAGTTATGAGGAAAATAATAAGTAATTGTTAGAGTAAGATAGTGATTACTAGTTAGCAAAAATCACAATGACAGCAAGTGATTTCAAACATAATTTTTGAGTGTGGGCCATGATTGTACTAGTATGACAAAAGTGGTCTTTATTAGTGACAATTTCTTGCAATGAGAAGGAAGATTAAAAAGTGAAGTCAAAATTGGGTGTTGCTTTTTGGATGCTTTGGTTTTCTATGAGGTTTGCTTTAATTAAATCCATGGTTAAAAAGAAGCAAAAGAAAGAAGAAATCTCTCTCCTTAGAAGCTGTCACTTTTTTTGGTGGGTTTAGCATTTGATTGCGAAGAAGACAATACGGGTGAAAAGTGAGGTGTATACATTTTCTCATCAGTACTGACATGATTACATTTTTTTCCCTGTTAGTGCTCCAAATAAAATTATTCCACATTTGTCTTTTTCAATTTTGCCTAATGTCACACACATTCAAACATGTGTGTATATATATTAAATATATATTAAACTAGTTCTTTTCTTATTTGAAATTTAATTATTCAAATAACTTTTTGATGATTACCCAAATACATTAATTATGGGACTGTATGTATATGTTTCCAATTTTCATGTGAATTTGCATTAACTATCATGACATGTTTGAGTTTTATTTGACAGCAATCACATGTTTAAGTTGAGCACTCTGGAATCTTATGTCATTAAGCTTTAATACTAACATTAATTTAATTTATTATATTATGATATATTAGTATTGAATTAAAATGAAAAATAAACTAAAATGATATATTATTTACTTATTCATTATAAATATGGACATTAATTTTAAAGAGTATTTTTAAGAATTTATTTTCTAAGATTTAACAACTATTAAATATTTATTAATTTTGATTCCATGTTTGTTTATTATCTATCATAATTTCAAAATACAATTTAATATTTAAAATACTTATTCATTATAAATTAATTATAATATTCTTCCTATATATGGTTTTGGTGATATTTTTTAACAGATACATTTTTAAAAGTTTAGGTTAAAAATTTATTATCACTCTCAGTGAAATATTAGTCATATCGTATTGTATATATTAAAAATTTAGTTTTATTTTAAAATATTTTTTTAAATATATTTTAAAATTTTAATTCCAAATTTAATTTGACTTCAATTTATTGATAAATTTTCTTGTCAACGACTATATCAAACAACTCTCTTATCTAAATCTATATATTTGATTTTAAGCACTATAAATCATAAAACAGGTAAGTATTGTATCATAATATAAATTATTTACCATAAATTTAAAATTTAGTTTTATATTCATTATAAATTTGGATTAGGTAAAATAAAAGTTTATTTTATCCATGACACAAACGAAAATATTATTAATTTATATATTCAAAACTTATTTTTTATCATAAATATTCGTTATATAAACTAAAATATTTATTTATGCATTTTTCTAGCTAAAATGACTAACATGTGTTACGCAACAGTATAAAAAAAATGTAAAATATTTTTTTAAATTAAATTTTTTTATGTATAAGATAATTTTAAGAATTTTTAGTATAATTTTTTTTTCAACTTTTATCCATTTATTTTACACATAAGAATTCTACGGAGAAGCTTTTTTTAAATATGTTTTAATATTAGTTATATAATTTAAAATCCTCTATTTAGTATTTAGTAGCCTTTGCTAAGGTTTCATGATACTATTAATAATGCATGTCTAGTTTTATATTATAAACAGAGATTTACGCATTCTCTTATATTATTCTCGTTCACTAGTTTGATATTTTTAATTTTCTTTTTCTTTTTTTTTTCTTTTGAATATACGTTCCATACACATTTTTTTATGTATATTTCACACTAACTGACTGCTAAAAATAATTTCTCACCGTCATCTCATTTATTATTCTTTTAATTTTTATTAGGATATATGTTTGACTTTTTTTAACCATATATCTCTTTTAAATATGATATCTTTTCATCTTTCTCTATAAATTAAATTTCAAAATAATATAAATTGTTCACGTAAATCTAAAGACTTTCATATAACTTTTCATTTAAATCTACCCTCTTGATTCAAATAACTTAAATTTCAAATCTCCTTTTTTCTCATTTCTTTTCTCTTTCCATTTCCATCTCCACCCCAATTAAAGATATTTTTCCACACAGAACCAACTTCGTTGTGAACGAATATGGATGGCAAAAGAATTCATCTTTCTCAGAAAAATAACACGTGTTAAGACTTATAAGAAAGAAATAAGAAATTGATGCAGAAATGCTTAGTATATGTCAACCTCTTGGACCAAGGCAACAAATTAACGGGCCCTGATGTTGGGCCCATGCAAGAAAAATTTGAAGGCTTTCAACCACGTAATTAATGACATATAATGTGCCACATTTGTTAGCTCATCACCAACTGAACAACCCAAAATCATGATTCAAGAAAATATTATGAAAATTAATAAAAGGAAAGAAAAGGACTTAGTTTTAAGATGGGTTGTTGGATTTGCAAAATCTAAATCTCATAAATAGCAGACAACAACTTTCCACGACAGAGACCACAATTTTGTTTATATATATATATATATATATATATATATATATATATATATATATATATATATATATATATATATATATATATATATATGGATAGATAGATAGATATTTTTTCCATTTGTTTATAAAGCAACTAACAGTGTGAAAGAGATTTAATGAAAGAGAATAATATTTGGAAAGTCTGAGGGGCGTGAAGGTGAAGCATTTGGTTACCAAAACATTGTGTTATTGATTGATTAAAATGCGTTGTCATGTGTTTTAAGATGTGATTTTTCATGAACTGAATAAATAATAAAATTATGTTATTTTTCATAATTTTAAAATTTATTAAAGAGTGTGTTAAAAATATGTTATCAACATTTATCGTACCATCAAAACAAATCAAAATTATATTTTAAACTAAAGCATACAATAAATATTTAATAGAATGGTAAGTATTTTAGCAGTAATGATTTTCTTTATGAATTTACATTTTAAAAAGTACTTGATACAAATATGAAAAAGATTTAATTTAAGCAAACCAGTTCAACACACAACTGCATGGGTTTAAATTTTAGTAACAATTAAAAAATATATATTTCTTTTTAATTTTTTTAACTAATGAGCATACTAATATTGTCAACAAATTAATTAATACATCCACTTGTATTGAAAATATGTGAGGGTCTTGTCAATTAATGTATGTAACAATAAATAGAGAGTATCGATAAATTTAGCAATCAATACATTGAAAATAATTTATTCGGCATAATAAGAAAGAAAAAATATAATAACTTATTTTTATAACAATAATATGAAGGAGTAGTTTTATTTATTAATTTTATGGAAAATAATAGTTATATATGTATTGTCACTAATGAATATACATTACTCCTATATACATTGAATGTTTGCTTACAAGTTATGTGAATCTATTTTACATATTTTATACATAAAACATTAATGTATGCTTTTGTATGAATGTATAATGTATGAAATGGTATTGTCAAGTTTAATGGGCTTAATTATGATGAGTGATCTGAATAGATTCATTTTCAATTGAGATTTATGGAGTTAGACTTTGCATTAATAATGGATGAGAAGTCCGCAACCAATAGTGAGACTAGATCAGAAGAGGATAAATCTCTTTATCATACATGGGACAAGTCTAACCGATTGAGTCTGAGCTTGATGAAGATAACCTTGGCTGAAAATGTGAAGCCATCTATGCCTAAGACTAAAGATGCTAAGGAATTCATGTAGAAAATTAAGAAATATTCTCAATCAGACATTATTGACAATTCTATTGTGAGTGACTTGATGAATGAGTTAACAACCAAGAAATTTGATTGGTCACAACCCATTCACGATCATGTGATTGGAATGGCAAATCTAGCAACAAACTTGAAATCAATGGGTATAGATGTGAGTGAGTCTTTTCTAGTACAGTTCATTATGAACTCACTTCCAACTGAGTTTGGCTAGTTACAGGTGAATTATAACACCATTAAGGAAAAAATAGAACTTTCAAGAAATTAAGGCCATGTTAGTTCAAGAGGAAAGGAGATTAAAGAAAATGACGGATCACTCTCTCCATCTCACATTTCATGATGGGCCAGTAACAGTAACGCTAAGCCAGGTAAAAAGAACTAGAAGGATAGAATTTCGCTAAAGGTTCATGAAGGCAAAATCAAAAAGGAGAAGACATGTTTCTTCTGCAAAAAGGCTGGACATTTCATGAAAGATTGTTCGAAAAGAAAGAAATGGTACAAAAAGAAATGGATTCCTTTTGATCCAGCTAATAAGAGCAACTGAAAAGTTCTTGTATATGAAAAACATAATGAAAGCATGAATAAAAGAATTGAGACATATAGATTAATCCTGGATAGTGGTTGTTGTCTGAATCTAGAAAGGTGTTTTATGTTTGTGTATGTGCTAGGAATTTAATTTCTATTGCAAAGTTGGATTTAAGATTAGTAATAGCTACTTTTCATTTAATAAGAATTTATACTATTATGGTTTTGATACTTTAATTGACGACTTAAACCGTTTCAATCTTGATGTTTTATTTGTTGAATCTCTATTTCATTTTGAACATAGTAATCATATACTATGTAGGGAGAATTATGCTTTCTTATGACATCAAAGGTTAGGTCACATATCCATAGAAAGGATGTCGAGGCTAATGAAAAGTGATATTTTGCCTCAATTGGATTTTAGTGACTGGAATATGTGTTTGGATTGCATTAAAGGCAAACAAACAAAACACATTTCAAAGAATCCAGCCACAGAAGCAGTCAACTTCTTGAGTTGATACACACTGACATATGTGGTGTTGAAAAATAGTATGGCCAATGTTCAAGAGGGGGTGAATTGAACATTTGAAGTTTTTCGCAATACTTGGAATTTTAGAAGAGTATGTTTATGAAATTTGATTGCAGTTCAGATGGCAGACAATTCCAATTAGCAAATTTCACAAGCAGCAGATTTAAACTCAATTCAGCATACAAAAAACACCATAAGCAACCAGTCACATAATTGAAACATCACATATAACAACATAGAACAAGTTCTGATAGATCTGGAAATTACTGACAATATGTTGAATTTTAACACAACTTGTTAAAAATCTTTCTAGCACTTATACAGTTTCACAATTAGCTGCAAATACAATC
>Ga0209700_109984_pt1 | contig 10335 bp, 6 predicted proteins | sample SiratroredBW_FD_187528 | JGI IMG/M metagenome (GOLD analysis project Ga0209700, IMG submission 187528) | Root nodule microbial communities of legume samples collected from California, USA - Siratro red BW (SPAdes) (version 2) | ecosystem: Host-associated > Plants > Roots > Nodule | place: USA...
AAAAAAAAAAAAAAAACTTTCATCGTAAACAAACACGTCAATTTCTATCTATATAACAATTACTTAAAAATAATTCCTTTTTCAAGTATAAACTAAAATGCCTAAGAAACTTATATCTCATATTCTCGTCATAATACATTAAATATACTAAAAAATAAAAAATAAAAAGAAAAAACAATAAGAGATTTTGATATTAAATTTAAAATATTAAATCTCATATATATCACAATATATCATTACTATTAATAGTACTATTACAAGCAATTACTTAACAATTTATTGACTATCTAATTAACAAATAACACATTTACTCTTTTAATGGAAATAAAATATTTAGTTAAGTTTAACTTCTTTTCTATTAACATCTTCATATGTTTTATTTTATAATTTTTTTTCTAAAATCAATTTTTTTATACAAGACTTGACAAACTCTGATTGAGATTGTAATGTATTTAACCTCACTTAAAATCATTCACTTTTTTTCAGAACATAATGAAATAGGTGCTCCACATATGATAAACAGATACCCTATCATATTTTCTTTTTCGATTTTAATCACCACACCAATCTAAATAACAATAGGTAACTACTTTTCTAGAAATATTTTAGATATGTTTTGAAAACAACTTATATCCTAAATTACTTTTCATACATCTTAATATCCTTTTAACTACCACCAAATGAGAAATTCTTGGAAGAACCCTAAATATACTAATAAGTTTCATTCCATAAGTTATGTTAGGTCCAATCTTATACAAAAAAATCTCAATGAACCAATAAATGTCTATACAAGGTTGCACTGATTCACTCTTCCCTCTTAAACTCAGTCAAAATTTTCTTTACTGAGTACCTCCTTTCTTTCCAAAATTTCCTTAACATCGATTCTTCTTGTGATTATCACAATTAGAATTTTGATATGAGAACCTACTAAGGAATTCACCAAAATCTTTTTAATTTGTTCTTATTTTTCTTGTTTTGTCTCCCTAATTATCTTTTCTGGAAAGGCTTGAACTTGTAAAACTTGAATTTTAGTTCCCTCAACACTTCTGTCATTAAGCCTTCCACTACAATCTTCAAATTGGAGAGTCATTTTTAAAAAACCTTATCAATTATTTACTAATATTAAAACTTCTGGCCACAAGCATCCATTCAATGAACCAACACTTGAATTATGTTGAATTAATTTCTGACTAGATCAGTAATGGAAAACAAGTTATATTGTGTATGAAGGAATTAAAGCTTTAGTTTCTTGATTTTATTAGCACTTTATATGACATGTTCAAAATATATTAGGAATAGTATGCTAAATTAGCTAAAATTATCTTGTCAAATAAGCAAAATCAATGAACATAGCTCTTTATTAATTCTTCTTAGATTCCCTATAAACTGTCCATTATTTATAGTTTTCATCACTTCTTGGAAATTAAAGATGACACCCATATACACCATTGTTCAAAGTTTCTGGTATCAACAATTGACGAGTTCGCAAGAAAAGACCTATTAGATATTGCTTTGATTCCAATTGAACTTTGCAAAATTCTACACCAAAAATACATGTAAAGCAAATATAAAATCCGCACAAGAAAGAGTTTCTCACAGTGCCTTACAAGCTAGTGGACACCAAACACGTGTTCTGAATCAAAATTTCTCTAAAAGCCATGGTTAGAAACACACTCACAAAAATCAAGAAGAAAAAGAAAAAACAATGAGTGTTGAATTTGAAATTTTATATCTTAAACACATGTATAACAATAATAGTATTATAGCAAGCTATAATTAATAGCTCCCTAACTCCCTAACTAACACACAATACTAAATGAATTATCTATAATAACTCTTGCCTTTAATGCTTTGCCTTCATAGTTTTCACGCCCCTCCCTTAATGATTAGAAGAATAGATACACCTTATGAACTAAGCCTGAGCCTACTAGAAAGCACACTTTTAATATAATATACTTGTTGAGCTTGACTAAGATATATGACTCATTAGTCCTCAATTTAATTTCCTATTAATACAAATAAATCTATATTTTTTTCCTTTGTATCCTCTCTCATTAGAACACACATCTAGCCAATCACATTTAAATAAAAGATTATTTTTACCAAAGTAAAAGACACCAAAGACCCTAATTAGCTAGCTGCTAGTGAAAACAAAGCCTGGAGATTGGTATAATATGTAGAGGAAGTTATAAATGAGGTGTGTCAAGATAACGAAGACATTAGTGTTGAATAATTATTCTGTGGGCGTACATAAATTAGTAATTTGTTCGTATTAACTTAATTGCCAAAATATTATGTAACCATTATTGTTATTATTATTTATTTGGTTATTGTTTGGGATGTGAGATACATGTGACAAGGTTAGTTGATAATAGGTGTGAGCTAGGTCTATTATAAGTTAATAATTAGAAGAGTTCCTACAACTGTCCAATAGTCACATATTTTATTTTACCCTTTTTAAGAATGCGAAAAAATGGGAGACGAGGAGGTTCATCCACGTCCAATGAAGAGAAAGGAAAGCCACGATGACATGTGTGCAAATACGTTTTTAAGCCTGCAAGTGCTTTTATAGTTGTCTCGACTGTGTATACATGCGCTAACTCCTTTGGCACAAATTTCTCCAGCTTCTTTTGGAAAGAGATTCTTCTTAAACGTTGGCAGAAAAATCTTGAATGCGTTGGGTGGTAGTGGTGGTGGTTGAGGAATTTGAATTCAAAATTAAGAAGGGACGTTGGGGTGCAGTGTGGTTACACACTTGTCTTCTTCTCCCTCTTGCTTTCGCTTTTTATTCAGTCTTTTGTGAGCTCATGAGCTGGACGTCGGTGGTGGGTGAGGAAGCTGGTAGCTTGGTGTGTTGTGGTAGAGTTTCGTCGTCGCAGAAGAAGGTGGTGGCGGAGGTCAACAGTGAGCGAGGTTTATTATCGCAAAAAAATGTGAGATTTCAACTTTGTGGGATAATCGATTATAGTGACGTGCATAATCAATTATACCTATATTTTGCCAAGAATAATCGATTATCCTGCTACCATAATCAATTATGTGTAAAATTTTATATACATAATCTATTATCTTGTTTCAATAATTTATTTTGTGGCTCGTTGTTCATATTCATTGAGTTTTGGTTTTTGAGTGAGGTTTGTTTCCATGCTTTGAGGTTGTTGGTGGTGATCTTCATTGATGTTTATAGGTGTTGGTCAACTTCGTTTTGGTGTGCAGTGGTTGATGAACTTCCTCTTGTGTTGTTCTTGAGCTTGTAGTGTCATCTTCAAGTCTAGTGCTCTTAGGTTATTGTTGGTGTGTGAATCAGTGTGTGTTGGGTTGAGTGTTTAGGTTTATGTGATGGGTTAAAGTTGTGTAAGTTTCTGGTGACACCAAAGTTTGTCTCTACAGTGTGTTTCTAGTTGCTGGTGGTGCTTGGTAGTGTTATCTGCTTTGTGTTATATGTTGTTGACCTTGTTTAACAAAGTTTGGATAGCTATTGCTATTGAGATTAGTAGTGAATGAATGTTATATCTAGTTAGATAAAAATTAATTAGTCTGTCTGAATTTTTTTTAAACAATATGATTTCTTTTGGATTGGTTGCCCACCCATTATCTATGTCTCTACAGTGTGTTTATTTTTTTCTTTTGTAAATTTAGAAAATATTATATATAAGTCTAGTTTAAGGTTAATGGTGGGTGAAGGGATTAGAGATGGTGGTTTATTCTTTAGGTTGAAATAGGAATTTATAGTAATGATTTTTGATAATTTCATTAAGTAATTCTCCATGTATAACATTATTAAATATTTATTATATTTCATTATTTAGTATTTTCAATAATTAAAAAGATTTGCATATATAAGATTTGAGTGAATTTAAAATTTGGAAGAAGTTATAAAAGTTTTTATGTGGGTTATAATTTGTTTTAAACATGATTATTTTTTTAAGAACTGATTTAATTATGTTGTAAATATTATTTAGGTTTATTATTATTTTAAGGTATTAAATAAGTTAAGAATTAAGATTTTTGATTTACATCTGTTATTTATTTAGGATATGAATACGTTAGTAATTATATTTAGTAATTTATGACTTTCATTAATTCATTTATTTTAATTATATAGGATAGTCATTATGATTTTCAATAAATGAAATTTAATTATTTAGGAATTTTTTTATTTAGGAATATTCTGAATTGAAAAATTTAATTAATTAGTTATGTTATTTATATACGTTTTTTTTGAAATATAGGATGAATATTAATGTATGAAGTTTATTTAGTAATTATAATTTTGCAGGAGTTTAATATATTTAGTACTTATCATTGTTTTACAATATAATTTATTAATATATTTTATTTGATTAGGATATTAATTTATTTATGATATTAAAAAATTGATAAAAAATTTAAAATTTTGAAATCAAATTTATTTAGGAAATAAGTTAATGTAGGATTTTATTTAAGAATTAAATTTAATATTATTTAGAAATTAAATTAAATTATTGTTGTAAATATTATTTAGGTTTATCATTCTTTTATGGTATTGAATAAACTAAAAACTAAGATTTGAGAGTTACGTTTCTTAATTATTTAGGGTATTGAATATCCAGAAATCATATTTATTAATTTATGATTCTCATTAGTTCGTTTATTTAAATTATATAGGATATTCAATTATGGTTTTCAATAAATAGTAAAATTTAATTATTTAGAAATTTAGTGAATTAGTTATGTTATATGTGTAATTATTTTAAAAATATAGGATGAATATTAATGTACGAATTTTTATTTAGTAATTATAATTCTGTAGGAATTTAATTATTTTAGTTAGTAGTATTTATCATTATTTTACAATATGATTTATTAATATATTTTAATTGATTATGATATTAATTTAAATACCATATTAAAAAATTGATAAAAAATAGAATTCTGGAATTAAATTTATTTAGGAATTAAGTTAATGAAGAATTTTATTTGGGGACTAAATTAATATTATTTAAAAATTAAGTTAAATTAAATTTGTAAATATTATTTAAGTTTATTATTTTTTTAAGGTATAGAATAAGTTAAGAATCAAGATCTTAGACTTACGTTTCCTATTTATTTAAGGTATTGAATACGTTACAAATTATGTTTATTAATTTATGATTTTTATTAATTCATTTATTTAAATTATATAAGATATTCGTTTTGATTTTCAATAAATAGTGAAATTTAATTTTTAGGAATATTTTGAATTGCAAAATTTAGTTAATTAATTATATTATTTATGTACGTTTTTTAGAAATATAGGATGAGTATTAATCTACGAAGTTTTATTTAGTAATTATAATTTTGTAAGAATTTAATTTATTTAGTACTTATCATTATTTTATAATATGATTTATTAGTTTATTTTAGTTGATTAGGATGTTAATTTATTTATGATACTAAAATATTGATATGAAATAAAAATTTTGGAATTAAATTTATTTATGAATTCATTTAGGAATTAAGTTAATATATGATTTTACTTAGAAATTAAATTAATTTGTGAATACTTAGGAATTGAGTTAATGTTTGAATCCTAAAGGACACACATATAATTAAGATACTAAAAATAGATGAAATTGATAACGGTGATTAAAACATCAATGTGATGATATAATTATTCTCATGGATAACTGTCAACAACATTCAATTTCTGTTCAGTTAAATAAATTATCTCTTGAAAAGAGGAAAAATTATCTAATTATACATTTACTTTTCGGCATTCAATTTCTGTTCAGATAAATAAATTATCTCTTAAAAAGAAGAAAAATTATCTAATTATACATTTACTTTTCGACAAGTGATAGTGCGGGTGCGGAATCATCTAGGCATGACCAAGATTTCGACCTCACACATTTACTTTTCAGCATGTGACGGTGCATGATCCTCGAGATGTGACCAAGGTCTTGACCTCACACATTTACTTTTCAGCAAATGATGGTGTATGACCCTCTAGGCGTGGCCAAGGTCTCGACCTCACATTTACTTTTTAGCACGTGACAGTGCGTGACCCTCTAGGCGTGACCATGGTCTCAACCTCACATATTTACTTTGCAACACATGACAGTGCGTGACCCTCTAGGCGTGGCCAAGGTTTTGACCTCACATTTAATTTCCAACACGTTATGATGCGTGGCCCTCTAGGTGTGGCCAAGGCTTCGATCTCACACATTTACTTTTCAGCACATAATTGTGCATGACCCTCTAGGCATGGCCAAAGTTTCAACCTCACATTTACTGTTAAGAACGAAACGGTGTGTGACCCTCTCGGCGTGACCAAGGTCTCGACCTCACACATTTGCTTTTCAGCACATGATGATGTGTGGCCTCTCTACCTCACATATTTACTTTTCAGCATGTGATGGTGTGTGACCCTTTAGGCGTGACCAATGTTTCAACCTTACACATTTGCTTTTTAGCATGTGATGGTGTGTGGCCCTTTCGGCGTGGCCAAGGTCTCAACTTCACACATTTGCCTTTCAGCACGTGATGGTGCGTGACCCTTTGGGCGTGGCCTACGTCTCAACCTTACACATTTACTTTTCAACACGTGACGGTGTTTGACTATATGCAAAGTAATGGTCTTAAATTCACTTTCCCCTTTCCAATCTTTCAAATAGTGACCTTTCATTTGGAATGATCCATATACTTAATTTTCTATTACTTTTTCCACCCAAACGAAATCTATCTTTTCATCTTATCTTTTACTCTGGTAATGTGAAAATCTTAATTTTCAAATTTAAGTAAAGATGGGCAACTGTCAACACCCAATTTCGTCGAGACAAATAAATGATTTCTTAAAAAAAAAAATCTCGAATCAATTCTTGAAAAAAGTAAAAAAAAAAAAAGTCATTTCTTTAGATTTTATTGTTTTCTCTTATTTTAAAAAAAATATAAAAATATAATCTTTTATTTTGTTTTTCTTTTAAAATAAAAACATATAAAAAAATATAGTTTAGGTTTTTATCGTTTTTATCATTTTAGAAAAAAAAGGTGTTTTCATTTGCTTTATCATTTTCTTTGAAATTAAAATAAAATGTTTTATCCTATTTCATTTTTATGAAAATTTTGATAAATAATTGAAAACGAAAGAAAAATAAAATATAGAAGAAAAAAAGTTTGGTCTTTTATATATATATAGCAAAAACTGAAAAAAAATGATGTTAGAGTCCAACCCATGAAAATCACATTTGCTGTTTGCACCCACTCTGTTCATTACTTGGACCACTCCCTTTAGGGCTAGACCAGTTTTCTTTAACAACCCCTCATATCCTCAATTCACACTCCTCTCTCCCTACTTGGACCAATAGGCCAAACTATCTTCCTACACCCCTCCCACATGTTTATCCACATTCGTAACTGTATCATTTTAATTGAAATTAAGGAAAATTCATTATTACACTATTCAATCGTTCCTTTTAATTGAAAATAAAATAGAATTACGAGAATTCATTCTTCAGTCTTTGTCGTAAAGCGAATTGACAGTATTGAAGGAAACATAAAGGTCAAAATGTTTTTTAAAAGGGAGTCTTCGTACAATGATAAAGATTCTATTGATCCTCATCTCTCCCATTGAGTGATTAGCTGCTTACTCCCATCGAGCCCACTGTACCCATTTTGTCCTCACCCTAGTCCTATCATCACAGATTCTCCAAATAACAGGCTTTCCTCCCCTTCTTCAAACAAAAATAGATTGATAATTTTTTTTTCTGAATTAGAAAAAAGAGAAGAATCAATTCCTCAATTCTCAACTTTCTTCTTTTCACAACCAAAATCAATTCATAATCCAAAAACAGGCAAGAGTAGAAAAGAATAGAACTGTCAACACCCAATTTCGTCCGGGAAAATAAAATTATTCCAAAATATAAAAAAATATAAAATAAAAATAAAAATGTGTGTTATTATTTAAATAAAAAAAGAGTTTCGGTTCCATTCTATTTTATAAATAAAGTTAAAATAAAATTTGTAAAAAAGGAAAAAAAAGTAAAGAAAAGCAGTCTATTAAAAATTTGTTAAAAAAGTAATAATAATAGAAATAAAATTGTCATTAAAGTGTTGTCATGTCACATTCTCTTTCTTTTTGCTTGCTTTTTCTGATGCCCATTAATGATACGAAAATTAATTTAAAAATTTTAGAAAGGTTAGAAATTTGAATAGTTGATCTGATTAATTGCAAACGATTATGCTTAATAATGATTAAATGCTGATGATTTTCAATTAAATGCTGATTGTCTAATAATTGATGCATTTACTTGGTATACTTTCAACACTTTTCCTTTAAAAAGGAAAGAGAGTTTTTGTTTTAATATAAGTACCAATCTCATTTTTTAAATATATGAAATATTTTCTGTTTCAAAAAAAAAAAAAATAAAAATTGATTTTCCAAAAAACACCCTAATTTCATGCTTTACATTTTTTATTTTAATAATAACAAAAAAATATTATACATAAATAAATAACATTAATCTCATTTTGCATTTAATATTTCCTTTTTCTGAAAAAATGATTTTGAGAAATAATAATAAAAACATAATAGAAATACAAAAAACATTAAACATTTTCTCTAGCATGTATTACTTATTTTCTAAAATAAAAAAAATTAAATATTTTTTTTCTAACATACGTTGCATATCTTATTTTTTCTAAAAATCCATTTTAAGAAATATAAATATAAATATATTAAATATTTTGTCTCACATGCATTGCATAGTTTATATTTTTTTATAAAAATGATTTTGGGAAATAAAAATAAAAAACATTAAACATTTTTTCTAAGATGCATCACATATGATTTAAGATTTTTAAAAATAAATAAAAATAATAATCTCATCTTTCTCACATGCATTGCATTTTTTCCCCCTAAAAAAAGTGATGTTGGGAAATATTAAAAAACATTAAATATTTTTGTCCCACATGCACTACATATTTTTTTTCTCTAAAAAATGATTTTTGGGAAATAAAAATAAAAAAAATTTAACATTTTTTTCCTAACATGCATTACAACCTTTTTAGGATTTGAAAATTAAAAAAAAACATTATACATAAAAAATTTGATCTCATTTTTTCATATGCATTACATATTGCGTTTTTTTTTAAAAAACCAAAGAAATGTGATCATGAATCCATTCATATAACATTAAAAAAAATTGAAATAAAATTTCATTCGTCAGTGCATCCCCATGATAAAAAATAACAAAAAAATTAAAATAGTTTCATTTATACATTCATTTTTTTTGCAAGATTAAAAATAATATGAGAAGAGATTGTATCCACTCATTTATCATACAGTATCATTTACAAATTCATATATTCTAAAAAAAAAATCATAAAGGAAATCGGGATTCATTCATTCATTCATACATTCACCTATGACTTCATACATTCATACATATCTCATAAAATTTATTCTCATCTAAAGTTTCACGTATCATATATTCATTCTCATCTAAAGTTTCATCCACTATTCATGTACTCCCATGTAAATAGCATACATGCATTCTTAAAAAAAAATAGTTTCAAATAGACTTAGAGCATTCATCCATGCATCTCCATAGCCTCATGCATTCATGCATTTTCAAAGTCTTATTCAATAAGCAAAGAAACAAAAAAAATATAAAATTAATTTTTATGTTATTATTCATTCTATAAAAATACATTTCATGTATGCATCATGCATTCAATAAACAAAAATAAAAAATATTTATTTTCATCATGCATTCATTTATCTCTTAAGAATTCTCAAATAAATTTCATGCATATGTTCATGCGCTCTTATAGCACTTATACATTTCTGTTTTAAAAAATGTTGACATCAAATGAAAAATTTTAGTTATTCATACATTTTTTTAAAAAAATTCATACATTCTAAGAAAAAATAAAAGAGAAATTTCATGCATTTCTAAATACATTTTCTTAAAAATTTCATGCCTAAAAAAATAATAATATAAAAATAAAAAAATTCAAAAAAAATAAGAAAAAAGTTTTATGCATTCTCAGATTCCTATTCATACATGAAAAAAAAAGATAAAGTTTTTTATGCATTTGCCTATGTAGTCTGATTTATAAAATAAAAAAATATGGTTTTGATGTATTAACCTATGCTTTCTCATACTCAGAAAAAAAAAATAGAATTTTATGCAGTCATTCGTGCATTTTAAAAAAAATAAAAAAAATGAAAAATAAAGTTATATGCTTTTTCATATCATCATTTAGCAAACAAAAATGGAAAATATACATTTTCTACATGCATTTTCATCATACATTCATTTATGCATCTTTATAGGAATTCTCAAATAAAATTCCATACATATGTTCATGCAT
>Ga0209700_109985_pt1 | contig 10335 bp, 9 predicted proteins | sample SiratroredBW_FD_187528 | JGI IMG/M metagenome (GOLD analysis project Ga0209700, IMG submission 187528) | Root nodule microbial communities of legume samples collected from California, USA - Siratro red BW (SPAdes) (version 2) | ecosystem: Host-associated > Plants > Roots > Nodule | place: USA...
TGCTGTCCTTAGCCATATCTAGCGCAATTGGGATCTAAAACGCACATGGCCACAGACTCAACTACTGAATAATTAGATATGGAAATGATAGTAGCAAAGTCTATCAAAGTGAAAATGAACAACCTTGGTAGCAAGTAGAAACGGGGGCCATTGTATAAGGTCCAACTGAGTATCAGCCCAATATGGTACTAGCAAAAGGTCCATTTCCCTGAAAAATATAACCACCTCAACACATACGATGTTGAAAAAGTACAGCACCCCATTGATCGATTGATTGATCAAGAGATAAATTAGATCAAGAACCACAAACACATGAACTATCCCTCACATTACCTATCACTAATAAGATCTTCGTCCCTGAAACTAGTAATTATTTGGTTCCACAGTTTATCAAACCTTGCAGCCTCCTTCCTCTTGTCAGATACGATCTGCATCAATCGACCAAAGTATTGTAATCCAAAGTTATATATGCTCATTTAAACAGCAAGTTAAATTAAGTGATGATAAAAATGAAACAACTAACATTGGGAAATCTGCGGGACAAAGTGGCAATTAATCCTTTTTTCTTCGGTTCTTTTGGAATCAAACTGGCATTGAAGGCACCAGGCAGTGATTCAAAACGAGACCTCAGCAGTCCTAGTTTCCGTATCTGATATCAGAATAGTGATGCACAATAATTATTACTTAAAAGAAATAGATAGTATATTCAAGCACCAGGCAATGATTCAAAATGAAACCTTATATCTGACTCAGGATACAGGATAAGCAGTAATGCACAATAATTATTAATTAAGAAATCGATATTATATTCAAGAACCAGTGCTCTGTGCTTAAAAAGCCTACAACTACTGGATAGTTGTAGCTCTGTAAGTTAATCAAAACGAAAGGTCCAAACCCATAATTAGGAGTCTAAAGTCAACTGACTTAGTTAAGAGCAACCAAAACTTAGTTGGTAGTCATTCAGATCCAGCCATTTCCAGATATACATAATGGAGCAACAATACCTCCAAGATAGATTTCCCACCAAAGCATATAAAAAGAGACAAAACAATGAATTAACATGAAAAATTAATTATCCAAAATAAATCAAAATCTAAGTGACAATAGGAGTGTGGAATATACTAACCTCCCCAAGCCGACGAAAGACACCATCAATACCACCAAATAATGATGAGAATATGGCATACCAAATTTGGGTATCCATGAAGTATACCTGACAAAAAAGAAATTATACAATTATACTACTGATCTTTGAAATAGGATATAAATGAAGTGCATCATAAAACCCTACCAGGATAATCGGAGACCAAAGTGCAATTACAACACCAATATTGTTCCTTGCTGCAAGACACAAATAACTTGCAAAATTTGTCTAAGAAAACGAACTAAACTGAAAGTAGAAACATTAAAGCTTACTAACCATGAGGAAAGAATTCATGCCACTGTAAAGTTGTGATTTTTGCACTCATTATAGCTTTTGTCGGTCCCACAAGAGGTTTTATCTATGGAAAGAAGGAAGAAGGTTAAAACATGTAAAAGCAATTGATGAAAGAAGAAATCCATTAAGATAAAAAAAAAAAAAAAAAAAAAAAAAAAAAAAAACCAAAAAAAAAAAAAAAAAAAAAAAAACAAAGATCTGAAGCTGGAGGATAAGAGAACCTCTTAAACAATAAAAGAAAAGAAAAATCATTAATATCCCATAGATATAATGTAAAGGTATTTCCCCGTGATGATGCAACACAGAGTAAGAACAAGTAAAATTCATTGATTATTACAGAAGATGCAGCTAAAAACCCAAGTAAACATCATTCACAAAAACAAAAAAATTAGAATTTAATAATTGTTGTAACAACGAGACCAAGGGTTTCAAGTAAGAACCCCAAAAGAATTGAATATATTTCATAACCATCATTGTGTGCAATTGTGGAGCTGAATATGCAAATTCAAAAGACTAACAGCGACAACTGAAAGAAACGATAGCTTATACTAAGATAAAAACATGAAAACACATCACCTCAATATGGTAACTGAAAGCCAACTTTGGAATTATGAGAAGCACCCAAAACAGTGTGTACCTGACATTAAAAACGTTGACAAAATAATTTCAGATGCTAGGCATATTGAACTTGTACCATTCACACATGACACACTATTCAGCTTAAACTTCTTACTTGAAAAGGGCATATGCGCTCTCGTGCATTCCCGTACCAACATACAAACGAGGCTGACAATTATGAAGCATCAGAAACACCAAATTATTACACTATTAATATCCCAGCAGTAATTACAATAATTCTTAGAAACAGTAAAATATAGTAAAAAAGGAATGGATTATGGCCTACCTGTGACCACCATAACATTAGCCTCACAACTCTATAGTTTGACATCTCGAGAAAACGACGAACAAAAGGGAACAGAAATAATATTGCAGCAAGCATATTCGGTGACAGGTAAACCACAACAGCCAAAGTAAACGATGAAGGAGCACGAGCATATGTAACTGACAGAACAATAATCCATGCAATAGCTGAAAGAACTTTTAGAATGTATCTTAACTTCACCAGCAGCGGCATTCTCCATTGTGCTTTCCAACTTAGGAACACATCAGTAACAGCTGCCCAAGTGCGGGTGAAAAGACTAATTAACATGAGTAACACCACTTTATGAAATAACTAAACATGCCTGCTCACTCCTATTCACACTACATGTTATTTAAATTGCTCAGCCAAGGAAACAAGGTATGCTAATAGCTTCCCACTATGAATTTTGGTCTGGCATCTTGAACACTACCTTCAATTAGCCACAGTACTAAAACAAATAGGTCATTTATTTAACAAAGAAATGTTGAAACTACAACTGAAGTAAATGAATATACCTATCACACTTGAGAAGTTACACAGGAACGGGATATTAAGTGACAAAGATCAAAATCTAAAAAAAGACAGCACATAATGAATGTAGGGAATGATGGACCATTTCAAAGTCAAAGCGCCCGTTTGGCTACCACAAAAAATCAATTCCTCTTACAGCGATACAACCAATATGAAAAAAAAAATGGAGATTAATTTTGGCACCACTAATAAGGTAAGCAGCAATACCATAATTGGAAATTGAATGTAAAAGCAAATAATTGACTTTTGCCTACCTTGCCCAAAATTCAATATCGCTGCTGTTATAAACACACTCAACACCTTCTTGAACACGTCACCATTAAAGATCACACTTCCATTCCAAGCAACAATGATCATAGCCTAATAAAAAATTAACCATTTTCAGACTCTATTCTGCAAAGCATTTAAGGGAAAAAAAAAATAACCGGCAAGGAGAGTAACAAAATGCAAAAGATATTTACAACCTGTAAACACAGAATGAAAAAACTCCACATTCGGTCAAAACTTCTGAAAATATGCCAAAATGATCTTATCTCAACAAAATTCACTTTCCCGACCCATCTGTTTCTGCTAGGTGGCTTGTCATCCTGTACATTAAGTTACAGCTAGACTTAAGATACTGCATTAAATATAATATATAACTACAAACATTCAAAACAAAGCAAATGCATAATTTCGTTTATTCATTAGGGAAAAAAAATGTCCTGTGGACAACCATATCATTGAATAAATTATCATTTCCTATCCAAAGAAAAGCTACAAGGAAATTTATTTATGAATTTTATGTTCTGACACCTACATTACATATGAGCATCAAAAGAAAGTCAATCTTACAAGGGAGAATATTGTGAAAGAGAACCTTATATAATCAGTATAGAGTTTAAAGTTAAAATATAGTTAATGTACATGTTTCCATAATTTACTCTTTCATGATATAAATGTGATAATTGAGTTCTTATTGAAGCCTGCCATGCATATTTCCTCTTCCATAAATGTGGATGGCAAAACAAAGCAACGGTAATATGGTAATATATTTAAGAATGCCATCGATTAAAACAAATTTGTGGAACCAAATTAAGCAAATATGAATTCTTTGAGGACAAAAATGGTAGATTATCTAAAGAACAATGTCACATTAAGTGCAAAAATTTGGAGCCCCAAAGCCTCATGCCTACCAATTGTCTAATAAGCATTAACAACAAAGGCTCTACAATTGGAATCACGACGAGCGGTGATATAAAAAATAGAATGGATTTAAAGTTTAAGAGTGAGTTAAGTATCGGAAAGGTATAATCACTTCACAAAATTCATCCTAATGAATATAACATTTTAGAATGTTTATTTTTCTCAATAAGAAAACAAAAATATAAATAAAAATAAATAAAATATTTTTATTTTAGGACCGACAATGATTATTACATAAGTCTTCACGTAGTTTTGGAATAAAAAATTATTTATTGTAGTATTTGATATTTTTTATTTTAAAAATTTTATATTAAAAGATTTGGTAATTTGAAAATTTGATATTTTAAAAAAATTTATAATTAAGTATAGATAGGTGCAAAACCACAGTGTTCAATAATCAAAAGTGAATAAAAGTATTTTAAAGATTTGTGACGCATGCTGTAATTTAAATATCTAAATCAAATAATAATTTTTTTTAAATTAAAATCTACGTTTGATCATTTGAATATTTAATATTATTTTTAAAATAAAATACAAGAAAAATATTTGTATTTAATTATTAATATATTTTTTAAAGAATGAGCATAAGCCTAAAAAAAACACGAGTGAAAAATAAAATTTAAAAATAAAAAGAACCTAAAAGACTTTGGTGCCGTTATAAAGATAGGGGGTGTTAAAGGCAGTCTGTCCCTATTTTTTTTATTTAAAACAGGAGTGCAACTATGAAGATTGGAGTGTCCGCAGCAATAAGGAAGGGTCAAATCTTCTAGAGAGATGTGGTGCAGATATAACATATAGCGGTGTTAAAAGCAATGTGATGGTCCCAAAATCGAATGGACCCAACACTAACCCTAATGTCATTTTCGTCGTAGAGCTTCTTTCTGCACCTGCATGATCTCGTCTTGCACCTCACAATTCCAAAATTGACTTTCAGAAAAAACGATGCAAATGCCCTTAATTTCATTGAAATAGGATTGAAGGAGATTTGGCCATGGGTGCTGAAAGTGTTGAAAAGCTTGAAGGTTACGGAGTTGCCGGGTTGCGGCGGTTGAAAGCAAGTAGTTATATATATATATATAGGAGTAATACCAAAAAAGTAAACAAACTCTTTGTAAATAGAATTGAAATCTATTACGAAAAAATTAAGCATAAGGTAAGGAGGAATATTTGGCAAATTCAAACCTTATTTTCTTTACTTAAATTAGTCAATTTAAAGACAATTATTCCTAAAATATATTATAATACAAATTTACAAACACTTATCAACACACATGACTTTATAGCATATTTAATATTCAATAAAACAGAAAAACTATCCACATATCTTCAACAACTATTTTAAAAAATATCTATAATCAAGGGTCTTTCTAACATAGAATTCTATCATTATTGATTTTAATCCAACTATTTTTTTTTTTAAAATACAGGAAACCTATTTATATATATATATATATTCGATTTATATTTATATATTATTATATGTTATACATTTGTCTCTAATATATAATTATGTATTAATTTTTTCTACATTTTCAAATATTAGAGTGCATTATATGTCAATATATATTATATATGATTCACTGGAAAAGCAGCTGCAGCCGCAATCATAGTATAAGACACGTTTGCCTCTCACACCTCTTCACCAGGATAGCTCCGTAATTGACTACGATAACATATAATAATAAAATAGTAGAAACAACGCCAACTTTCTTTTCCACTATGTCCATGCATAGACAATCAATATTACTTGTCACAATCTTATTATATATTCCTGATTCAAATTAAAGATTTAATATTATTTTGCCAACAGTCAATGTGTATCCTGTGATGAATCATAGATGAATTTAAATATTGAAAAGCATGGATGGTCTCTGATAAATGTTACACGATTCAGCAATTCATTATTTCTTAAATACTTAGATAAACTTAAATTTATATCCTATTCCACTTCTCTTTCTCAGAAAATTCTTATTTTGTCTCTAAAGATGACGATAAGTATCTAAACGGATCTAGAGCCATATAAAAAATCAAAGAGAATGATAAAATCAGAAGCCTTGCAGCTATTTTCAATGAACAGGAAAGTTAATGATTATACAAAGTATTCTCCTTTTATAAAACTGAGAGAAAAGTAAATGATTATAGTTAACATGCACAGAGAAAATTAGAAATTAATATTCAATACTTACATTTTCAGAAGGCAGGCAAAAGAAATCAGCATCAGTACGCATTGGCCAAGATAACTCAAAACAATCATTAGACCTACAAGTATGCTGTTAAAAATTAAATCATTGACAATTAGAACAGCTACTACAGAGAAAAATTAAAGCATTAACCATACATACCAGAAATATTCATTTAAATCATCATAGTTCCTCCACTGCGAATGCTTTGACCTTCCCTTTTTGCTGCGTGCAGCTTCCTGAGCAAGGAAATATCAATTTATTCATCAACGTGAAAAATGAATGAAAATAAGTTTATATGGATGTGACAGCCGCAAAGAAAACAGGGAAGAAGGATAAGCAGACTGTAACCAATGCAAGAAAAACCTTAGCAATCACGTTGTAGATAGGAGTGACTACTTTCCTTAAAAAAGCTTCTTCTTCACCTCCATAAGCTGGCTTCACATTCTCTCCACTCCTCGGATTGACAAGACCAGAAAGCATACCATACAATTCATAAGCCATCTAAAGAAATCATATTGAAAAAAAACCAGTTCATGTCAATATTCATAAAAAGTAGCAACTTCCATTAAAACCAACAAGGCAAAGGTGACAATGCCAGCAAATGCCAAAACAATAGGAAGAATATACACACACGTGCACACTGCCTCCTAAACAGTCATGAAAATAAGATTATGCAACACCCAGAAAAAAAAAAATAACAAAATCACATGACAAAATTCATATTATATTATAATAAGTACACGTTTCAATGCAAAGAGTCACATACAGATATTACATATAATGAACTATTCCCAACCAGGATGCAAGAATACAGATCCCAATTATATAGCGAAACATCAAACAAAAGGTTAACACATGTAACCCAACAAAATTATTCATGGACTCCATACAACTTAAAATTATTAATTTTAGACATTCCTTTGACGTAAAATAAACACGGACATGCAACCCTGACAATTTAATGCAGTGAAAAACAAACTAGTAGCACTATTGATCATTATCAATTTAATTTTAGCTGACTGTGGTTTACAGAGTGTCATTCCCATTGGGCTCACATCACTATAATTTGAACTACCTATCTTGAAAAACGAAAAATATGATAGCTAGTTATCTTAGACAACAGCACAAGGTAGACAACCCCCAAAATATTATACTAAACATTGACCTCTAAAGATTATGATGCATGATGCCATTGTGAACAGAATAGAGACCAAAATAAACAAGTTACGCTATGATACATAAACACAATGTCAGAGAGTGACCAGAAACAAAACACAAGTCATCAGAATATATTTGGTAATTTTGTTCCTAAGTGAAATCTAAAGAAACAAGAGCATGCACACACACATATTTGCAGGGACCAGTATGCTTGATAATGAATTCACACTTCATTGTATATACAAATTCGCTTTTCATTGCAAATGCATCAAAACATCCCTAAAAGTACAAACATGAGGGAACAACAAAAACAACTCAAACATGCAGGGAAAAATAGATAATCATTACAAATTATTCAAGTTAGAAAGCATACATGGTGATATATGTAACAAAGGCATTCTGGCATGAATCGTAGGTTGGCAGCTTCGCCCCATATTAGAAGATACAGACCCGTAAGTAGTAGTTTGCGCTGCTTTACTTCTTGCTCTATGGTAGGTATCCTGTCAAATGCATCCACAAGAGATGTTACAAGGAGGACTTAAAAATACATATATTTTCATTGCAGACGAGCAAAGCTGAGAGCTGTTAGTCAGCAAGACACTGTATAACATTTATCATTCAACATAAGGCAAAAATACTCACCAAAGTTTACTTTTCCGACCCAAATAATTGCACCATTTTTTGTAATTCTTGAAAAGTTTCTTCATCACTTCTGTCAGAACACGCTCATCCAACTAATCAAAGAAAGTAAACAAGTGACAAGAAGATAGAATACAAATTACAGTATTATATTTATACAAATGAAAAGTAGGTAAAAAATTATTACATGGTGGTTGTTTTATTTTCTTAATTCAATTTTGCTAGATATGTTTTCACTAACAATTGCAAAAAATATCACCTTATTTTCCCTTTGTTGGCTCTAATCAAGGATTTCCAAAGGGGGAACTGAAAGCAACAAAATTTAGGGCCTTTTTCCCGTTTTCGCAAATAACTACAAAAATGTTACCTTGTTTCCTGTTTTCAAATATTTGTACAAGATATGGAGGAAACAAAATAAAATAAATAGGGAATGTGTTTTTCACCATTTACAGTACAAATCTTCAAGAGCAAGAACCCAAAGTAAAATAAGGTTCCTTTTTTGTATATAAGTTGAAAACAATAAGTGAAAACAAAATAATTCTCTAATTTCTCAAACTCAACAGCTCCTTAGTTTTCACCATTTCCTTCCCGGTATCATAGAAACAAGAAACAATGAAAAACTATGCATCAGTTTAATTTAAAACTGACCTCTCGTTGCTGATTACAATGTGGAATTAATCTTATGTGAACATTAGCAAGCAGTAAGATCAAGTGCTCTCTCTGATTCTTAACATTGTGTTTCTGCAGTATGTAAAAAACTATATATTAAAACCAAGAGTAGGCAGACAAGCTCAATTAAACATAGTATTTAAGATGTCAACTTTTTGTTTTAAAAATAAAAAATATAACATTAAAATAGACAAATAACCTCAGTTTTTGGTTGTGTTGTACCTGAAATCCAAACATTGACCCGAGCCAATCCAAAATGTCTTCATCCTTTTTTGTCTTGTAGTCCTTAGGCCATGGAAGACCCCTAGTGTTGCGAAGAGCAGATACAGCAGCTTGGATCTATGAAGAGTAATAAATAAGAATTTCATTATAAGTAAAATGATCAGAATTACAATGTATGAAACTGAATTTCATGCCTCGGGAAATTTCATTATAGCACTATCGGGATCAAGAGGAAGAATATTGTAAGGAACTAAGATCTCAGTTTTCTCAGCAACTTTATCTTGGGTCTCCAAAATCTGTAACAATGGCAATGGCAAATCGATCATGCATATTAGTGATGTAAAATCCTAGCAAGAAGGGGATCCCTATAGGGAAATGACATCTAAGGAGCCACAGAAAATAACCTCACGATCAACTGCCATAGATCGTGCCATGTTACCAGCCTTCAAAACCTCAAAAAGAACATTAACTGTGTTATATGCCTTGGTCAACTGCTCACTGAAAGAGACAAACTATTAGTCACACAATAGCAGGAGAACATATGAATAGAAAATTATCTAGAGAATCTACCTGCCAGCTTTATGGGTCGCATTTTGTAAATCTTGGATATATTTTTTGTAGTAAAGCTGATAAAAACGCTGCATCTCACGAGCATCGCTCTCAAGGCTTCTTCCCGGAGTTTGGCGATTTTCCTAACAATTATGAAACAAGTTGACCAAAACAAAACATAGAGAGACTCAGCATGCAATAATTTAAAGTAACATGTAGGATCATAAAATTTCATACGAGGCAACAACTCGTTCCAAATAACGGCAGAAGATATATTGGAGGAGATCAAGTGGGAAAGAGATTAAGTTGCACAGGCAGAAAGAAATGAAGTAGGAGAATTATGTACTATTTCAAGGCGTTGAAGAAGAGCGGTTTTGAATTGACGAACACCACGACCACTTGAGTTGGGATCGAGCCTGTGAGCTTTCTCAAATGCGTAAAAGCGGCCTGCAATGCAAGATCAACACGAACTTAGTACAAAAATAGAAGGTAGGGATGATGAAAGTGGAGAGTGAAGAAAGAAACATACAGAGATAAGCAACCCTGGGATGAGTCTTTGCAAATTCGTTAGCAGCACGAAGAATAGGTGCAATTTCGACGAGAGAGGAAGGCACCACCTCACTGTCAATGACGGACTCTTCCAAGCTCCCGGCACTCCCGGGACTCCCAGCACTCCCGGCACTCCCGGCACTCTGCGCCCGGATGATCCGCCTGGGCTGCGCCTTGGACGACGGCCCCGCCTCTCCTCTGGACGACGGCCCCGCCTCTCCTGTGGAGGACGACATTCCGACAATGAAATGAATGAAGACGCAGAAAGACGTGGTAATAAGAAATTATAT
>Ga0209700_109986_pt1 | contig 10331 bp, 2 predicted proteins | sample SiratroredBW_FD_187528 | JGI IMG/M metagenome (GOLD analysis project Ga0209700, IMG submission 187528) | Root nodule microbial communities of legume samples collected from California, USA - Siratro red BW (SPAdes) (version 2) | ecosystem: Host-associated > Plants > Roots > Nodule | place: USA...
AAAAAAAAAATAATATATATATATATATATATATATATATATATATATATATATATATATATATATATAGAAAGATTGTAAGCAAAAAAGATGTTGACTGATACTTACTGAGAAAAAATATGATAGGAAATTTATTAAGATATTTTGCCACATGCAAAGAAAGCTAATGGAAGCATATATAAAGCTATTAGATAGCAGGGTTTTAGCTATTTAAAAAGAGACAAAAGAAGGATATTGGAGAAAAAAATACTTTTAAGTATTTAATTTTTAGTTTCACAAATGTTAAACAACTCCATTAATTTCATTTATTGAGATAAGACTACTATTATCACAATTATCTAGGTTTCCATTAATACATTAATTAGTTCTGTAATTGAACTACGTTGTCAATTTTCAAACATGTCTAAAGCTAGTTGGATTATGATGATTGGAATATGCCTTGTCTTGAACTTTAATAACATTCTTCTACACTGAAAAAAACAAATCAACTTTATTTTCAAATTATAATTCAAAGCAAACTTAGGTGAGTAGTTGCAAATTCTTAATATTCAGCTCAAACTCAACAAGTGGAAGCAGCACACTGGAAAAAGGTCATAGAAGTTGCATGAAAAATTTGCACAAACGACAATAGTCACAGCATAAACCCTAGCTCGTCATCAACCACAGTTGAATTACTCAAAAGGCCAAATTTACATGCCAAGAAAGCCCTTATCAGTGATTCCATATTCATATTATTTATCTTAAAGCTGATGTGGCACAGGTCACAGATTGATTAAAGGTAACATTTTAAGGTTTTATTTAATAAACAAATCGCCTCTGAAGTTTTCTTGCCTCCATACAGCACAAAACAATTGCACAAGCATCCAACAAAGAAGTTCTTATGCCCTTGTACTAAAAAGAAAAGAAAAGAAACACACTTCTCTCGGTAATATAAAAGAATGAGACTGCAAGAACTTGTTCAGTATATAGTTGTAGCAGTAGTGTTGAAAGAAATGTCATTTGTTCACGTGAGGGGAAACCAACTTGTTTAGCAGCACAAGGCACTAGACAAAAAATAAATTTTGAAAAATATTAATCAAAGGTAACTTTTACAAACAAGTAAAATTTATTCAATATATATATATATATATATATATATATATATATATATATATATATATATATATATATATATATATATATATGCACTTGGAAAAACAAAACTTATTTTTCTAAAAATGACATTTGAAACATCATTTTTAAAAAAATAATTCTTTTCACATCAACTCTTCCAAGTTAAAATTTTAAATCTAACGAAAAACATTCACTACGTTTGCTGAAAAGTTCAAACTAATAATGCAAGCCGAGCAGAGATACGTGACTAATGAGCAAATACAACCAAAAAAGGACAACTTTTGAAATTATTACATAGCAGTGTATAAAACTTGAGAGTTGTTTGAAAAACTTATAGCTTTATCTTCGGAGAAAAATATCTTCTTTGTCAAAATATCTATGAAGTATTAACCTTAAAATAAACCTTACTAACTTGCCTTCCTTTCGGCTACGAAGCAAGAATTATGTCTAGTTTATTTTATTTATATACTTTTGAATAATGGTTCTCATTTCCACTTTTGGAGAAACCAAAAGGAATTTGGTTCAACAGCACAATGACTCAACAAGAGCCACATGCAGAAGGAAGAGGTACTAACAGATATATTACCATATTTTGGCCCTTTACCTGTAGAAGTTCTTTCAGTTTAGGGAATGATGCACAAAAAACATACAAGTTGATGTTAACATTCAAACCGTTAATCACTTTAAGCCAAATATAAAAAATCAAAGCAAGGATAGAAGTAAAAGTATATTAATGTATATAAACTGAACTTCAGAAAGATTCTGATAAGTTGCAGGTTCCCAAAAACACAGCAACTTCAAAGAAAAATTGTACTACATCATGCTTCAAGCATTCAATCGTATGGTTCAAATAATCCTACAAACATACAATCCCACATTGCAGTTTATAACTATATATTTGATAACTTCATCCACAATGTACTTTTAATAAAATATTTTCAATTGTACTTTTTATGCAACTCTACAAGAAAGAGAAAATGGAAAGGGAAAGGAAAAGGAAAAGGAGATGTACTTATAGATATAGTTTTCAAGTTATGTTTTGAGAAACCAAACCATTCTCATATCATACTTAGTTATTGACTAACTCTGGCTAATAAACAAATAGATCAAATCAAATTTTATAAATAGCAACTTGCAATTTCAACTATACTCTAGAAGTTCTTACCATGTTAATAATGAAAACATAAACAGCCTCGTAAGGAGGTTAGTGTGCCCCTACTTGTATTGAAAACTGTGGTGATACACTGCACATTATTTCATGGAACTTCACAAGCTCCTGGCTAATGGAGTTTTACTTTTCATTTTCTTTTGGCAAATTATATCAGTTGAACAAAGTTTGCTCACTTTGTTGAGTCATAAGAGATGTCTGAATCATGAGACCGTATTTCCTCCACCCATAAATAATATTAATTTATTGATGTAGGAACATAATGCTGGAGTCATATAATCATAGTTATGTAGTGCATGTCATGATATAGTCTTTTCTTCTCTCTCTATTATACATCACTCATGAAATTGGATGTCAGTATTTTAGTACATACGATACAGTGCTCTATAACCTGCATGCATGTGATGGATGGCTCTTTATCCATTATTGAAGGAATAAGTACAGCTCCTCTATTTTTACTCTTTACAAGCTCTTTATTCAATTACAACTCAGAAAATGTAGCCTAATAGAAGAAATCATAATGAGAAATTGACACCACTTTGGATTTTGCAACCAGCAGGTGCATGTGACGAGTGATCTAACGTACGAGAAATGAAAAATGAGGTAAACAAAAATATAACTGGAAAATGGGGTATGAAAAGATTCCTATAGAGGAAAGAACGCTTGAAAAAGTTGACAGACACTAGCTTACCCCCACAAAATGCAAGTATTGTGAGCAAATGTACCCAAATCCTAAAGGCCAAGTTTAGGTGAGAGAATGTAGAATTTGCTTCAATGCAGAAGTACTTGAAACACTTTGGTGATTTGTATCGCTAATCTTTGTGCTTAAGTTAAGATTAGCTCTTTACATCAGTAAAAACATGTACCTTATCAGAAATAAAAATTAAAACACCATTGAGAAACGCAACCAAGTCATTTAATGTCAGATATTGAGGTGTTTCCCTAAATCACTTAAACTCTTGAATCTAAAATCAAAGTCTTTCTCTAAACAGTATGTTCAGCTCCTCGAAGCCCCAAAAGAAAAGAAAAGAGAAAGCTTCAAATAAAACTCCATAGGTATTCATATACCCTCACCACCGTACTTCTGTTAGCATTAAAAAATGAATTCATCTAGAATAGCTCCTTAGCTCGTATCTCATATCCACCATTATATTTATGTGATTATGATGAAGATCTAGAGTAAAAGCTGATGTGAAAAAACATACATATATCTAAACAAGTTCTACTTGCTAAAAAAATTGGAAGGAACCTTTGCCTGAAGAGGGAAAAGTACTATATTTAGAAAATGCAGCGCAATCACAGAAAGCAGCAATTTACGACAGAAAAAAGAAGAAAAAATAAATGTTACGAGTATCCATGTTATACACATACCTGGAGCTTGCAAACTCGTAAAGTTTTCCTCTTGGAGAGAAAATGATAAGAGCAACCTCAGCATCACAAAGAACAGAAAGTTCAAAGGCCTTCTTCAGCAACCCATTGCGGCGCTTGGAGAAGGTAACTTGCCTGCTTGTGGCGTTCTCTATGCGCCTCATCTGAGTCTTTCCTCTCACCATCTCTACACACCTCTGATGTGTGAATCAGCAAGAACAAAGAGAAAATGAGTAAAAGGGACAAAAAACTATGTAAGTAAAACGCCTTTGTTTTCCACATAAACTGAAACAAGTACACTACTGTGGTATCTCAAAGGAGTCCTCACCAAGAAAAAAACAAACCCAAAAACTATGCTTTCTTGTACGAGAGGTTTCCACCAAAATTAAGCCTTCTCCTAGCAAGATTTGAAGGCCCAGAAAAGCTGAAACACAGAAGATTCCAACAGATGAGAATCACACATCAAAGGCCAGAAATAATGTTACACATGGCTGGTAAAATGGAGGATACATGAAGAGGGAAAAGTGAGGCATGAAAAAAGCAGAAGAATAACCAACCACAACAGAACCCAGATATGCAGATTTTAAGGAAAACAGAAAAGTTAACAGTAAATGTACATGGCTTCCCAAAAAGGATCTAGACACCAAGAACCATATATCCCAGAGAGATGGGGTTTTCTGTACATGAAAAAAATTTCCATGATTGAGTGATAATTGATTATTCTTACCAGCTAGAAAAGGCAAGTTGAAATTGTAGTAGTTGTTTCTCAATAAGCCATGAGATGAGGAGGGTTTGTCAAAGGGAATCAGATTTGCACCGAATTAGCAAAATCCCAGAAATGTTTTGACCAGTGAAGAGAGAATAAGGCACGGAAAAGGGAAGAAAACCAAGAGGGATATGTGTGAGAGAAAGAGAGAGAGAGAATGAAAAGAAAGGTAGCACCCAAAAGAGAGGTAGCAAGAAGTGCAGAGAAACACAGAAAAAAGTGGAAGCAAGCACATAGACTAATCAGACCAAGCTTTCCTTATTCATCCACCTATCCCCCATTTGGTTCCCCCAGCCCCACCATATTAAGAAACAAAATGTTTTATGGTAATAGAAAATTCAAACCTCATCCTTTTCTTGATTTGGTAAAAACCAAGTCCAGTGTCTAAAACAGAAACGTTTTAGTGTTAAAGGGGGAACAACCTATGGGGAAATAATAAAAATCTTAAAATGAAGCGATGATATAATATTATAAAGGGAAAGGGAATCCAAACAAACCTGATAAAATATGATTTGTAAAGTTTTTTTGAGGAAATGGAAAACAAAAATGAAAGGAGAGAGAGTGAAAAGAGTGTGGTGGTGCAGGTGCAGAAGTGCATGAAGTGTGGGACAGGGAACACAGTTAAAAAGTAAGAAAATAGTACGATGGTTGAAACACATCAACCTCGTCCGTACGATGACGTACCTAAGGAGCCAATCAAAAATTGAAAACACACCACCTTGCCATCAAAGTCTTTATGCTCGCTTACTCATTTTTAATTATTCTTATTATTTTTTATTCATTCTTAACTGTATTATTGTTAAATTTTAAGGTAGAACTCAAATCTTATTCTAGTCTCCCTACTCGTTGACATCCAATACTTTACTTTTGTAATCTTTTACTTTAACTTTTACATTTCCAAGAAAATCTTCTAATAATAAAAAGTGAAATGTATTTTACAAATATTGCGAAAATTTATAAAATTAAATTCACTGTATATAATTTAAAAATTAGATTTATTTTGTAGTTATACTTTCATATATCTGTGTGTGTGAAAGTAAAATAACGCTCATAGATGCATCTTAAATATATTTATAATTTGAATAGGTCAACTGCACCAAATTTCATTATTTTACTTTACACGTTGAATTAATTTTTGGTCTATATTAGTTGAATGATTTTAATTTGTTAATTAATATTTTAAGATATAGTATAAATAATTTCAAAACAAATTATATGTGACTAAAATATAAACTTATGCTTGTAGCTATAAAGACGCATCAAATGCGATTATAGTAATGCTTCTGGATAGAAGAAAAAGAAGAAACCACAATATCAGTATTTGGTGAGTGTTGATAAAATTTTAAATGAAAAATATTGTTTTAAGTTTTTTAAAAATTGTTTTAAAGCATTCTAAACTAGCTTATTTGCTAAATGAATAAATAAAGAGTAATAATAATAATGATGATGATATCAACAAGTCATTGGATTGAATTGAATGATGATAAACTTTGTTTTTTTTAAGTAAAGCTTCAAATTTAAGATTGAGATTAGACATGTCAAAGCAGATGATATTTTAAATTTGTCTTACCACAAAAAGCATTTCAAAACAAATTGCCGAACAAATTAAATCTTCTTTTTGTCACCTAGTTTTTTAATTACTTAAATCAAATCTTACTTATTTCAAAGTAATGAAATATGACTCCACTATTAATACTTTATTCAAGTATTAACATAAATCTGGGTTTATGTAAATTATATTTTGTTTCATGAAAACTAAATCAAATGACATGGCATTCACAAATTACATATATCAAGTCTTGAAACACGAGATTATTATCAGTCAATGTAATTTTCATATGTTGGCTTTGGAAATATTAGACAAAAAATATTAATAAATACATCCAATGTATACCTTTAATGTATTGTGATCTTATATGTTTTTGTTAATGGAAATTTATACCATATTAATGTTTATTAATGAAAACATTTATGGACCAAGAAAAATAAATACTAGGTGGACCACTCGGAGTTTAGCTTTTTGTTTCTTTCTGGATTGTTTTCTTTCTTTTTCATTTGTGTTTGTGTTGTTATATTGTTGCAAATATTTCAACAGTTTAATGTTGTGTTGAGATTGATAATGGAAGTAGAAAAGTGAAAAAAAGAAAAAAAAAGAAAAAAGAAATTATTTGAAATAAAAATGAGATAAATGTGCTGTTTTAAGTTCTCCATGTATTAGTGGATGCTAGTCATGTCACTTCGTCATATTTTATAAAATTGAAGCCTAAAATTAATATTTTGACTATCAGCCAATACTAAAGATGCTATAAGAAATAAAAAGAGTAGTTGGCAATCAACCACGTAACCTTCTTCTCCTCCAAGCATTCATCCTAAAATAAAATGGTTTTATAGTCCATAAAAAAAATAAACTACAATGAGCTGTAGTAAATTTAATAGTATATTTAAGAAATGTGTTTTAAAAAGGCAAAGTAAAAAGTAAAAACAAACATTGATGTAATATTTAGTAAATGCTTTTTTATTTAGTATTTAAATGGAGATGTAAGATATTGTAGTGTCCGACTTTATTTTTTAATAGAATATATGTAGAAAATAAAAATAAAAATTCATTAAATGTGGCTATTTCTTTTTCCTTTTCATTTTATGTGAAAGGGAACTAAAAAAGTGAAAGGTTCCCCGTACCTTTAAACTTAGTTATTAATTACGACGTCGTTGTGCTTGATTTCTACCATTGTTCCGGCATAAAGAGTCCAATTTTTCACGTGGTCTCGTACTGGTGCCCTTTTTTGGTTTTATTTTTTTATCTTTCTTTTTCAAAGAGTTCCGTAGCTTCGTGCCACTCAAAATTTTCACGTGCTCTTCGTACTCATACGGGAAAAAAATATTAATTTGGTCTTCAAATATATAAACGTATGATAATTTTTTTAAATATGATTTAGTCTCTAAAATGTGAAAAATATAATTTAGTCTCTTAAAGCTTACGGTTTTATATCAAATTGATTATTAAAATTAGCGCATAATTACAAAATGATCCTTAAAATTAGTACTTCTCATATATTTAATTATTAAATCAATACTAATTAATTTTTCTTTCAATAACTAAATTACCATCGATTTGTACATTTAGAAATTGAATTAGTCCTTACCTACAATTTTATATTAACTCTTAGATAAGATATCTATATCGTTATAGAAAGGCTAAGACTTATAAATTTTTTGGTTTTATAAACATTAGAAATTGTTTTAATGTTTTAATTTTTATTAAATTTAGTTATTTCATAAGTTTTTATCATCCTAATATCAAGATATTGGCATTACAAAGTCAACTGTTTTAGTCGATTGACTAACATAAATCCCATCACAAATTACTCATAATAATTGTAATAATCCAAGGACTTATCTGGCCAAGGCCAAAACTACAAGGGTGTAAGGGTGTCTTAATGTCCAGTTATGAAATTATCCTAAACTTAAACTTCTATGTAACCTCGTGGGTAGTCTTATAAAATATATTCAAAAGAAAAGGAGAGAGAAATTAGAAATGTGCATAATGGTAAAAGCATCAAATAGGTGTATTTTTTTTTTTTACTAAATAAGTATAAAAAAATTCACGAAAATAAGTAAGTCGTGTCACGGAAACACGACTTCAATGTAAAAAAAATAAACTGAAGTTGTGTCACATTGTCACGACTTCAGTATAAAGAAAATAATTGAAGTCATTCCAACAATGTAAATTTTTTTTCCACTAAATCGTGTCACGTTAGCACAATTTCAGCTTTATTTTTTTACATTAAAGTTGTGCCAACGTAACACGACTTCAGTTCAATTTCTTTTAATTTCGTGTTGCCTAAAGCTGTGCATCCGTGACACTTTTGGTAAAAACGAAAAAAATTACACCTCTATGATACTTTTGTCGCGCATCTACCTTATCTCTTTCTTGCCATCCTCCATACATCTCTTCTTCTTCTTTTTTTTCGAGATCTTACTTCATTAGTTCATCTATTTCAGAATTTGATTATATTTTGTAATAACTATTTGTAATAACTAGAAATCATTTATTTCATAATTTGATCACATTTTACAATAATTTGAAGGTCATAAATTATTTATATTTGATCATATTTTCAAATAAAGTAAGTTTTTATTATTTTTTTAAGCTTTAATCATAATTTTTGAGAGGTCAGTTGAAAAGAAAAGAGTAATTATCTCAACTTATTTTATTACTAGATCTGGATATAAAGGAATATTTGTCTTGAGTTTCAATTTCTTTTACATAGATGTTATTTTTGATAAAATTTTTTAATTATATATATTCAATGAATTTATAAAAATATTATAATTTTATAGTTTGATAATTAAGTGTTGTTTTTTATCTTACAAAGATTATTGAATGTTGATGGAATAATAATTTGATATATATTTCTGATTCATATATATTGATAAAAAAGATGATGTTATGTGAATAATTGTATTTATATAAGTCTTAAATGTATATAAAAAATATTTTTATATTTTACTCATAATATGTATATATATACTCTACAAGAAAAAAATAGTTTAGAGACCAATTTTTAGCTACCAAATGAAATGGTTATTAATTGTGACCAAAATAGTCACCAAATAGATTTTAGTTGCTAAATAATTACATAATAAAAGTAATGATTGAATTTAGTGACCAATTAAGTCAAATAATTAGTATCTAACATTAGCTACCAAGGTTGTAGTGACCTATACTATTAGATTCTAAATTAGTCTCTAACTTAACTAGATACCAATTTAGAATCTAACCACATAAGTTACTAAAACACTTTGGTAGCTAATTATTTGACTTAATTGGTCACTAAACAATCATTGTTTCTATTTTGTAGTTGTTTAGCAACCAAAATTTAATTTAGTGACTATTTTTGTTACAATTAACAAACATTTCATTTGATAGTTAAATATTGGTCTCTAAATAATTTTTTTCAATATATATATATATATATATATATATATATATATATATATATATATATATATATATATATATATATATATATGAGAACAGTGGATATATCAAGGGGACGCCGGATCATTTTGTATATCGGCTGGAATACCCGAGGTCGCAGGGCTACTGGTCCGAATAAGGGGCTATTGAAAGAACGAAAGTTCGTTTAGATCCCCTTGAACCTCTGGTTTAACAACGCCACGTACAAAAGGGTGTTTTATGTGCTTTGTTATTTTCTGTACTATATTCTGCTGTACTTCTTTCTATTCTTGCTCCTGGAAATAACAATTTAATTAGTTAACGCCATGATGAAAGTTGTATTTAGTGAGGAACGTTGGTCAGCCGGAAAGGGCAGAGTAGGAGTGTTCCCGTAGTAAGTCCCTAGGTGGTCCCGGTCCAAGACCTAAAACAAAGTGAAATCATGTCTAGGCTAATGAAAATGTTATCTAAAGGAAAAGAAAAGGAAGAAGAGTTAGGAGAATCTAGCGGAGAAAATAATAGTCATATAATACACCATGAATTAAGAATTCCCGAGATTGAATCTCAACTTAATAGGTGGAAACTCCCTAAATTAGAAATTTCTTCCCTTTATAAAACTAAGATTACTGACATGTTTAAAGGAGAATATGTCATAAAAACAGTGGAGAAAGAAATTGATATAAAACAGACTCAAGAGTCGATTCCCCTAATATCTAGGCAGCTTATTACCGAACATATAAAAGATTATAAATATTTGCATATCGGGTCTATACAGATTGCTATAAAACCCTTGTTTAGACAGGAGATTGACACCCCTCTATTCGCGGTTCTAAGAGATAATAGGCCTAAACAATTAAATGATCAAATCTTAGCCATATTTGAAACTAACCTACATGAAGGACCGGTCTATATCAATAATTATCCGAACTATTCGGTATCCCTAAAAAGTTTTCATG
>Ga0209700_109987_pt1 | contig 10328 bp, 7 predicted proteins | sample SiratroredBW_FD_187528 | JGI IMG/M metagenome (GOLD analysis project Ga0209700, IMG submission 187528) | Root nodule microbial communities of legume samples collected from California, USA - Siratro red BW (SPAdes) (version 2) | ecosystem: Host-associated > Plants > Roots > Nodule | place: USA...
AAAAAAAAACCCAAAAAAAAAAAAAAAAAAAAAGGAAAAAAACATGTTATCAGACAGAAAGAAGTGGAAAACCCACTTGAATTGGATCAAGGAATTCTTCCGGTATTTCCCCTAGAGTAGCTTCAGCATCCATTGCCTCCGAAGCAGCAACTTTAGCTTTAGCACCGAGTTGAATAAATTCCTGTATAATTCTCCCGTCCTCGCCAATTCTGTGAAGGACATCGGCTGCAGCACTAAACAACTGCATCGAATTACCAGTGAGTTTAAATTAGCTTATGGCAATACACAGACAAAATAAAATTTCTTGAGAACAATATGCAATATATCAAAAGTCCCACAAACTTGCCTGATCATTGTATGATCGACCATCCCTTGAGATGACAGATGGGAAGATGGAATTCGTGTCACCCCTAGCCAGATGAACATATATGTGCACAATCTGCAAATAAATACACTGAAGTTAGAAGTTGGTAATAATATATTTGTGTCACTGTCAATGTCCATTTTTTATGTCGAATCCATCAAATGACCATATTCGACATCAAACAACAGTTTAAAGAGCAATTTGATTTCAAAATTGACAGTGAAGAATTATTTTAATGCCTTTATTGTTGAAGGACCAAAGAATAACACTTGCATCCTTAGAGAACCAAAATGAATGTTGAGTGGTAATGAAGAATGGGACTATGGGAGGCCAAGCTTAATCTGCTATGCATCTCAAGAGAAATCCTAACCACTGTCATATTGAGATTACCGTATCAAGAACCAAATTTCTACAAAAGCTTAAGCTGTAGGGTAGGGCAAGAGAATGATTTTATATCTCCAAGTCATTAAGTGGGCTTTTCACATCACCAGCACAAAAGTCAAAAATGTATCATTAGTGGTCCAAAATAGAAGTTCTTCAAATTCCTCAGAGTAATGAAGATGTAAATATTACATTTTAGAATCAATCCTACAGCAAGCATGTTAGATTAAATCTACAGATTACAAAGGATAGCATAGCATCCCTCCTGTCATAATTACTCACCACTAAAAAACATTTAAATGATTTTGAAATATAGGTAATGCCAACCTGTTTTAGCAAATGCTTTGGACGAAATTCATATTTCTCAGGATCCTTCAGACTAAGTGACTTTCTTTGGGGACCCACCAATTGCAGCAGGAAATAATTGAGCATGCTAGCCACTCTTTCAACCTTGAAAAGGTGGGAAAATAAGATTAAACTTGCAAGTAGAAGATCAAATTTTTAAAGGAACACCATAGGCCACAAACTATCTTATGAGATGATGAAATTCATAACCAGCGATGGTTGGAAAGAAAAAAATACCATCTCGGGAAGTAGGAAGGGAGCAGTAATCTGTTCTGAAGTGAATGCAAGCATACTGACATCTTCGTTTGCCAACTTCATATCTATTCGAATAATCTATAAAAGTATTTAGCATTAAATGTTTTATTAAATGGTTCTATAAACAAGGGAATACAAAAGTATATATTGAAACAAAAAGTCAACAGACATTTTCTTGAGAATGGAATAGCCGGGTCCTCTCCTGCCTCTCTTGAATTGGTCGTTGCTCCCACTCAACCGTATTTGACATCTCAGCCTCCAATTCTTTTAGCTCAAGAATTTTTTTCAGACTTTCATCTAGAAGATAAATACTATCATTGATGAGAAAGTTCAAGAAATTCAGATAGACACCCTTTTCCTCCTCCTTAGCAATCTGGAAGAAAAATAAACTAGATAAGTTGAGCATGGTGCGAGATATAAAAAAAGAAAATCAAATATCTTTCATTCATTACCTGTCTCCAAGCATTACGATGACTGGGGACTTGCCACAGGTATTCAAGGAGTTCCGCAATATTATGGCGGATGTTAAACTTGTCGTAGAACTGTCATGGACAAGCGATAATTACAACAATCAGCACGGTCTTGTATTAAACAACCCAGAAAGGATAATGATTTCAAATACTGAAACTTGTGATACTTAATATGTATATCAAATATCAATAATATAGGAAATATTAACAGGGGCATAATATTAATCATATAAAAAATTCGTGAAGCAGTTTGAAATACAATTCATAAGTTCCTCTGACTGGCTAATCACAATGCATAGGATTTAGTTGAAACATAATTATTTATCCATCTTAAGTCATCATTAAGTAAACAGAAACACTAGCAAGGTCCCCATTTTGACAATCAAGCTTGAGTTTCAACACAATCAAGAGAGGTGAGATTTCCAACAACTCAACTATATTCTCTTCAACTTAATCTATAAATTGAAAGCATTAGGGGGGAAAATAGGTTGGCCATGCCACCAATAGTCTTAAAATGCAGACTAACCTGCGTGTGAGAACCAGTGAACTCAATGTCAACATAAAGTTTAAGAAGGTTCTTCACAAGATACTCAAGAGAGAGTTGGTGGCCTTCAAATAGAGTGGCTGTCGCAGATGAGCCACTGCAAAAAGGGAATACGAGAGGGAGAACACATGTACTCAATTATATAGCTTAAAGACTAAAATTTTCACAATATAATAATGATGATGACGACAACCACAATGATAAGCAAATTTCCAGAGTTTTAAGCAAAAGAAAGACACCAGTTACCTCCTACGAGGCATCCAGCAGTTCAGGACTTCAACCATCTTTGCTCTCAGGTATGGGTTTTTGATAAATTCAGGGCTGGCCATGAACATAATTATAAAATTCATAAATTCATCCTGCAGAACAATATAAATTCTCATTATCTTGCATTAGAAGAATTTGGGAGAAAGAATTAATCCAAGAAAAAAAAAACTTCTGAGGTGAAGTCTACCAGCACAACTCCATCTAAGGCCTTCGGAATCCGGGAAGCAAATATTAGAAGTTCCATGGCATCTTCCACAAAATGTTCAGGCATGGTAGCAAATTCCATAGGGCAAGTTGGTGGTAGAGGCATCTTGAAACCACCCACCAAGCCAACCAACCAAACAATCATCAAGCGGTAGAAGGAAAGTGCATTTTGAATAAATGTGTTATCCTAAGAGAAAATGTGAAGCCAATAATTCAAAATCAGAATATTTAAATTTTGAAACTTGCAAGTCAGAAAAAGAACACTTAAAGTAACAAGAACTTGTCTACATCATGTAATTGACAAATCAAGTATCAAATACCAGTGAACATTGAATTTAGAATAACATAATCTGTACAATGTAACCATGTTAAGCTTATCAAATGTCGGGCACTAAATGGGCACTTTCAAAAACTTCGGTTGCATCTTTATAAATTTTTTTTCTTTTTTATACGAAAACTGATAGGAAAACAACAATAACTAAATAAATTTTAGAATTCTATCGTGTTTATAAGATTCGTGATGATTTGTAAAACATGAATTTTATCTTCAGATTTACAATTTTTATATCATGTTAATTTTATACATTGTATTTACACCTATGTTGTGCCCTCTTGACAGCAACTGAGCGTTGAGCTTTGGGATGTCAACCTAATTGGAATCCCATAGTTCATAGTAATGCTTTCAAATGGGATAGGCTTTATATATAAAAAAAAGTTACACCTATGTCTTGTAATTTTTATAATTTTCTATATCCCTGTGTATGTGTCATACTGCATCCATGTCTCTGTGAAGTCAGAGCTTTCTAGCTAGGGAATAAAAAGGGCATAGGCCCATTTGCGAAGGCTACAAAAAAATAATACCATACAAATTTATAAATTGCATAGGTCTAAGTACATCCTGTAGCACAAGGTATAGTAGAAGAGTACAGCTGTAGAATACTACAAACTCTCCCTTAAAGAGCACAAAAAACATATGTGCAGCTTGTTATAGATGTAGCTAATTTGAAAACCCTTGAGCCCTTGACAGACTTCAGTAAATACACATGCTAGAAGGCCATTCAAGGCGAGGCCTAATAAAATTACAACAAAGCAAAAACTTCAAAGCAGGAAAAAAAATACCTACCCTCAAAATCTGAGCTTCATAACATAGTTTTTCCTGTGAATACAACTCCATTTCTTTCTCAAGTCGATTTATGTCCAATTCTGCCTGAGGGGTGGGTGCCCGCTCCTGCATGGCTTTAAGTGTGGAGAGAGCATCTTCACACCTAGAAATATCCTGTATATAATATGATACCACGTTTATACTTACATAACTTAAGAACAAATCATTCAAACCAGATGAACAGTGAGGTAGCAATAATAGTTAGCCCCCATAAAATAATACCAACACCTTCCAATTTTACCAAACATACATGTGATTACCTGAACTAAATGTTTGAAGTCAGAAAATGCTTTTAAAAGGCCTAAGTTGAGCACTCTCGCGGTCATAAAGAAGCATTCGCAAATAAATGAATATTTCGTCTTTTCAGCTGGTGCAGAATTTTCATTTGAGAGCTCACCAGCATTATTACTACCGGAACTACTGGCCTCTTGGGACTGCTGTAAGCGTTTCTGATCATCATTATATTGATTAGTTGCCCCAGTATTAGCTGGATTTTTACTATTAAGCCATTCAGCAACTTCTTCTGATGACGCATGAAGAGCAGTCAACCCACTAAAACAGAATCATGACCAGAAGTTACCAATAGATAGATACATTAAACTTCCATGAGAATTTTATTATCCACAACACAAGCCCTCACCTTAGCTTCAAGCGATTTGAGTAGTGTACATATTTTGCATCAATTTTATCCCTTTTTGTTAAATTTGCATCTAAAAATGGCTCACAAAGACGAAGCATGACAGCACTGAGATTTACAAAGGTGCCTGAACTTGCACAAGTAATAGGGTCAACCTGTTTTTAATAAAAATAAAATAAAGGTAACATATTCTCAGAAGACTTACAACAAAAGAACATGTACAAGTTAAAAAATGTAAACTTTAGCATGAATATGATAACAAGGAATGCAGACAAAAAATGAAATAAAATAAGAACTAAGAAATTGAACACAATATATCTTGTTTGTTATGTCACTGCACTTCTACCACAATAATGCAGATAAGAAAGAAATTTACCTGTATATGAGCCCTGGATGCGTTTATATTGATCACCTCCGCAAGATACTCAAGTACCCTTTCACGAGTATCTGTACTTTTGAGAAGGATGAGCAGTACTTCAGCTAGGCCATCATATAAGTTGTTCATGACAGTTTTGATAGTGGAAAATGAAGATATCAAATCAGCCGGTCGCCTAGTTGATGCATCAGAAAAACACTGCTGCCTGGATTTCAAAGGAAAGAAAAAAATTGTTAAAAGGGGTGCCATAATGTTTAGTCATAAATCATGTCAAAAGATAAATTCTTGATCTACATCGTAATTCTTTTACCTATATTCTCCTTCTTGTCTGTGACAAGACCACTACCCACCACTTAATCTAATCTTCTTACTTGGGCTTCTGAATTTCTGCTCCAACCAAACCCTAACCATGTATGGCAAGACAATACTATCCTTTCTATCTATAATAAGTCCTGTCTCAACTTTTTGCCAAAGGCGTTCAATCCTATTCACATCTTGTCTATTAAGCTGACTCACAATGCAACAATCTGATTTCTACTCAACTAAGATTATTCTTTTGTTGGCCTTTTAATTCCCAAAATTCAATTCCGTAAGGCATCCCAACACTTACGGCAATGTGGTAAAGTTTTCTAAAAACTTGAGTGGTACTTTTTTATTACGAAAAACACCTGATGCACTCTTCCCCCTTTTATAGACCCACAAAAATCTCCTGTCATTTAGATTTCCATTTAAGTATCCATCATCCTTTATAATGAAACCTGGATACTTAAATCTTACCGATGGAGTTTGACAAAACGGAAGCAAGACTATCTTATCGAACACAAATAGAGCATGTTGTAGTTCAGAATGACAAATGAGGGAAGATTAGTTACAGTGCAGTACTGTAGTTCTTTATTCAAGGAAGCAACTAAATACAGGAAATAAATGAAGGTAATCCATAATGGCAATTAAATATAATTATCAATCAATATATCAATGTAAGGGAATCTTCCAGTGTTATTTTTCATGTTTTTTTATTGTCAGAGTAGGGAAATTACTACTTATCAGCTAAACACACTAATAAAATAAGGACGTTAAAGCAGAAACCATATCACATCTCAACATATCTAAAAATTACGAAGCTTGAAGACTAAAGAAATTTCTGAAGTAATACTTCTCAAGGTCCAAAGCAAGGAATATCCTTGTGTTTTTCCTTCATTACTATAGACCAATTATTCACTGAAAAGAACCAACATAACCATTGTTTCTATTCCATTAACCCAAAAATAGAATAAAAAAGCACATCCAATTTACACTCTAACCAAATTTGTTAACTAATCAGGTATACTCTAACCAAATTTTCAAAAAACGAAACCAAAAAACCTCGTGCATGTTACTCTCTTCAGCTGCTCTCACCAATGCAGACAATGAGAAAAACAAGAAAACTAATAAAACCCATCAACACATGAATTTCAAGAAAGCTAAAGTCGCACTCTTGAGCTCACCCAACATCAGGCTGGCCCTTGAAGAACGCCTGATCAGGAAGAGCACTAATATGGAAAAAGGGACCCAAAATGCTGGTCATTTCAATAGCACGGCCATTCACATAAACCCCTTTGGGAATCCACCACTCGTGATTCACAAGCGACTTGGAACCGAAGGGAAACCTCACCAAGTACAACAAAGCCCTCAGAGAATCCTGAAAATTCCCCAGAGCAGACACATTCATCACGCTCCCTCTCAACTCCTCATACAACCCCTTCAGAATCAGGTCCAAGCTGTCAAAGTCCGGGTCCCTGAAAAACTCCTCCAGAAACCCCGGCGGACTCTTGGCCCCTCCACCGCCGCCCCCGAACACGCTCCCGCCGCCCACCTCCGCAAAAATCAGCGGCAGCAGAGGCGAATTGCCGTCGGAGTCCGCCAAATTCCGGCTCGGAAAGAGCTCGGGATTGGCCAAATGAATCCGGCAGTAGTTGACACAGAGCTTCTTGGCCTGCCTCACCACCGCCTCCATCTCCGAGCGCAAGTTCTTGTCTTTCATGTTGGCAATTTTCTTGCCCTCTTCATGCGCGCGGTGGTAGCATCCGATGAGGTACTGGAACGTGGACTCCCCGGCTTCTCCGGCGGCAGAAGAAAAGTCCCCGGAGAGACGGTCGATCAAAACCCTCTCCATTGTATCGCGCGAGAGGCGAAGGTCCTTCCCTTCGCTGAGAATCTCCGCAGCAGTTAGTTCCAAATACACGATTCTTGAATCCGTTGCGCTTGTGTTGGTGCTTTCGTTTATGGAAACGAGGAAGATTTTGCGGATGATAATGTCCTCCACTTCCTGTGGAGTGCGTTGGGGTTTTGTCGCAGCCATGGATTTGAGCTATCGGAATTATCGAAATGAGAAATGAAACTGAAATTGAGATTGAAATTGGGATTTTAATTCTCTTCTCTGTTTGTTTTCTGAGGAAGAAGAGAAAAGGATCTTAATGTTGAGTGAGAGTGAAAGAGAAGGGTTGAGAATAGAACATGGTTTGGTTTGGATTTGGAGAGAGAGGAACAAAGAAGGTTCCTTCTATATATGCAAGGAACTTCAAAACGATGTAGTTTTATGAATTTTTTTCAAACACCTTTTGGATAGGTTTTGAATTTGATCAGTTTGGGATAAATTTAAGCCCTAATACAATTATCATACTGATAATACACTAATTGAGTGAGGAGTTTCACCTCCATATCTCTTATTCAGTGTGAAGTTCTGCTAGAAATGGACCATATATCAGTCAATCGTAATTTGTGTACTTTTAAATGTTATGTTTAGAAATAAAGTCCATGAAAGTTAAAATTGTGTAATAGTCTAAAAATATTTAATTTATGCAATTTTTTCTTATAATTAAACATGTGGTTGGTTGTATCTTTTATAAAGATGTCTAATAATACATAAGTTGATAAAATACTCATATATACTAATCCTATCACAAAATACATTTTAGTTTGACAAAAATCCTTCTTTTATAGAAATTATAAGAAAACTCAAATTTTTCTTATTTCAAAAAAAATGATTTACTTAAAAGTTTCTTTAGTATCATAAATATTTATTTTTCACTTAAAAGTGATGTTTAGATACATAAGATTTAATAATTTATCTTTAGAGTTGAATTACAGTTAAAGGTTATTTATAAAAGAAAAAAAAAATTCAAAGATTCGTTGTTTCAATCTTTTGAAAAGGTTATTGTATGAATAATAAATTTAGTGTCATCACTTAAAAGAATTGACTTGTAAATAAAAAGAAAAACTTACACTTACTAATTAGGTTGACATTAAATATTAGATTTGATATATAATCTTTAATTATGTATAATAAGTTCAAGATTATCTTTTAAGAAATTATAAATTGATTTGTTATTAAAAATTGCTTATATCTTCTATTTTGATATTAGAGGACTATGGGATTTTAGATCAATATGTTGTTATAAAATGTTTTTAACATAAAAGAATGTTAATCTCTTCAGGGTGGATGAAGATGATTTATATTACAAGTCGAGTTATAACTTTTAAGAATGACTCGTCAAAATTCTTTTAAAATGAAGATTTATTTACAAAAGATTTATTTTTGCTTAAATTTGTAAGAATATGGGAGAGTGTAAACATGGAATAAGTATTGAAATTAATATCTATTATAGGCATTTTTTACCTATGTTGTGGTGTTGAAAATCTATATAAAATAAATAAGACATAAATTTGATTACAAGATACTTTACTCAATCATTTATTACTATATAATTATTGTGTTATGTGGTTGCATTTAATTTAATTGGATTATGTTCCCTTTTATTGGACTATATTTAATTTGATTGAATTTTTATATTATTATGTGTATCATTACATATTTTATACATAAGTCTTCCAAGTTGGAAAATTATAAAAACGTGTAGGTTGACCGATTTGAAAGATAAATGAGTTTATAGTTTTAACTCGTTTGAGTTGTTCAGAGATAATTGTTGATATTGACATTTCCATAACTCTCTTAAAGATCGAATTTTCTTTGACCTAGTTAAAATATAGTGACTCATAATATTGTATTTTTTAATATGTATTAATAAGGAATTTTTATTAGTAATGATAAGTTTTGTCTTTTCTCTGACATTTTTCAGCATTTTGACATTAGTAATATATATTGTATTTTTTAATATATATTAATAAAAAATTATATATTCTCAAAAGTTTTTTAAATACTTTGTCATTATTTTTAATTTTTTTTTATCAATATATTTTGTTAGAAATTAAAATTTTAACTATTATTAATATTTTTTATATATTTTATTTATTTATTTTATTTATTTTTTTCATTCATGAAGTAACATACCTTCATTTTCTGTTTCTCGCTATTTTTTATTAATCTATTTTTTGTAGTTTTATTTCCATCATTCCATTTCATTATTTCTTATTTATTTCCTCTCAAATTTTCTTTTCATATAAAATAAACACAAAGACTTAAGCTTTTAGAGAAAATTTAATTTCACATCATGAATGTCAAGTATATAAAATCGATAATAGTAACTTCATTTTAAAAATAATTTAACCCTCTGGTTTTGAAATTAGACTGCAACTCATGGAAATAATCCAAATGGTGCATAATTTCTTTTAGATTAAAACAAACTTTTAGGTGTGCGTGTTTGTGCAATAGAAATGAAAGTTTCAAAATAAATAACATGAAAGAATAAGAAAATGTAGATTAACTTTTGTTAAACATAAAACCTGTAGAAAAATCAGATAACTGTGAATATATATATATATATATATATTTTTTTTTTTTAAGTTAAAGAAAGAATCTTTAACCATTTTGAAGAGAGATTCACTAATTCAATGGTGGGTCCAGGTGAATAAACGACGTCGTCTACCCGGAGTTCGTTTCGGTCAAATTGGAGGAACCACCATTTTTCTCTCTCTTCCATGCATGTTGCTACTGTCACTCTTCTCTCCTCACTTTTGCTTCGCCAATTCTCTAATCTTGCGCCTAATCGGTATTCTCTTCTTTTACCAATCCAATTTCGTTTCTGCTTATTCTTCTTTTTCTTTTCGTAGAGGCTTAGCTTTTGAATTAGGTTTTTTTGTTGACAAATGATTTGGGTTAAAATTTGCTATTTTTTTAGTGTTAATTTACTGGTTAAAATGTTTTTATTTTGATTGGGTGCTGTTGTTGATGGGTGTTTTGGGTTGTTTCAAAAAGCTGATTTTGATTTTTGAACCCCCATTTGAATTGGGGCTAGCTATGAAGTTGAGATGAGGTGAAGTTTGATATGAAATATGCAAGTGCAAATACCAAATCTTTGTCTTTTTTTTTTTTTTTTTTTTCCTTTTT
>Ga0209700_109988_pt1 | contig 10324 bp, 5 predicted proteins | sample SiratroredBW_FD_187528 | JGI IMG/M metagenome (GOLD analysis project Ga0209700, IMG submission 187528) | Root nodule microbial communities of legume samples collected from California, USA - Siratro red BW (SPAdes) (version 2) | ecosystem: Host-associated > Plants > Roots > Nodule | place: USA...
TTTCATGTCGTCAAGGTTTTCACATTTTAACTACTATTTGCATTTGTATTATGTACAAGATAAAAAATGAATAAAAACATTTTTTAAGTTTTAATCTCTCTCTCTCTCATATATATATATATAAAATTTAAACTCTTGTAAAAAGTTATTAATGTTAAGACTTTTAATATAATAAATGTATGATTGAATCACCTTCTTAAATTGTTTTATATTATCATTCGGTGGCGTGGGATATGTTTACATATTATAATCTCAATTATATTAAAAATGTTATTGAAAAACATTGGATGAAAAATATAGTTTTATTTATTATTTATCTCATTCCAAAATTAGTGATAAAAGTGTTGGTTAGTTGATAACTCAATTAGACTAAATCCAACTTAATTGGACAGAGTAAAATTTAATTTTTTATTGAATGAAATCTGACTTAAAATGATAGTTTAAATGTAAATGATCGAATACTCAACTCAATATTTATTCTCATATTTATGAATAAATTATGCTATGTTTTTTTTTATATTTTTAATGAATTAATTTAAATAAATTTATTATAATTTGATTTAGTTGAAACGTTGAATTATTTTATCAAAAAATTGTGTTATATTTCAATTATGATTTTTGAAAATTACAATTTCAAAAATAAATGTTTGTTTTTAAAATCTTATCTAATTAACCTAAACTCAATAACCATGCTAAACATAGATTGAATTAGATTGAATTTAATATTAAAAAATTAGAAAAACTTAACATAATCCAATCCAGTTTTAGTAAGTTGAGTAATGTGCTTACTCAAAATTTACTTAATCCAACTCATAAAATTACTGATACCTTATTATTTAAAAAACATCAAATATACCAAAGAATTTCGTTTTCATTTAAATATTAAATTTTGTATTGCAACTATTAGTCACCCAATCGTTTAAAGTACAACATTGTGGAAAGTAAGCTCAGTTTAGTAAAATTCCTCAATAAACAATTTATTTATTTTGTTCATATTGAAAACTTTAAGCATTAGCTGTTTTGGAATAGATGAGGTATAACTTATATCATTAATCATTGCCAACAAAAATATATAGTTTGGAAATTTTCTCCTTAGAGGAGTCTTTTTAACTCGGCATTAAAACTTGCGGAACATGAAACGATGTTTCAATTGTCAAATTCGACAAGGCATCGATCGTTGTCGGCTGAAGCAACATTAAAAGAGCATTCCACTTCCACGTATATAGTTTCGTATTATGAAACCCACTTTTGCTTACGGTTGGGAGAAAAAAATTCAAGAATCTTTATCAATTACGGTTCACAATTATAACCCTCCTAAAACTTTGTGTATTAAGTAAAAGGTGCGAGTAGGAGAGAGATAAATAGGATAAAGAATCTTGAACTCAATTATTTGAATAATTATTAGAAGTGATGGATGTAATTACCTAAACACACCCCATCACTGTTTATAATCAAATTTCAACAATTAATGCACAAAAGATTAATAAATACACGTCATAAGCATATTTAAATATTTTAGACTTTCACGCACTCAAACCGAATTCATAGTTATAAAACATTAACAAAAAAAACACTATTTACAAGTAAAGTTATAATAAATCAAATGCTGCATCTGTTAGTTAATTTCCTTTCCCAATAGCCAACTTTTTAATCATGGTCATTTAAGTTGTACTTCCTTAAAAAAACTATATTGTCTCCTCTTTTATTAGGATAAAGTATAATTTATTTTAATACTATTATATATTTTTAAAATACAAGTAAAATACGTTTTTCTTTTATGTGATTTTATACGATTTCCGTTTTATGTTGAAATATATAGTTTGTTTCAATTAATTAAAAATATTAATTTTAACTATTTGAGAATATGTTTTAAATAAATTAGTGTACATTGAAATACTTCAAATTTAATAAGTTAATTTCATCTTCTTAAATTGCTTTAGCATTATGTTGACCTTCTCTTGTCTTCTTCTTTTCTATGTCCTTGTCATGATTTTTATGTCTAGTTTTAGTTTATTTTTTTTTTTTCTATCATTAGTCTTCAAAGTTCAAACTACCAATCTAACAAGTTTGACTTCGATGATATACTCCCTCGTTTAAGCTGTAATTGAAAGCAATGAAAAATTGAATAAATGTAACTTGAAAACTAAAACATGCTTCGTTGCATAACAAGTTTGCTCATTATTAATAGTACACGAGAGACTTTAAAATGAAGTTTGACTACAAAAATTAATGAAGAAGATGATCTTACAAGAATAAGACAATTGAATAATATACTGGCGCACTTTGTTTTAAACAATCGTTTGTTAATATTTGCGTGCATTATTTTAAAAATAAATATATGCTATTGAATTATTTGATTTTTGTTTCATATACTCTTGTTTATTAAATTTCATTTTTAGTTTTTTATTAACTTGGGCAAACGACTTATAAACATAAATTAAAAAATTAAAATAATTTAACAAATTTTTCTCTAAAATAAAGTGTTAAATTTTGGTATTTTTAAATGAAATGCAAAGGACGTATCATTCATACTCCTTTCTAAAAATACGTTGTTAGTTTTCTCTTTTTTCATTTGTAACACTTATAATTTTTAAAGTTGTATTATGTTGATAAATATATTATTTTGTTGAAGTCATATTCATTTTTTATATTAGCTTTCATATTAACACTTTTCTAGTGTTTGGCTGTCAAATTTAAAAGTTAAAACGAATTAAGTTACCTTTTTCTTTTGTATAATATGAATATAGCCTATGAGAATAATGAAAATGAGATCCTTACCATTGTTACTTCCGCGACACCAAAACCTTAACTATTTCCATATTTTATAAGTCTATTTGTATGTTACTTCGATAGAAATAGAGGAGTTTTATTTATTTATAGTTTTTTACTTTTTGATATTATTAATTTATCTTGTATAACTGGAAAAAATATATTAATTAAGAAATTATTGTAAATGGTAGGTTACATATAAGATGTAATTACAAGTTATTCGAATATCACAAAGACATTAAAGTTCAAGTCGAAATTTCCTTTTAAAAGTCAAGTAACTGAATTATCAATAATATTTATATAATTTTGAATAAAAAAATAAAACTGAAATAAATGGATATAAATGGTTTGATAGATCTATCTAATTTTGTAATATTTTTAAACATATATATAATGTTTCAGCATAAAAAATAAATAAAAAATAAGATATATATCATATAAAATCATATGATATCAAAATAAAATAATATTAAATGAATAATTTAATTTTTATGTTCGTCTGCGCATCACATTTTCTCTATACGCATTTAATAATACGAATTTATTCAAACATCAAATCATTTTAATTCAAAAGGAGAAAATATATTAATTAAGTAATTCATGTGGATGGTAAGTTATATGTAAGATGTAATTACAAGAGTTATCCGATGTAATTACAGGAGTTATCCAATATCATAAACACAAAAAAGTTTAAGTTCAAATTATCTTTTGAATTTCTCTTTCCATAAAAAGTAACGAATTATCAATAATGCTTGTATAATTTCAGATAAAAAATAAAATTGTAATAAATGGATATGAATGATTTGACAAATCTATCTAATTTTATAATATTTTTAAACATATATATTTTATTCAAGCACAAAAAATAATTAAATAAGAAAGATATATATCATATGAACAACATAACATTAAATGAATAATTTAATTTTTATGTACGTCTAAACATCACGTTTGCTCTATACGCATTTAATAATACGAGTTTATTCAAACATCAAATAATTTTAATTCATTGATATAGCGTGACAATAAGGTGGATTCCATTTAAATGACATGTAAAATGTTTTGAATTTTTAGTATATTTATGTTAAATTGTTTAGTTTATATTTTTAGCAAGCAGGGTTTTATTTATTTTTTATCATGTCAATATATTTCCTAGAAAGTTAAATGATGAAGTTTAAATGGGTAACATTTAAAGTGAAATATTTTCCCTTTAAGATGGGATTTTTATTTTACAAGGTTTTCTTTAACTATAAATAGAAAATGATAGAAAATAGAATACTTAAGACAATTGTAAAATTGTATAAAAGAAGAAAACAATAAAATAAGAGGTCTATTTTATTTTATTTGTTTAAATGAATGACACGACATCTGTTTTTACACCTTAACAAGGACGTGGCAGATTAAAATGACCGTTCGATTCTCGCATAAATAAGTTAAAATAAATGTATATTAACATTAATTTGTAAAGTGGTGTGTATCAATGAGGACTTTATATTGGTAAAGTCAATTTTAATATAAGGTCATTGTTATTTTGAAATGATGAATATTTGGTGCAAATCCAAGGAAAAAAAAAGAAAATTAAAAATGATATCCAATGTAAAGAAATCTATGATGAAAACTTTCTTAATAAATATTAATAGAATTATATGAATGATGAGAATAATAAAGTGCGCGTAACTCGTGTGTTGTATGATTTGTATATTCTAATAAGCGGTAGTGACAAAAACATAATGCTCCAACGACAATTCAAAAACAAAAACAACCGAAACCGAAAACTTTACAACAAGAACACACGTGTACATACACAGACTAACCTCTACAGACTCAATAATTAAAATTACATCATATATTCCTTATTAATTTAAAAAACTTTACACGGTTCAGTTTAAAATTGCATCACATTGCCGCAATACTTTTTAATCTGTATGTAGGTGATTCTGGTCGACAGACAGAAACACCAGGAAAAGATGGTTTTCGTTTCTGATAAAAATTAGTTTCAAATTTTATATTAAAAAAATTATTTACTTGTATGTTGATATTTTTCTATTTTAAAGATGTATAATTTCCCAAACTAAAACTAAAAGAAACGTGAAAATTTATTTATGGTAACGAATGAATAAATTTAAAATGAAAAAAATGAGGTGATTACTTAATAGTGGAGTGTGGAATGCAATAGAGGTTGAGAGAGAGTGAGATGAAATTTGAAATGAATGAATAGGGAAAATGTGTGCTGGGTTGTCGTAAACGATGATTCCCACGTCATAGGGTGGCCTTACCTAGCTGGATTTGAACCCCACCATTGACCCACCTTCTCCAACTCCCACCACCTCTTCTTCTCCCCAGTCCTTCTCTTTTTCTTTATTTCTCAAACCTCTTCCCTCTTCTCAGTTCAGACAACAACTACTTCACAATAATTTCTGCTTCCTACCCCCTCTTCTCTTTTCCTTCTCCAAAATCTTATCACTTTTGACCTTAAATTAACTCTCACCATTTTTGACTTCTCTCCCTCTTCACCCTGTTCCCACATTCTCACTTTATTCCTCTAAATAAATCTCCCCCCTCTCTGCATTGCACGCACACACCACCATCAACATGACCCCTCTCTTATCCTCGTTCTCCCTCACCGACATAGCCTCCTACCTCCTATGCTTCATCCTCCTCCTCATTCTCCTCGAACAGATCTCCTACATCGTCAAGAAGGGTTCCATCCCAGGACCCTCCTTTCTCGTGCCCTTCCTAGGAAACGCTGTCCCATTGGTTCGCAATCCAACCAACTTCTGGAACCTTCAGTCCTCTTTGGCTAAGTCCACGCCTTTAGGCATCTCCGCCAACTACATCATCGGCAACTTCATCGTTTTCATCAGAGACACCGAACTCTCCCACAAGGTCTTCGCCAATGTCAGGCGCGACGCTTTCCACCTCGTGGGCCACCCCTTCGGCAAGAAGCTGTTCGGCGAACACAACCTCATCTACATGATGGGGCAAGAGCACAAGAATCTCCGCCGTCGCATCGCCCCCAACTTCACCCCCAGAGCCCTTTCCACCTACACCGCGCTCCAGCAGATTATCATCCTCAATCACCTCAAGTCATGGGTTGCCAAGGCCCAAGCCCAACCCAATTCCATTCCGCTCCGTATCCTGGCCCGTGACATGAATCTCGACACCTCCCAGACCGTCTTCGTGGGCCCTTACTTGGGCCTCAAAGCCCGGGAGCTCTTCGAGAAGGATTACTTTCTATTCAACGTTGGCCTTATGAAGCTTCCGATTGACTTCCCCGGCACCGGGTTTCGAAACGCGAGGCTCGCCGTAGACCGGCTCGTCGAAACACTCGCCACCTGCACCGCGATGAGCAAAACCAGGATGCAGAAAGGGGAAGAGCCTTCGTGTCTTATTGATTACTGGATGCAGGAAACGCTGAGGGAAATCGAGGAGGCCAAGCTCACCGGAGAGCCGGTGGCACCGTTCTCCACCGACGCCGAGATCGGCGGTTACCTCTTTGATTTCCTCTTTGCGGCGCAGGACGCGTCCACGTCGTCGCTGCTTTGGGCGGTGGCGCTGCTGGACTCGCACCCGGAGGTGCTGGCGAAGGTTAGGGCAGAGGTGGCAGAAGTCTGGTCGCCGGAATCGGACGCGCTGATTACCGCTGAGATGCTCCGGGAGATGAAGTATACGCAAGCGGTGGCTCGTGAGGTAGTGAGGTTCCGGCCGCCGGCGACACTGGTGCCGCACATCGCGGCGGAGAGATTCCAGATTACGGAGTCGTACACGATACCGAAGGGGTCGATCGTGTTTCCGTCGGCGTTCGAGTCGTCGTTTCAGGGGTTTACTGAACCGGAGCGGTTCGACCCGGAGCGGTTCTCCGACGAGAGACAGGAGGACCAAATATTTAAAAGAAACTTTCTGGCCTTCGGTGCTGGGGCCCACCAGTGTGTGGGTCAAAGGTACGCATTGAATCATCTTGTTCTCTTCATCGCGATGTTTTCAACGTTGATAGATTTCAAGAGGGACAGAGCGGACGGCTGTGATGAGATCGCGTACGTGCCCACCATATGCCCTAAAGACGATTGCAGGGTCTTTCTCTCCCAGCGCTGCACACGATATCCTTCTTTCCCTGCGGTCGAGGAGGTTGTCAAATGACACTAATACCCTTCGCAGCTTTTACTTTTCCTTCTCATTCATCGCATGCAGGTTATTTTTTATCATTTTTTTAAATTTAATTAGGAGATCCTGAATATATTTCATCATAAAAAATTGTCTGTGTTTGGTGTTTAGCCGCCAGAAAAAAAAATGTGTTGACTTTTGTTTTCTGTTTTTGTATTTGTCGGGTTTGGTTTTTGAAATGTTGGAATTATTATTATTATTATTATTCTTGCATTGTGAATGTGAATGTAAGAGGTGATTGGATGGTGGATGATTGGGTTGTTGTTAGCAGTGAATAAAATGAGATGTTAAATCTATTGAGAAGAACTTTTTGGATGCTGGTGGATGCAGTGTATCTTTTGTAAAGGAGATCTAAAAGCTGTTCTTCTTTTGGAAAACAAATATTTTGCTTAGTCATCATCATTCTGGATTCTCTAGTATTGTTACTGCCACTTATTATAATAATTCATCTCTATAACTGAATCAATCATAATGGTAAAATAAAAATGTGTAGGAGCACCTCACCTGTTGAAGAAACTAGAAACTCAGTGAATGAGTGTTACAAATTTTTGTTAAATCAATGGTGCCTTTAAGACATTATTTCATGTCATCCTAGTTTTTCACCACATTCTCACTTTCTTCCATTGAGTACAGGTTTCTCCATTGACAGAGGAGAATAACTAGAGGGAATAAAATAGGTGGATGAGAAAAGTAAAAGAAAGTATAATAGAATTAAAACAGTGGTTGATTGGTTGGAAATAAAATTCGTCTTGAAAAGAGAAATAATAAGTAAATGGAGGATAGTTCGTGATTGGTTTTGTTCTGAGAAGGGGACAACAAATCTACTTTGGTTAGTGTACTGTACAATCGATTTTAGGTTGTATAATCAATTTTGGAGAGTGGATTATGATGTTATGTAATCGTTTATTCAAAAATACATGTTTGAATAGATTTTTCAACTGTTTAGTTTTTTTTTACACAAAAACTTCTGCCAACCCTATTTGATAGGTATGTTTTTTAGTATTTCTAAGTGTTTTCTTTAAGGAACAATTAGTTTTTATTATTTTAAAATAATTTATTAAAACTTCGAATTCTATTATATATATAGAGAAGGATTTGCTGTTCTATGAGATAAATAAATGTGTGAAATTAAATTATACTTAAAATTTAATTAATAGATAATATATTTTATTATGTATTTTAAGAAGGTATGATGTATGTGGGTTAGTTAGAAACTTCTTAAAAAGATAGTTAAGTGAGGGTTTAGAATTGAAATACTTTATATGTAAGAAGCAAACAGTTTTTGGTTGTGTGGTGAGTAGCCAAAATAGAATTGGAAATAAGGAGAAGGTAGGTGTGAGCTTAGTAAACTAGAGGTGTCAATAACAATTTTATCAGTTCTCTCCTTGTCTGATTATAAATTAGAAAACTATCACTTTTTTTTTTTTTTTTTTTCTCTTCCTTTTTTTTTTTTTTTTGTGATTCTTGGGTAAAATGAAATGAACGTTCTCAAGATGTTGGGTAAAATTAAATCATTTTCATTTAACAGGACAATTAAACCATTTCATTTAAAAACTTCAAATCTAAATTCCTATTAAAAACTTGTAATCTTATAGCTCACTTCTTTTTTAATTAGAAATGTATAAACATTTTTTAAATATATAAACTAAAATAATTTTGACCAAATTTATGCATTGTACTCTAAATACGTTCTTAACTTCTTAAATCAATGTATTTTTTTATTTCTCAAATTTGAAAATTCCTTTTTTGGTTTTACAAATAAAAACAGTTTTTAGTCGGAGGCAATGTGTACAGTATGTAAATTTGGAAGTTATAATTTAAAAACATTTTCCGGTTTAAACAATGAAAATGAAAAAAAAAATAAAAACAAGTGTAACAGAAATTGAAATTAAGTTATTAAATAATTTTGAAACTGAGTGGTAACAAAAAATGGTACATGACAAACTGAAACTGATCATCGTTCAGTTCCACTTAAACAAAAAGCAAAAAACATTATTGATTAACAATACAAGTCATAAAAATAAGCAAATGAATTCTATCAATTGTTTTTACGTAATTTTATCTGTCGATAAACTTGATATAGTCAAAATTTCAAAGAATTTTCTCTCAACTATTCAAACATGTAAGTTTCAAACTCTAAAAGAAAAAATTTTAGTTATGATAGAATAGGTTCCATCAAGTTAATGAAATTTAAGATTTTATATTGGCCATTTAAGTTAGGAAAATTTTACATTACTTGATTTTTACCTTTTCTTTAAATAATAGAAGAAACAAAACAACATTTATTTGAACATTCACAGAGAAGATAATAAATATAATATATATATATATATATATATATATATATATATATATATATATATATATATATATCAAAGCAACATGTAACGTAAATCACTTGACCATCTAACATCATCACCTGAAACTAAAAAATAAACAACAAAAACAAAATACATGTTTATCAATTTTTTTAGAAAAATTAGTTGAAAAAATAAAAATGAATTATTTCTTAAAAATTATTAATATAATTTTTCCACTTCAACTTTCTCCCTGAATTCACTCAAATAACACATATCAAATGTAACACCCCACAAAATTAAAGCTTCTAGTATGACAGTTAAAGTATTATCATCATCTGTATCTCACAGTATTCCATAGTTAACATACATCAAAATTATATAATAAAGCTAAACTGAAATTTCAAAACATATTTACAATATCATATACAAGTTTTTTTTTTTTTTAAATAATGCACTATTCCTAACAACATCCTTCAACCTAGATGATCTCCCAAAGATCCATCTGCAAGACTATTTGCTCTCGTGTCAAGACACGATCATCACAGATAGAAAATCAAACACAATACAACCAAAGAAAAGGGTAAGCTAACCAAATTTTAACAAATCAAAAACATTCAATTTTATGTATCATCACAATAAAAGAATCTAACACACTACAAACATGACTCTACTTCCGGAAAACTCATGCATTGAATAGACCCTGAGATATGCAACTGTCATACATCTCCAAACTGTGAATACACACAGCCCCCACACAAATGAATCATCAATCATGTATGACAGGGTTAATCCCCTGAGACTTTTCTGATCAGCTATATTTCAAGCTGCAGTCACCCAGTTCAGACCTCCTTCGACTCTCACCACCTAGTAATGATCATCTATTTAATTCCTATTACTAGTAGAGTCAGGATATCAATCGTTATTGATCAGATCCTTAGACAATGCACTTCCTAATTAACCAAGACACAGGGTGTTTTCTTTCCTGAAAACACTATGCCTAGGCTTTGACAAACTTTATCAACACTCTTAACAATATCACATTACAATATAGATCTCTACTCATGCATTCATTCACTTATAAATCTCAATCTCCA
>Ga0209700_109989_pt1 | contig 10324 bp, 6 predicted proteins | sample SiratroredBW_FD_187528 | JGI IMG/M metagenome (GOLD analysis project Ga0209700, IMG submission 187528) | Root nodule microbial communities of legume samples collected from California, USA - Siratro red BW (SPAdes) (version 2) | ecosystem: Host-associated > Plants > Roots > Nodule | place: USA...
TTGAATATGACTTGTGATAAGACTTTGATATATGTTTTTTTGTGCATGATTAACTGAGGAATCGTATCTGATATTGTATAATTATATAAAGTGGTGAAGTTTTATTGAGATTGTTGAGATTGAAATAGAAAGTGAATGAATAGATGAATGAAAATTGAAGATGTATGATATGAATTGTATGTGATGTGTAGGCATAGTGTTTTCAGGAAAGAAAACATCTGTGCGGAGAAATAGGATGTGCATTGTCTAAGGATCTGATTTAACGATTGATATCTACTAGTAATAGGAATTAAATAGATGAATATTACTAGGTGGTGAGAGTCGAAGGAGGTTCATATTTCTGAAACTGCAACATAAAAAAGGGTTGGTCAGGACAGTCATATGGATTAATCCTGTCATATGAGATTAATGGTGATGAGATGAGACACACAAATTGAATGATAGATGTTATCAATTGATTGTTATGTGTTAAATGATGTATACTTGTGATTATATGAGATTAATTAAGATATTTTGAATTACTAGCTTACCCTTTCTTGTTTGTGGTGTGTGTTTCGTGTTATAGGGGAACAGGTAATATTGCAAATGGTACTGTGAAAGGTGCTCTTGAATGAGCCAGTTGCAGTCTTAAAAGCTTAGCTTTTTGAAAAACAAAAATCTTATTTTGTTTATATGTATATATGTATAAATGTAATTAATTATGTTTTAATTCCCTATGAAAAAGAAAATCTTTTGAAATACAATGTTAGTGAATGGTCCATATAAATATCTTTATTATACATTATATCTTTATTATGCATTATGTTTTAATTACTGTTTTGGATAGATTAGATATTATAGATAAATTTTTTTTGTGTTACAAATATTAACAAATATAATAAATATTGAATTTGTTATCAGAAAATTGAATATTTGAAAAAATGTGATCAACAAATTAATCATATTACTACTTCATATCAAATTGTAAATATTGTAATATTAACACACTAATAAAAAATAAAATAATCATTAATTAAGTAAAAAAAAAAATTTAGATGAAGATGTTTCTGCATGTGTAAAAGAAAAAATAAATTATTTAGTACATAAATTTTTAAAATTAGAAAGATATTATTAGTACATTAAAGATTTATTTAATACAAGAAGCACCTGCCTTCATTTAAGAGCCACACTTAACAATTCTTAGTATATCAATAATGTCTTTATCATTTTTTATTAAGATTTCTCTTTCTCTCTGTTAATGTATATTAATAAACTATTATTAACATATCTAAGTGTAGGAAATACAGAAAACAACTGCAATAGAGAAAATGCAGAGAATAAAAATCCTAGTAAATTTACCTTTTAATCTCAAGTTATTTTCTTTACCAGTTTCTTTCATTTTCTTGCCACACTGCCTTTTGTTTCCACTTTTCTCAGAAAGGAATAAAGTCTTACAGATCAATCTCCTTCGATCTTGTATTTTTCGCACGCATTACAAACAAGGCATATTCCAAAAATCGAATAAGCAAAAAATAGAATAGAATCTAAGGCTTCGAATCTGCATATTGCAATGGCATAAGTTCAAATTTAGAATGGTTTGATAAATTTGGACAATACCCGTGTTGTCAATTACTCACTTTCTAACCACAATTTTTATCATTTTAATAAATGTTTATGAGGGAGGGAGATGACCACAAGATATGAACAAAATCTAGTTATGTTCAAATTTAACATGAGAGAATCCATTGCCTTTTTCAGGTATCTTAATGAAGAGTGTAAACCCCCTGATTTGTAGAAAAGTATACCATTTTTCCTCAAAATCAAATAGAATTTCTGAACTAAGGACATAAAACCTTTCTGGTGATATCTACATCCATAAGACTTACATAACAGAAACCAAAAAAGTGACTCAATTGCACTCACTATTTCTTCTAACCATAGACATAATTCATTGCTCACAGAAAGTATAACACCTCATCATGAAAACAAAATGCTAAACTCTCTTCATCTCAGCAAATAACTTGCAAGACAGACATGCTGTATAGGCAGCGAGCACAGCATAAAGAAGACACAAGTACAAAATCATATCAATCAATTAAAAGATGTAGAAGTAGAAGTAAGCAGTTGATTGGAAGAAAAAATTGTAAAAGAGAGACAATAATATTATAATATAGTTTGTCAAATAATATACACCTTACACCACCATAGTTATATGTATATCTCCCCAGAACAGAATAGAACACAGTATTCTTAGACCTTAAAACAACACTGTCATCCATCAAATTCAATACATTTCGGAAAATTGCAAATGAAAAACCTCAGTTGTCAAGCTCCATTGCCTGGGCAGCCTTAGCTTTAGCTAGGGCAGTCAACTTCACCTTCACTTTTCTCTTCCCCACCTGAAATCCACTCTTCTTCTTGTTGCTACCATCAACCTAAATGCCCAGCAAAAACATAACCAAACAAAAGACATTAATCTTCAAAACACACACATACACATAAAAAAAAAAAAAAAAAAAAAAAACACACACAATTTAACTTTCTCTACTTTCGGTTTTCCTTCAAGTTCAAAGCAAGAATCTAATATTCAGATCACATAAACATACACTCTGTTTACCCTATTTCAGCTTTCAATTTTTTTTTTTCCTCTCAACAGGGTTTTTACCCTTGGAGGTAGTTGGATACTAAATGTGAGTGTCTCAACTAATAAAACTTCAAACCTCTGTTTCGTCACATTAGAAAAACTAGCCCCTTCTGCACTAAACCCTAAATCCAAACCCAATGGGCAACTACCATTGGTTACTTCAGCATTCAATCAAATAAGAAGAATGGCAGTTTAAATTTGACCCACTATCTCAGCATTCAACGACCAATTTTGTTGCATAAAAAAGCTAAAACCTTTTTACATAACAAAATTAAAATCCAAACGAAAGACAGGAAACCTAAAACCACAAATCCCCAAATCTTTTTAACCGAAAATAAATAAAATTCTGAGCGGAAAAAAAAATGGGAAATTGAGAAGCAAACACTAACTTTCATCTTGTTTTTCTTCGCTTGGAGCTTCTGCTCTTTCTTTAGCTTCTCTTGCTTCTCCCCTGAAAGAAAATCACCACAAACACGAAAATCAGAACATGAATATTGAAACGTGAGATTGAGTTGGGAAGAAATCGAAGATGACAGTACTTTGGAGATCGAATTCGTATTGCTTCTTCCTCTTGGCAAGGTTGTTCTTCTTCGACATTGTTCCTCTGCTGCTCAATCTACTCCCAACACTGAATTGAGGAATAAAGTTAGGGTTATGATCATTTAAACCCTAACCCTAGAAATTTGTTTTAGTTAATTTTCTTTTTGTAACATCAGTTATTTAATATTTTGTGCGTATTTTTTTTCTTATTTCTAAAAAAGCGTTTTCTTTTTTAAAATAGATTATATTCAAAAAAAGTTTTAAAAAATTATTTTTAGAATAAATTTAAAGTACTACGTCTTATATTTTAAAAGAAAAGCAAATTATGACTATTCTATAACTATATTAACGCTTAGAAAATAATTTTAAGTTCAAATTCTCATATTATTTTATATTAATTAATTTACAAAATAATTTAAAAAATACAAAGTAAAAATTTGACCAAATATTAGTTTTCTATTTTATTAATTTACGGAAATTTTTTTGAGGAAGTATTTCAACATTATTTAATAAAGTATGAGTTTTTTTAGTATCATTTCATTCAGAAACAAATTCTTAAATTTATCATAGATTACAAAATATTATTTCAAAAAATTGTATTGACAACAATAGCAGTAGTAGAAGGAGAAAATAAAGAAATAAGAATATGAACCCACCATTTCTTACGTACATGTGAATTTAATATTTGTGTTTCTGCACTATTATTTGTCGTTCATATTTTAATGTTTGCGTGTAAACAAAAATTTGCAATTAACTTCAAAATGTAAAACTAAAAAAATGTTTAAATAAAAATTCAATTTCTATTTTAACTTAACCTATGTTTTTTTTTAACTTAAATAAAAGTGGTAAAAAGTATTGAGTGCGTATAAATTTGACTCTATTAAAAGAACTTCACAACCTAAATAATACAATCCAATTTACACCCTCAAACATCATTATAAAACTACTCACATGAATATGAAAATCTTCCCTAAAGCATAAAGTGAATTGCAGAAGCTTTTAGTTTATTGTCCACCTTTTTTTTTTTTCACAAGACTGGTTTTAAATATACTTGGTACAATTCATTTATTACCCCAAATGAGAGAATGAGATCATTAAGTGGATTCTTTGTAAGCAATAACTTAGGCATATTGGAAGTAGATTCTTATTGTTTTTCTCATTATTATTTGAATTTTGTTACTACTATTAATATTATGGGGGTATTGAGTAAAAAATTATGAACATACATGTTGAAAATAAAGTTTATTTAGGATTTTTCTTTTATAATCTTAAGTTGAGTCGATAAAATTTAGATTTTTAAAAATTAAATATAAAAAGTTTGTCTTATATAAAAAATTTTCAATCTAGCTTGACACTAAGAGTGGTATGATATTTTTTTGAGATAATATTTACTGAAGTGTGAGTAGTGGTGCGCAAATTAATTTTTGGAATGATAATTAGTGTTGTAATATGTGTATCTCTAATTTAGTTGGGGTTCATAGTACGAAGAGATATAAATTATCTTTTAAAATTGTGTAGACTTGGAATGGTAATTTTTGGTCTCTATAATCCTTTTTGCAAACATATTCCAATGTTAGATAATCTTTGTAACTTGATTCTTTCCGAGTTACCTTATATACTTAATTGGACTTTTGACAATTTTGGTATTCTAAGTTAAAAAGTGATTAAGGTTTTCTTTCGCAATTTCATAACTCCTTAGAGTGGAGATGAGAATTTCATATTAGCTACTAAAAACTCTTATTCTATGGAAACTTTTACACAATATAATTCTTTAGAATAAGGATATCAATCTAGAGGTCTTTCCATATACTTAATACTTTGTGTGTTCTTTATGTTAGGAGCAGGAAGAGAGTTCTTTACTTAATAACATGTAATGTAAAAAGGTGAAGGGTAATAAGAGTTTACACTATGATTTTATACTGGTTGATCAATTAACTATAATTGTGTTGAGTTTCTAATCAAGAGAAGGCAAATCACTATTGTAAGATACAAATAAGTATAATTTGACCTCAACCATATTAGGTTAAAAATAGGTATTATTTATACCACAATTACTCTTGGCTGAGAAAATATTATTTGGAACACAATCACTTCTGGTTAAGGTTGAATAATCTGTAAAGCATTGTCACTCATAACTAAGATTGGGTATTCTTTTAACTACAACAACTTCTAGCTAAGAATGACGGTTATTTAAAATGCAATCACTCCTAGCTAAGATTGAGAACTCTTTATAACACAATCACTACTCACTAAGATTAAGTACTCTTTAGAAATAACTTCTAGCTAAGACTAACTATTATTTGAAACGTAGCTACTCCTGGCTAAGACAAAAAAAGGTTTACAAAGAATATTATCCATCACAGATTCACTCACAAAAAAGAGGGGTAATGTCTTACAACGTATAAAGGGTTATCACTCTCCTATATTACAAGTGAACACTAATAATGTTCTCGTGAATATTTAGACATTTATAGCTATGAGTAATAAAACAAACATTGATTTTTTAGTGAGAGGAGTTAACCTCTTACAAAGCAGTAAATTATAATTTAAATTCCTAGCAAGAAATGCTTCAGATTTAGTTTGATGGTGTATCACCTGTATTATATTTCCAATAGAAGATGTTATACAAAGACTTCAAGAACTCTAAGATAATTTTTATCAATTGTTTTTGCATATTTGTGGAGTAAATTTACTAATGTGTTTGGATAAATGATACTTAGAATATAGTTTTTATAAAAAAAAAATATAGATGTTTTATAATAAAATATATTGTTTATGAATTTTTAGAAATTTATGAGAGTGAATGTAACATCCCATATTTTTCATATAATATGAATTATATAACACATAAATTCTATAATATACTTAAATATAAATATTCATATATTCATCATAGTATTTCAAAATATACCTCTCTACAGAAAATTTAATATAAATATATTCATGGAATCACAAAATAAAATATATTTTCTCTATCAGTTCACTGAAGAGTCACACCACCTATCAAATCTTCCGCTCACGTGTAACACACGATCATTACATATTTAAAAATAAAACAAATATCACACAAAAAGAATGGTAAGTTAGAGAGTTTTAAAATATATAATCGTAAGTTATATTTCTATCATAACCAAATTACAACACATAAGGCTTACATAATTCATCTCATACATCACATTTTACAATTATCACATCTATATAATAACCCATATCATACATACACTAACTCATATACAAAGACACTTGACTCTACTTCCGGAAGACTCGTGTGCAACTGCCACATGACTCTCAACTGTGAAATTCACACGACCCTCATCCGAAAATGAATTACATCACACTTATATGATAGAGTTAATTCATATGATTTGGTCCAATTAGTTATTTTCCATATCGTGGAGCAAAAGAATAGAGTTGTATCCTTCATAACAAAAGCTTCTTGTGCTCTCACTTTTTCTCTCTCTTCAAGAATAAAATTAAATAAAGTGGCATGCAGCAACAATAAGATTAGAGAGCGTTCCTTCAAGAATGCACCCGACACCATAGGACTTGTGCCTGGCGCCACATGGCTCGCACTCGGTACAATCCAATATGAGGAATCTGCTCTCAAAATGCCCCTGACTCATCGGGTATGCGATCAGTGCATCTGATACGAAATTCTCTGTTTCAGTTTTTAATATGCAAGATTTTTACCCATCTACAACCCTAAATTGATCTACACCATAATAATTCAATTTCATCATTTTTGACAGTGTTTTACTTTAACATTTATAAAAATGTGCAATTAGTTTCTCTTACCTTCACAAAGAGTTCCAAGAACCTAGGGTTCTCAGAGATACAACTTGCACTACAAAATTATGATCAATGATCAAAACACATCACTATAGCCCTGAATTAACAAAGACTAATATTGATGATAGAAACACTACATGCAATGACAATCTAGACTAAGGTAATTATAAAGACTTGAAAACTAACTAAAAAAAAAATGGGACAAAAAATAAACTTACTCGATCTAAGATTTTGATCGAACAGTCTTTACTCTAGTCGCTGTCACGAGTTTGATGACAGACTTTAATTGTCAATATGATAATAGGTGAAATCAGAAGAAAAGGCAGAAAACTCTAAATAAAAGAAACAGTCTTATAGAAATGGTGATTTTTATAAAAATGAAACCTAAATACTAATTTTCCTATTTATATAACTTTTCTCTTAAAAAAAAAACTATATATTTAGGTGTCCTCTTATCTATATCTAAAACTAAATTTTAAGTTCTAATACATTTCTATTCTAAAGTTATTTTTTTAGAGTATTACTGCAATCTAAATAATTAAATTAGATAGTTTTATATTTTAATTAAAGTTTTCATATTCTCTTATATCTTAAAATTATGTATTTTTTATATTCCCTTTTTTTATTAGGTCCTAATTCTTAAAATGCAAGAACTTAAAAATATCCATATTTTTGTATCTTTTAAATTTATATCTTTTTTTTCATGTTTTCTTTTTGGTATTGTTGGACGAACTTCAATATGGATGTCCAATTTGGCATCTATTTGTTAGAAAAAGTTAAATTCGATCATGGTTATTGTTGAATAATTATTCTTACGTTTTTTATTTTGATATATGTCCGTTATTTCTTAGCTAAAATTAGTGAGATTTTATTTGTCAACATCAATAATATTTTTCAATTAATGTTAAACATAATTTTTTTAGTTAGCTGATGTTGTTTATTGTTTTTCTACCAATATATATCAACCACAGGTCATGATTATTTCTTGATCAACCTTAGTTTTATTAACAACATTAGCATGCATATTTATTGGTTGTTTCCAATTAAGATTAACACCAATATGACTATTTTTTATTGAATATAAGTAAGATTTTTTTAATCAAACTTGATATATGTTATTTTTTATTGACATTGTTAGATTTACACATCTATCAATGTATGTCAATATTATTGAAATAGCTAGCTCTAGAAGAGAGGATTAAATAAAGTATTGGACTTTTTTTTTTTTTTGCAAAAAATTAGAGTAGATGGCTTAACCTAAAAGCAACCTAAACAATACAACAAATTTATACCGGTGCACTCAAACACAAAAGTTACATTCAGTTCTCCCTTAAACAAGTGACTTAAAAAGTATCATGAGTACACAAATTATTATTAGTTATAAATGAGTACACAAAGCATTTCGAATTATCTAAGTACATAAATCACTCTTAATTATACCATTTTAATCTTCCCCAAAAATTAAAACTTCACAAAATAGTATAAAAACAAACTCTAAAAAAAAACAATTTTAGGGGATTCACTCATTCTCAAAGAATATTTAACACTATTTAAAAACCCGAGGAATATTTAATACTATTTAAGAACTAGAAGATAAAAAGAATTGTATGTAACTGTCGTACTCATCTTCTTCGTCTTGATTCTTTTATATATGCTTCTATACATTATTGTTGTAATAACTCTTTTACTAATTTTTTATTTGACTTGACCTTTGTTAAAGTACAAAATTTTCTTCACATTGATGTATATTTGATATAGAAAGTCTTAATTTTATATTTTCTATGCTCCTGTTAACTTTCATGCTTTCATGTAATATATCTTAGAAAACATTTGTTGTTACGATATGTGATACAAACTTTAATAAAGAAACATATAGATGGTCTGTTGTTGAGACTAATTGTAACATTAAATGATATTATTATTTTTTAGCTAATGTTCATATAATAAACACACATGTATACAAATCATTTCAGCCTAAATATTTTGTTATTATCAAAATCCTCTCAAAGAATCCACTAGGATTAAACTGTCTAAAAGAACTATATAGAGATTAGACTATGTAAGGTCTTAACAAATATTCTTTTTTCCGGTTGATGTTTGTTAAAAAAATTTAAAACAATGTGAGATTTGTTCCGATAAATGTATACTTTTTTATCGTTGAAGTTTGTAGTGATTATTTTTTGTCAATGTATAAGAATTCTTTTTTGTTGACATTAATATCGTTGTCTAGAGATAATTTTTTGTACTTTATGGTAATTAAAATACTCTACTCAAATAGAAAAAAATGAAATTTAATTAAACTATCAAATAAAACATTTAAAAATTTCAATAATTTGAAATTATTTTGCTTAATTGTAAAATTCTTTAGGTTAAGGATTTTTTGTTCCAGTTTTTACTTGTACCTCGAGTGCTTTGTTGATATTTTTGTATAATATCAAATCATCAGCTTGTCACTGTGTCTGTGAATGATGCCACCCTTTACCAGCTATGCTAAGGTGTGACATGGTCAACAAGATTTAATTAAGAACATTGCTCTCCGAAATGTCATGTGTTTACTAGACTTTTATATACCATAAAAAATGAAACCAAATATAAAATAAAATAACATCCCCGTATACATATATATATAAAGCATGATCACTGAAATGTTGAAATTGAGTTCAATAAGCAGCCACTTATTAGAATGATTTGAGCATGAGATATCCTGTTGGAATTGTTAAACTAAACATAATCATTCGTGTTTTTCCAAAAGCAAGACAAAATTCTACACTAGTAAATCAAACACCTTCAACTACATATATAATTTACATATCTTATATGTGAAAATTTTTCAACCAGTTTCGGTTGTTATTTCTCAGTAAGCGTGGAAAGAAGAAATGATGGAAGAGCATTGTTTTTTGTATGATAGACTTCAAGAATCCACATATTGTTAAGCCAAACACATTGTTAAGTTTTCATAATAAACTATAAATATAATACTTTTTAATTTAAATTATTAACAAATTGAGTTTCCTTTTACATGGTTGCATTGATAACAAACTTAAAAATATATATTATTTTGTATAAGTCTCTTAGCACTGTATCAATTTTTAGTGGTTGCAGAAATGGTACTTTATAATAGTATTTTTTTTATTATTTATTTCAATTAACTATGCTACAAATAAAATTGGCCCCCTTAAACTCAATTAGTAGATTATCCTTTCTTTTTTTCTTTAGTTTTTGCAAAATGCACATATTGATTGGTTGATATGCCAGCAAGAAATATTTCACTTGATAAGCTTTAGCCATGCCAGATAATCCTCCAAAACAATTGGCGGTGGAAAAAAAAAATAATATATATATATATATATATATATATATCATATTTTGACC
>Ga0209700_109990_pt1 | contig 10322 bp, 3 predicted proteins | sample SiratroredBW_FD_187528 | JGI IMG/M metagenome (GOLD analysis project Ga0209700, IMG submission 187528) | Root nodule microbial communities of legume samples collected from California, USA - Siratro red BW (SPAdes) (version 2) | ecosystem: Host-associated > Plants > Roots > Nodule | place: USA...
AACAAATTGGCAGCATAAGACCTAGGGTTCTAAGATCTTTACATGCATCCTCACAAGGTAAGTTCCCTAATCCCTACAGGTATAAAGGTCACCAGAGCTATGGCCCTCATTATCATCTTATCCAAAGCTGTCGTTAAACAACTAGCTTATGAACAGACAATAAGAGAACAGACTCTAGTTGGGATTCTCATGAAAACCAGAGTAGGAAGTACATCCATTCCGGTATCACTGAATTCCTCTAATTCTATGCTTTTTTCAGATCCGGGGTTTTAGGATCCCACTCAAGAAATATGCATGAAAAGTGTGTGTGTGTGAAGGGAGTAAAACCTGTATGCACCCAACCCCTCACCTGCAAAACAACCAGAAAAGTCTCAGGCAGATATCACAGATATAGCAGTCATAAGCATGTCTTCTACCCTAGGGTTTAATATCTCATTCAATCAATCAGTGAGAATTCAGATCATATAATAACATATCAAAATCCATAATCCTATAAGAATACAATAAACAAAAACAATAAGGAAAAGGGAAAAACAAATATTAAAAACCACATTTAAATTTGATCACTTAATTAAATGGCTTGACTCTCAAATAATATTCCCCGGTGGAGTCGCCAGCTGTCGCGACCTAAAAATCATGACGGGTATAGCGATCCAAATAAAAACTAATGAAAAGAAAGAAATGGAGTCGCAACCATAATTTTTTATGAAAAACTACGGAAAAACCAAAAAAAAAATAAAGAATAAGTCTGCGAACTAGCAATGAGTTCGGGAGTCGGTTACGCATGGGGAAGGTATTAACACCAGGAGTCGCCAGCTGTCGCGACCTAAAAATCACGACGGGTATGGCGGTCCAAATAAAAACTAATGAAAAGAAAGAAATGGAGTCGCCACTATAATTCTTTATGAAAAACTATGGAAAAACCAAAAAAAAGAATAAAGAATAAGTCTGCGAACTAGAAATGAGTTCGGGAGTCGGTTACCCGTGGGGAAGGTATTAGCACCCCACAGCGCCTGTCTTAAGACAGTACCTTTAATTAAATAATCAAAATCAAATGTGATTTTTAAAATATTTATTTTTTCAAAAAATATAATTAAAATGCAAAATAAAATAAAAAAAAATAATTTTTTAAATTAAAGGACCCGACAAGGATCGACCTTGCTCCTACGTATCAACATCCTTAACGGGTGAAGAATCAAGGAATACGTAGTTCTACAAAATTTGAGTTATGTTGAGAAATTTGACATTTTTATTTATTTTTTATTATTATATATTTATTAGTTTGAAAATTTCATTTCATTTCGACATATCATAGACGCGTTCGGTCTTTTGATAATCCCAAACGAAAATTGAAACTCCTTAAACTAAATTCCGCATGACGCGTGTGGTCATTTAGAACTTAAATCAAGAATTGATATTTATTATTATTTAAAAAAAAGAAAAGAATCCCTCGTGACGCGAACGGTCATTTAGGATTTATTAGAACAACAAAACAAAACAAAAATTATGAAAAGTAGACTTTCAAAAACAAATAATCCAATGTTAAAAGATTAAAAAAATCAATTAAATTAAGGGTGTTTTAGGAATTAGAGAGAGATATGGTGCAGATCCAGAAATATGGAGGCGCAAGAAGCAGATTCAACCCAAATAGCTTCAGGGGCATTTTAGGACTTTCAAATACTTATAGGTGTGAATTCTGATTAATGGAGGTGCAGGTAGCAGGCCCAAACCAACTAGTGGCGAGGGCATTTCAGAAATTTCCAAAAGTCTGGAGGTGTAAGTCAGAATATGTGGGGGTGCAGGGAACAGTTTAGTGGCTTGCGAAATAGGCATTTGAATCTATTTCGGAAGAATGTAATAACAAAATCAAGGTGGCCTAGTTGGTCTAAGGCCCTAGTTTCATGGCATGGGTTCTAATCTTTTGGTTCCCGCTTTCTATCTCTTCCCCTTTTCTCTTCTTTTTCTCCCATGTGCCAAATATACTCACAAAAAGACAAAAATGTAGCTTGCCACGTGGCAAGCATTTTTATCCTATTTTTAATTCTTTAATAATAATTTTAAAAAAAAAAACACTTAATCCTTGATTATTTTAAATACTCTTTAATTTTTCTTCTTTTTTTCTTTTTTTTAACAATAAATTTCAATCAACAATTTTATTTATTTATTTTATTTTGATTAAAGCACTCACAAAATTAAATAAATTATTTTTAATAATAAAAAAAATGTATATTTTTACCCGGACAAAATCGGGTATTGACAAGTATTGACACATGAAGTTTGATGTATCATTTCTTTGTTGATAAGAAAATTAGTTATGAAAAATTCAGTCTCATTATCACTTCTTATTACTTTTATTGTTGTCTTAAATTGTGCTTAAATAAAAACAACACAATTTTTTTAAAATCTTAACAATTTCAAAGATTTTTGTTTTAAAGGAAAAACTCATGTATACTTTGAATAATCATCAACTATGGTCAAGAAATATTTATGACCATGCATTAATGATATTGAGTATAGTTCCCACACATCAACATCAATCAAATCAAAACAGAAGATTAAAAACGAAATTAGGAATATACAAAACATTATCTATGACATGATTTTGATTGAGAAAAACACTTCCAAAATAATTAGCAACTATTTGGTAATTTGACATTGATAGGATTAATTTGATGATATGAAGTGAAATGAGTCAAGGATGATATAAAAACATTTTTGTATTTGGTCAATCTAAAATTGAAAATCACTACTTTTAATTTATAATATTATGGATCTATTTCCTTGTTTCTTTTTTAATATAAGAGTCACTTATTAGAATTTTAACATGTTTGGATAAACTTATTTTAAAAAAAAAAAAACAGAAGAAGGAAAAAGGCATATGGTAGAATAAATATAAATCACTTTTGATCAAAAAAGTACTTTTCTTGTACAATAAACAAGCACATTAATTTTTGCTTATATAATAATTACTTAAAATAAATTATATGTTATCAAGGTAGTTAAAATCGAGATTTTGAGTAGAATCGTGGAGAGTTCATAAGAAAGTAAATTGTGAAATCGTAACAGAAATGATAGATTTTACTTTTTTAAATATATAAATATATATATATATATATATATATATAATATTTTTGTAAATAAATAAATAAGAGAAATTAAAAAAAAAAGTATTTGAGGGATGATTCAACCTTTATACAAAACTATTTAAGTTTATATAGTCACACTTTTTCTATTTTACTTAATGTAATACATGAAAAGTAATTAAATAATTAAAAAGATTAATTGACGTATTGGATATATTATGAAGGAGTAATAACAATATAAAATCTATGTAAAAACATCTAGTGTCGAAATGAGATCCAAATTAAAGTCACAACCCTATAAACACAAACCAAATATACACACATAACTAATCAATTCATTTGTTAATACTTCATCAAACTTAAGTCTACAAAATCAACTACTTTGACAATACTTAATAAAACTTAAGTTCATCTAATATAAATCACTCACATTAAAATAAAAATTAAAGGAATCTTCATTAGTTTTATCTCCTTCATGAAGCACATCAATAAGAACATTCTCCTCCTCTAAAGGTGGGATGGCAAGAACGTCATCATCTTCCACACCACCTTGGACTTGACCTTCAACCAAGTGTTCATCATCTCCATTTGAATTAAGAGTATCATTTAAATCTATATTTTCCAAGTGTGTGAGTTGTGGAGTGTGATTTTTTTCTGGCTAATAAGGAGAAGTCCAAGAAAATCTTGTTAGTGTATGCTCTAATGACTTTTGATGGATGTGTGAGTGTGATTGAGGTTTTAGAATTAGGAGATGATTAAAATACCTTAATTAAATTAATTTATTTTTATTTTAATTAAAATTGAAATGAAACTCAATCAACAAGAAACAGTGAATAGAGACTCTTCATTTGCCTTTATTAAATTAATTTAGTTTTATTTTAATTGATTTGAAATAAAACCCAATCAAGCAATAAGAAGAAGTAAACTCCTCTTCATTTGCCTTAATTAAATTAATTTAGTTTTATTTTGATTGAATTTGAAATGAAATCCAATCAAGAAGTGAAGTGTAAAACATCATAAGAAACTCTTCATTTGAAATGAGATGACACTCTTCATTTAAAACGGGTGCGAAGAAGCTAAAAAGACTTTCCAAAATGGGCTTTGAGGAATAAATGTGAAGAGACTCTTTAATTTTTTTTTTAAATTTTAATTATGTTTATGCATTATTTTTGTGACAACACATATCATAATGTCAGAATTTAATTATATTAATTTTGAATAAAATTAGACTCAATATGAATAGTTTGAATTACACGTGGATCTGAATCGCACAAAGCATGTAAAATCATAAAATCCTATAATTTTATGAATAAACTCTCAGATTTTGATTTTAACTACCTTGCATTTTAAAAATCACTTAATTTTTTTTTAGTACAATCGACCCTGTATCAAACTAATTAATTAATTAATTGTTTATGTATTGAACAAAATGTTAAGTGATTGACTCACTAGTATTGTGATGTAACGAATATAATAGATAATATCTAACGAAGTTCTCATTCATAATTTTATTCTATATTTCACAGGAGTTGACTGATAAGCTTATACAGGAGTAGCACTTAAAATGATCATTTTATTTTTTCAGAAATTTGTCAAAGCAAAAGTACAGGAAGCAAAGAAAGCTAATAGAGAGGTACTTTAGCTTTTGGTTCTGCCCATAGTGTGTGTTATTGTTTTATACATTTTTACCTATTATGTCTCCTGTAGGCAAGGGAGGCTCGAAGAAAAATCATTGCAGAAATGAATGACGAAATTAAAGCAGCATTTTTGAGACTATGAAATTTTATAAGTTCTACCCATGCAAAGTCCATGTGCACCTGATGTGTCAAATGTTAAGAAAACTGTTCAGGAATTCTAGCACAGATTTTTTGGAGTTCCAATTCTTAAAATATGTTAACATCTTAGCACAACAGTAAGCATCAATTACTTTCCTTAAAAACGAAAATTCTTCCACACGTCTAATACTACTACTTGCCGTGCAATTTTAGTTCAAACACGTGCATGTGTCTATACATGTATATATAATATAGTATAATAATAACAAGGGGTCAAGCTGCCAAATAACATTGATGGAAAGAAATGTGTGATTTTTCTTTCATCCTTGGTTGGGAAAAGGCTATACTTGTTCTTATGAAAGCAGCTATCTTGTCCCAATCAGAGGTGCAAAATCTTAAAATTGTTAAGTCAAACTTGTTTTAGTCACCGAAGATTTTGATCATTTTCTATACTAGATTAAATAAAACTTTTCAATTCCCTATCTCATAGTAGGTTTGTTCTATTTATTTATTTATTTTTTCTTAAAATACAACTAATTATGAAATTTGACCTATTTTATTTCTCTAACAGAATTGTTGAGTCCACTAAAAATGGATTGTATCATCTGACCAATTTTCATGATACGTTGATCCTTTCTAACACTCATTTTATACTAACAACATCCTCTGTGGGCTCAGGACGGATCTCAAGTACATAGTTGCCGAAAAGGCTTTCGAGCTTCTTATTTTTAAATTTTTTACACTTTTCACATATAAGTATAGATGTTGTGGAGCTGGTGCTATCTTGTTAGGTTGATATTATACTAGCTTAGAATTGGTTGATTTATTTGCACATATGAAAATTTAAGATGTTTGAGTATATGATCCATCCACGTACCCGTTTGACTTGTAGATATACTTTCTCTGAATAAATTTCTGAAAGACTTTGAATTTTGGCCTTCGAAGTTTCTGATTAGCTTATAGTTACATTTTTAACATCTTCTATTTTTGTTTCGAGTACTTATTTGATCTCTCTATTTAGCTCCTATGTCATTAAGACTTCCTGTTTTGTTTTTCTTCTTCTGTATCAGTGAGTCACCCGGATTCCGCATCCTTGAATTGTTCAGTTTGCCTATAAACGAGGCATTGGCTTCTACATTATAAAGCCTCTCAGCTTCCTCCTTGTTGAGGCTCTCAGCTTCCTATTATTGAGTCTTTCGACTTCTGTATCATCTAACCTCTCGACTTTTGTATCATCGAGTCTTTCAATTACTGTATTATCGAGTCTTTCGATTATAGTATCATCGAGTCTTTCGACTATAATATTCGAACATTTCGACCAATGTATAATCAATTCTTTTGACTATTATATAATCAAACACGTTTTATAAAAGGTATTATATAACCTTGTTAAAAAACTCTTAAAAAATAATTTTTGTCAAGTGTTCTTAAATCATCACAAATATTTTATAATAACATCATAAACTATTAATGTTTATTAAAGATAAACTACATATAATCAATTGTATTACTAGTCATCCTTTGATTATTCTATTATAACACTGTATTATTGCATAAGAAGAAGAATGTAATAGAAAAAATGACTTTAAAGGTTAAAAGTAAATAAATATATTTTCTTTTTCTTATCTTTCAAAACATAATATTCTTAAAAGGCCATGAAATAATATTTTTAAAAAATTATATCTATTAAAATTTTCTATTGTACTTATAATGTAATTTTCAACATTATTATTTTTATTATGGTAGAAAAATAACTGATTAAATTAAAAGAAGCAATACTAATTTACTCATTCCCTGGGTGATAAGTTTACTAGTTTCAATTGAATTATTATTCACACTAAATGTTATTATTATTATATTAAAAATATCTATAAATTTATATCTTTTTAATTTAATGAGTAATTAATTAAAAATATAAAAATAATACAATTTTATAAAAATAGTATTATAAAAAGTGTTATTTTAAAATTATTGAATTACTCATCATATTAATAGTAAGAAATTAGAACATAGGACACTTACCTTCCAGATTTAACTCGATCTCTATCAGGTTCCTGTTTCAGGAAAGAGCACTTATGAAATAACTTTTCATTCTTTTGTCAGTGTGCAGGAGAAAAGGTGACAGACCCATTTTGTCACACGTGAATTCTCATGTCGAGAATTGACTTCAGATTTCTTCAGTGTCTTTATCATGAATCTATGATCCTTGTCAAGGGTGAAGGAGAAGAAAGTCCCCTAAGGTCATCATCCTCACATAGCCAACATGTATACAGCAGGATCCACCTAAAACAGCTTTCTCGGAAGACTGAAAACCTAGTTCAGAACTTCTTCTTCGGACCAATTGTAGATTAAGCATCAAGTCATAATTCTTGTGCCCTTTGAAAATTGTTTCTCGGGTCTGTTTACTTCGCTGGCCAAACAACAAGGGTTCCTTCTCAAATCTTCACCATCTGAGTCAAGCTAAAATATGGACACTTTCACATTATCCCTAATATCCCACATGATTTCTCTAGCTTCATCCTCCAACTCCCAGACAGAGGAAACTCTTGTCATTCTTTTAAAATATGTTAAAACTGAAAGTATCATTCTTTTAGAAGATTAAACTCAGTTTATAATAACCTAAATCAACTCAAATGTATGTTCCATACTTAGATTGCTAAACTTGTAATAAGAACTAATCAAATTTAACTTGAGTTAAAAATTAAATTTGCTAAATAAATAAACTAATCTTAAACAATATATAATTGGACTTTATTACTTTATAAACAGTTTCAATTTAATACGTATTAGATGATTATTTTATATTATTAAATTCACATAATTATTGCTTGATTACCTTTTATATGAAATAGATAAAAATATATATAATTTTTTTACAATACAAAATAAATTAATAAAATAAATATTTGAAGTATTTCAACTTTTATAAAATTTTACTAAGTACAAAATATACATATAATTTTTAATACAATCTGACTAATTTTGTTAAATAAATGAATTAATATTAAACAATATGTAATTTTTTTATATTATTAAATTATATAATTATTATTTCATCATTTTTATATGAAATAAATAAAAAAATATGTAAATATTTTTTAGTTGATAATAAGAAAATAAATTAATAAAAAGAATATTTATGATATTCCAACAATTATAAATTTTGCTAAGTAATCATATGCACACAAATGCACATCTAACTTCTAATACACTAATCTTTTTATACTTATAAATCTTTAACTCTTTAATAAAAAGAGTTGTCAAAAATAATATGAGTTTTTCTATGTCCACAAAAATTATTATCCCCATCCAATGTCAAACATAAGAAGACAATATCTATATCCAATCTTTGTATACTTAACTCTTTAATAAAACAGAGTTGTCAAAAAATAATGAGTTTTTCTATGTCTACAAAAAATATGATCCCCATCCAATGTCAAACATAATTAGAAATCAATAGATACACCACAAATAAGTTTCTCCAACCTTAATTGTATATAAATTTACACTTACTAGCAGTGAAAAAACTTTAACTATGACATATGCTTCTCTTAATTTTGATGTCTGTTCACTAAGTTTGTGATATATGTTCTCTAACATTGATTGTATTAAAGTCTGTACATACATTGTGATACATGTTTTTCCTGCTATCAACTATTCTTCCAAGCTAAAACCTTTAAACTGTCATTGTGGCTGCCATTGTCATAGGTTGCAATCTATTTTGGTTTTACTGTACATCACATCCTTTTAACTGGTGCAGCTGTTAGTTCATGGTCTTCATCTTTATGCATATTTACAGCCAGCTTTAAGCGTGTTAGTCGGATATGTAATTCAATGTGATAGTGTGGTTTCATCTAGTTGTTCATGCTTTTGTTGTCTACCAAGTTTGATTAATGTTGCAACATTTACAAACCAAATAAGGAGAAATGATTATAGTTTTATAATTATAATTTGTGAATAATTATATTTTAATATATATATATATATACATATATATTAGACAATATATTTTATATTATTAAATTCATATGGTTACTTTTTTATAAATATATTTATTTTTATTTTTTATAAACTAAATAAATGAAGTATGTAAAATAGTTATATCTTGAAATTGAATCTAACTTAAGAACTAATTTGAGCCATTCCTAAATTTGAATAAAGTCAAATTAAAATAAATAAATAAATCTCAAATTCACATGCATTCTTATAAATTAAGTTTAATCAAACTCAACCTTTTATCAATCACATATAAAACACTTTTATATTCTTTATTATTAATTAACCATTTCCTCTCAATTTTACTTATTTCTATAAATTCTTACCATATTTTTTAATACGTTATGCTCCTTTTTGTTTTAATGCTGGAAGATTAATGCTTGCCATTTTTATAATAAAAAAAAAAAGCTTTTTGTATTAAAATAGAGCTAGTCCTCCCTGTTGTCTCATCCTTAAGTCTTAAGTTTATCAAAAGCAAAATGATATGTTAGGATACTCTCATTTTGACACTTCTTGTTGGCACCTTAATGGAAATAGTATCCGGTCAAATAAATACAGTTAAATACAATACTAGGAAGTGATTCCTAGGTCTTTTCCAAGGACCTAGTTTCTGTCAAAGGATTAAACACACAAAGAAGAAAAAGGGAGACTTTCATGAAATATTTGAATTTAATAAAATAAAAACCAACAATGGAATTAAATTTCCTTAACCGAATTAAATTACCCTCTTGATTGATTAGATTGAAGTGCATTTATCACAGGATACAGAAATCCATGCTCAACTTATTGAACCCTATTTCCAATCTGAATTAATTAACTAAGCGAGAATTAACATAAGTTTTCCCTACCCAAATTAAGCATTCACATACATCATTTCTTACATCCCAACAACTTGTGACTCACTCCATTAAGCATGAACAGATATACGAAATTCATATTAACTGAAATATTAATCATGAACCAGTAAAAGCATTAAGCACAGAAATAAAATGATGAAGAGTTAAGAGACGAAGAGAGCAAAAATAACACTACAGCAACCTCAAAACTTCATTGCAATCTGAATCAAAAGGATAACCTTATAAATTAGACTTCCATTAAATTTGAATAAAGCAAACAGAGATTAAACGCAAAACAGAATTAAAATAGAAACGAAATTGAATTGAAATAGGATACGAAATTGAATAATTAAAATAGAAAATGACATTGAATTGAAACAAAAACAAAAACAAAAGCAGGACGTAATTGTAGAGAAAAGAAAATAAATACAAAACCAATTTTTCAAGAGAGAGAAAACGAATTGAATCCCAAAAGCAGAGAATAAAGAACTGTATTCTTCTTTGTTCACTAGTACAAAAAGGATCTTCATCGTCGGTTCTAAGAGACATTTATCGTCGGGTATTGAACCAACGTTGACCCAGGAGACGTTGATCATGACGTCGGTTAACAAAACCGACGTTGTGTTAAACAC
>Ga0209700_109991_pt1 | contig 10322 bp, 16 predicted proteins | sample SiratroredBW_FD_187528 | JGI IMG/M metagenome (GOLD analysis project Ga0209700, IMG submission 187528) | Root nodule microbial communities of legume samples collected from California, USA - Siratro red BW (SPAdes) (version 2) | ecosystem: Host-associated > Plants > Roots > Nodule | place: USA...
GTTTTTACTAAACTGGATTTCGAATTGAGTCTTGATTCTGCTATTTGTTTCAGGCAACTGTTCTGGTTCAGTAAATTCAGATAAAGATCCAGTCTGTAAAACAGAATTGTATTTTACTGAAAAATATTGAATTGTTTCCAAAAAGTTTTGAAATCCAATTCACCCCCCCTCTTGTATTTCAGCCAAAACAGTTTCCAACAGTATATAAGTCATCAAATATAAATATATACTTCAGTTTTGTTATCATCAAAACTTTATCAAATGATTTGATGCTCTAAAGGGACTTTGAACCGTCTAATGTTCAACAATATATTTCTAAAAACAAAAGAAAAGAAAACAAAATAATAAAAAACAAAAGAAAATCGAAAGCAATTTAAGAAACTTTTTTTTTTCAAGAATTGATCAGAAACAATTTATTTTCACTCGGACGAAATTGGGCGTTGACACTAGTCGACATGAGAAATGGAAGTTGGCGAGAATTAAACAGGGAGAGCAAATGACATCTACAAAGTCACAGGAGATTGCCCATCGGATTGTAAGTTAATGTTAATAAATTCATTACCAAATAATGTTTTGTTTTTAGTATTTAATGTTGACATATATTGTATTACTTTTGACAGGATTACCTGGTTCTGTAGAGCTCACAAGGAAGTTTTGTGAGCCAAGGAAGAGAAGATATATTAACGGCAGCTATTGGCACCAAAGAGCACCCCGGTCGTGTCCGAGCTGCTAGGTTTGGTGTGGAGGTGAGACAGTATTTTGGATCAGCACCCCGGTCTTCCTTATATGCGACTCTAGCCACGAACGAGCAACTAGCTCAGATGGGGAACAATTAAAACGAGAATTAAGAGAGGAACTAAGATGAGAATTTGAGCAGACGCTCGAATCCATGGGCATCTCACAGTAGCACACTCCCATGCAGCAAGATATAGTATTACCTACATGTGGGAGAGTTAGCACAAAGGGTAGTTGTGATGCTGAGGACGAGGACGAGGAGGACACAGACACTGCAAAGGGGAAACCAATCCAAGAAGAACAATCCGGATGAGTGGCGATTTGCGACCTTCTGCCTTCACTGCTTCCATTTCAACTTCTCCTACACTGATTAGTCTAGTTTTGTTTGCTAGTTGGAAGGACATTATACCAAAGTCGTACAATTAGGACCTCGATATGGTTCTATTCCGTTCATCGTATCAAAGATTATGTTCCTTTTTGCTTTTTTTCGGGCTTCTTCTCATTCTTCTTTGGCACCTACGGTAGAGATCGGAGGTATTTGGCCCCCTTTAGGGATTTGGGTTTAGCTAAAGGAAGATCATCTTTCTTCATTGCTAGGATCAACGGCAAAGATCCCCCTAAAATATGATTGAGGGCTCGAGCCTCGGGGTTTTGGAACTGATTGAAAAAGGGAACTTTGTTACAACTTCACTGATATTTCATGTCGGTGTAAGTTGTTTGTTAGAGATCCTCCTCGTTTGGTAGCGATTGGGAGAGTGCATGGTACAGGTTCGACGATCCACACACTGCCACTTGGATAGGATTTTTCTAGAGTGGTCGTCGAAGAAGTTAGGCATGCAGATGTCGAGGTTCCAATGCCCACATCAGAGGTTAGATTTGTGGGGCAGGCACTTGGTACATTTATTGTGTGGCCTACACATCTCAAGAAGGCCATTTCTAAAATAGCATCAGGTATATTATCATCATTTCTCTTCATGTTATTTAAACTTACACTTAATGTTGTTCAAATTAATACATTTTATTATTTTGGTTACAGAACTGTGGAAGGTATCAGAAATCACCAAATCTTGGTGGTTTAATTCTTGAGACCCAGCCACCCGAGCAACTCCAGACAAGTGTGAATCCAATTCAAGAGTTGCTTCGAATTCCCACGACATGTTTGATTCACCTTGTGCCATTTGTTGGGATGAGACAATATTTGGTGTGGACAAAGGTGGTATACCATTGTACATATCCATGCAAGACGTGTTTGAAATCATCCAAGGAAACCAGATGCTTAACATTGCAGTCATTCAATTATGGATGAAGTTAGTATACTTTAAATTTCCACATTTTTAAATTTTTTTAAGAATTATATTTTTATTGATTAAAATGTATATTATCAATGCAGGTACATAAATAATTTAGTTTATAACATAAGGAATCTTGATATTTATGGATTCTTTGAGCCACTAAGTATACAAAGGTTTGGAAATAAGAAAATGGACTGCAGACTTATATACAAAGATGGATTCAAGAATCCAGAAAGAGGATTTACTTTACCCCTGTTATTCATTTGTAAGTTACACTTCTTTATATTTTGGTCTTAAGTAATTTTAATGACACGAGTAATCGATTGACTATTTTAGGACCCATTGGCAACTAATGATTATTTGTCCCGCAGATAATACTGTGGGTTGGTTTTGTTCACTACATTAGAAGTCAAGTTCAAATATGAAACAAGTAGTACAAGGGTATGGTTTAATTAGCTTTAATAATACATCACTCTTGTTTGTATAATATGCAAGTTACTAATCATCTTCGATTTTAGTGTAATTAATGTTTATAATGTATTTGGCGGGAGATCTACATCCACATCCCAGAGCCTACGTTGGATATATTTTAAGGTATTTAATTTTTAATTGAACCTATTAAATTTGTTTTGGACTTGTTTAAATTTAACTTTGATGAAATTGTAGTACAACAAGCAACAAGGAAGTTGGCAATGTGGATATTACGTCATGCATTGGATGAAGACCATAGTCCGCATCAGTATCACTAACTCTTGGGACCAGGTATGAAAGTGTTCAAATTAGATAAAATTATGGTGACTTTCATATGATGATGACTAATAACACTGTCTTCCTGTTTCAGCTTTTTCAACATCCCGAGTCACTGGACAATAACTCCATACAAGAAATTTAAAAAGAATGGGCTACTTCATTTCAATGAGAAGTAAATACTTATACTGACTTGTAGATGTGAATTAATGTATAATGTATAATATATGACTTGTAGATGTAAATTAATGTCTTGTAAGCTTGGTACAATGTATACTTTTGAGACTCTTGCACATGTAATGTAAAATAATTTTTGGTATTCTTTTTATAATGCATACTTTTGGGACTGATTCTATAATCTACTTGGGAATATATGAGTATATGTAGGTTTTGGGTAGCAACTATTCGTTGCTGCATATTAAAAAAAAAAAAGTGGACATACTACGGTAGTTAAGGTCAAAGCAGCCATAGTATGTACACCTATTACTACGGCTGCCCCTAAACAACTATTGTAATAGGTCCTCCCTGGTTTAAATAAGCTATGTTTTTGGATTTCTTATAGCGGTTTGTTAAGAATCATAGTGGTATCTCATATATACTATAGTGGTTTTATGACCGCCGTAATATGTCAAATACTTTCTACAATGCTTGATTCTATGGCGGTTCCAGAACCGACGTTGTATGCCCTCCAGAAGTGCTATAAAATGTGGTTTTTCTACTAGTGCAGCAAAAGTTGAAAACCAATCATGATGACTTGGTTTTGCACCTAAAACATACCCACATTGTTTTTGGTGCAATTCTAATCATTTTTCATTAGTACGACTCAAAAATGTTTCGGTCAAAATTTCATGGATGTTTCAGGCACGAAAACCACCAAATCAGAAATAGTTGAAAACAAAGCCATGATTACTTGGTTTTGCACCCGAAACATGCCCATATAATTTCTAGTTCAGTTCTTATCATTTTCTATTAGTTTGGCCCAAAAATGTTTCGGTCAAACTTTCAAGACTGATTCAGGAATGAAAACCACCAAAGCAGGAAAACTTGCAAACCAAGCCATGATGACTTGTTTTTGCACCTGAAACATACCCACATTGTTTTTGGTGCAGTTCATATCATTTTCCATCAGTACTGTTAAAAAATGTTTCTTCAAAATTTCATGACTGTTCCAAGCACGAAAACAACCAAAGCAGAAAAATTTGAAAACCAAGTCATGATGTCTTGGTTTTGCACCCGAAACATGCCCTTACTATCTTTGGTGTAGTTCTTATCGTGTTCCATCAGTACTGCTCAAAAATGTTTTGTTGAAAATTTCATGACTATTTCAGGAACAAAAACCACTTAAGCATAAAATGTTGAAAACCAAGCCATAATGACTTGGTTTTATACCCGAAACATGCCCACATTGTTCCTGGTGCAGTTCTTATTGTTTTTCATCAGTATTTCTAAAAAATGTTTTGGTTAAACTTCATGATTGTTTCAGACATGAAAATCACCAAAGTAGGAAAAGTTGAAAACCAAGCCATGATGACTTGGTTTCGCACCCGAAACATACCCACAATGTTTCTGGTGTAGTTCTTGTCATTTTCTATCAATACAACTCATAAATGTTCAGGTCAAAATTTCATGGCTAATTCTGTCACAAAACCCACCAAAGTAGAACTAGTGGAAAACCAAGCCATTATGACTTGGTTTTGCACCTGAAACATGCCCACATGTTTTCTGGTGGAATTCTTGTCATTTTCCATCAATAGAACTCAAAAATGTCTCGGTCAAAATTTCATGATTGTTTTAGATCTGGATAAGTGTTTCCAGACAACTTGACAAACCTATCAAGCCTTTGAAATTTTAGAGGTCCTTTATTCGTCAAGTTTCTCCTCCTTCAGCCATTGCATCATTATGAACTTTGGACTAATTATTGCCTTCCTACTATACTCATGATAGTACTTATCAATGCTTTCTTAGTTCCCTGAGAACCATTTCTCTAGATATCCAGCTTCGCTGGTGTTAGCTGGCTCGACATTCTTCACACAAGCTCTTTTTGTTCGCTTCTTTGGGTTGGAAGATAAAGCCATGGAAGGAAGAGTTTGATGATTTTCTGAAGTGGATAAATGTTTGGATCGAGAGTGGCAATGTATACAATTATGTAGTGCTTTTGTGTGAGTTTGAATGCATGTTGATGCAATATATAAAGAAAAATAAAGCAAAGAAAATCAAGCGCATGCCAAACATTGATTGACAACACAGAAATAGTTTTTCAGTTTGTTGAGATTCTACGAACAATAAACTAAAACAGAAATTACTTAGCTTTAGAAATTCTTGCAGCTTTTGACTCGTTGACTTCCAGTAAATTGATGACAAGTCGCACTATGTACGTTATCACTCCTCACATGCCATCTTCATGCTTTGAATGTCTCAGCTCATTCAAATATTCTTATTTGACAAAGCAATATGCTGCAAAGCCATTTCCTTCCCAATATTTCAGTCTTGCACATATCAATTAATTGTATAGACTTGAATCAGAACCATCGTTCAGCCTCGCACATGTCAATAAATTAAACAGTAATTAATCAGAAGCAGATTTTCAATCAGCTATAGTGTAAAGTAGTCAAAGATCAGTTAATTGAATCTGTTGACTCAATTAAAAATCATACCAGTTTTACATAAACTAAACTAAGGACCAAAAGTGCATGAGTTGATTTAATAAACACATTTAAAATCAATTATGTCCAACTCATTTTTAAGAAAATTAAATCTTTCTTTATTAATGGGCTTAGTGAATAAATCAACCAATTGATTCTCAGACCAACAAATTGAATTACGTTGTCACCATTATTCACATGATCTCATACGAAGTGGTGGCATATTTCAATGTGCTTTGTTCTGGAATGTTGCATTGGGTTCTTTGTTAGGTTTATTGCACTGGTATTGTCACAAAGTAAAGGAATTTTAGAAAGAACTAGAGCAAAGTCACTTAGTTGTTGTTTAATCTAAAGGCTTTGAGCACAACAACTTCCAGCAACTATGTATTCTTCTTCTGTTGTTGATAAAGCCACACAAGCTTGCTTCTTACTATGCCATGATATCAAACTGGATCCAAGTATGATGGACGGAGGCCCAGGAAAGGCCCAATCATTAGAGATGTACTCCGACACCTTGAAGCCAGTTAAGAGTCAGAGGCACCTGTGCAGATCAAAATGCTTATTGTTTTGAGCTTTGGGGATCTTTTAACAAAATTGTAAAAAATTAGAATAGGGAAATTTGATTTTTGTAAATAACTCTAGGTGCCTTAAGGTTTGTAAAGGCACCTAGGTTAGGGTTTTGGAAGAATCTAGAAGTTATGCCATGTGGTGCCTTCTCATTGGAGGAGAATGAGGCGCTAGGGTTTGGGAGAAGCTTGCTCCACAAGCTAGGTTACCCTAACCCTAGCTTTTCCTACACACTACTTAGGGAGCTTGTAAGGCAAGCTAGGGTTTCTAACCCTAGCTTCTCCTACACACTACTTAGGTAGCTTGCAAGGCAAGCTAGGGTTTCTAACCCTATCTTCTCCTACGCACTACGTAGGTATCTTGCACTACTTTAGCTTGCTAGGAAGCTATTAGCTCTTCTTCTTTTTCCTATAAATAAGAGGTTTAGGAACCTCTCTTGTAAGCTTGATTTTGAGTAATGATATGCTGCCAAATTTTCAGCACATTGCCTCAAGTTTCACATTAAGTTTCTTCTCTTAGAAGCTAGGAGCACTCTCTCTTGAAGGTTGGTCCAACCTCCTTCAAGGCTTTCACCATCTACTTCACCATCAACTTCCTTGCATGCTTCCTTCCTTGCATTTCCATGGCTTCCACATCATGAGGAGTTTCATCCACTTCTTCTATTCGGTGCTTCAAGGTTTTATCATGCTCAAATTCCATTGAAGTTTGCGCAAGTAGCTAAGGAACCTAGGAGCTCCTCCATCAAAGTAGGTGACATGTTCCACTAGTGCTTTTTCTATCAATTTTGTAGCCTGCAAAATCTAAATCAAAATAATCAATTAAATTTAAAGACACTTCACTAGGATACCATAGCCCAACATCAACAATTCCTTTAAGATATTTCAGAAATCTCTTTGCTGTCATGTAATGTGACTCTTTAGGATTGGCTTGGTATCTTGCACATAGACACACGTTGAACATGATATCTGGTCTGCTTGCAGTAAGATAAAGAAGTGATCCTATAAGCCTTTTGTATTTTTGTTTGATCAACATTAGCTCCTTTCCCATCAACATCCAAATAGCATCCATTGGCAATAGGTGTAGCAGCCTCCTTGTAGTTCTCCATATCAAATTTCTCCAACAATTGTCTACAATACTTGGCTTGACTAAGAAAAGTTCCATGCTGGAATTGGTTGATCTGCAGTCCTAGTAAATAATTAAGTTCTCCCATCATTGACATCTCAAATTCTACTTGCATGGCTTTAACAAACTGCTCACAAAAACTTTCATTAGTGAATCCAAATATAATGTCATCAACATAAACTTGTACAAGGATAATATCATTGCATGCTTTCTTAATGAATAAAGTCTTATCTATTTTCCTCTCTCATAGCCTTGAGAAAGCAAAAAATTACTCAACCTCTCATACCATTACCGAGGTGCTAGCTTTAAACCATACAAGGCTTTCTTGAGCTTGAAAACATGATCTAGATATTTATGATCCTCAAACCCAAGTGGTTCACTCACATAAACCTCTTCATCAATGTATCCATTAAGGAAGACACTCTTGACATCTATTTGGTGTAATTTGAATCCATTCATGCAAGCATATGCCAATAGTAGCCTTACTACCTCCAATCTAGCCACGGGTGCATAAGTTTCTCAAAAGTCTACTCCCTCTTCTTGGTTGTAGCCCTTTGCAACCAATCGAGCTTTATTCCTGACAATGACTCCTTGTTCTTGAAAGCCCACTTGGTTCTAATCACATTCATCTTTTTTGATCTAGGGACAGGAGTCCAGACTTCATTTCTAGCAAACTGATTCAGCTCCTCATGCATTGCATTTATCCAATTGTTGTCCTCTAGTGCTTCAGTCACTATTTTGGGTTCAACTTGAGATACAAATGCCATGTGCTCACAAAAATGATTCAATGATCTTCTAGTTGATACTCCCTTCTGCACTTGACCAATGACATTATCCAAAGAAAGATTCCTAGTCACTCTCCACTCCCTTGGCTGTTCAGAATTAAACATCTCAATGAGAGGCTCCAAGATTAAAGTTCTTGAGGATTTTCTTGAAGTAAATTGAATGTCACAAGTTCTCAAAGTGTATGCATGTTTTTCTTTCTCAGAAAATCACAATTGATCAATCAAATGTCTTAGGTATATTTTTCATATGTCACAAATTGCGCGCTACCATTTTATAAGAAAATTGGCTTTTAAATCTGTTAAAAACTCAATCGATTGATTTTTCTGTAACACAAAAAAATCCAATAAGTTGATTTTTGAAAAATAGTTAACTGATTTACTCTTTAAAAATATGTTTTTCAAAATTTGTTAATCCTCATTTTAGAACCACTTATTTATTTGTTAAGAAAAGTAAATTTTAGAGCTTACTTTGAGTGATATCCCATGCAACTCATGGTTTTGAACCAAAATCACACTCACACACACCCAACCTAAATCCAAGACCAAAACTCCCACCAAGCTCAATGATGGCTTCAAGCAATCCACTTTGCAAGCTTTGATCCATGTTGACTTCATCACAATGTTGGCTTCATCAAATCACTTAGCAAGCCTCAGTGCTAACAGTGTTGCTTTTATTTCCCACTATACACATCATTATTTTCCACGATGAGAACATGAATGATTCACAGGTTTTTTTATCTTCTCATATGACCATTCAACTACTTAATTAAACATAGAATAAAAATTATAAAGAAAGAAAAAATTATGTTGATCCCATGAAGATCACATCATCCCCTCATTCTTCAAAGACTTTTGTCCTCAAATGTCATGAGTACGCTTCCTCTAAGAGAAATACAATACCATGATCAAAGATTATCCTTTTATTAATTTTCCATTCCAAAACTAGAATCCTAGCAAACAATATTGAGTGATTGATACCAAATGACGTGTTGTTGAGACTTCTCATGAAAAACTCTTCCTCACATTATTGAATGGAGGAAACAACAATATTTGCACAATCATAAAAGACATATATATAATTATTTATTCCCTCCTCTTTATTGATCACTTTTTTCATTTATTTCTCCTTTTCTATTTTCTTTTGTATTTTTTTCTTTGAATTCTTTTCCTCTCAACTCATTCTCTATAATTTCTTTTTCTCTCAACTCCTTCTCTTTAATTTATTTTTGTCTTAACTCCCTCTCTTTAATTTGTTTTTCTCTCAACTCCTTCTCTTTAATTTATTTTTGTCTTAATTCCCTCTCTTTAATTTCTTTTTCTCTCAACTCCTTCTCTTTAATTTTTGTTTCTTCACTATTTTTTTTTCTATTGGCTCTCTATTTTTCTTTTTCTCCATCTCTCTCTCTCATCACAATTATAGCATGCCTTTTCCAATACTCATCAAACATTATCTCTTTATATTTATATCTTTGTTGTTTCTTTTCTTTCCTACTTCTTTCTTCGAAGTTATCCTTTGATTTTCTCTCCATTTGTGAAACAAAATCACCAATAAACAAATTGTGACATGTATTGAACTGAGGAGTAACTTTAGCATGAGTACCTGCCATAAGTCTAAAATAAAAATAAAAATAAAAGTAATTTGAAAGTAAAAAGAAGTCTCACCGAATATTAAGAGTTTCTATAAGACATTCTAAATTTCACATTAATCCTAACTAGTAATTAATCCCCACTAGTGTTGTCTTTGTTTCCCACTATATATATTTCGACCATGAGAACATGAATGATTCACAATTTTTTTTTTTTACTTTTCCATGTGACCATTTAACTACTTAATAAAATAACAATTATAAAAAAAAGTCTAAAATTATATTGATCCCGTGAAGATCATATCACTCACCTAGGTTGCTTATTGAATTTCCAGATTCAAATACATTTAAATTGCACGTCAATGCATATCTTCCGCTACCTCTACTTTATTGAACGGAAAAATCTACAAACATCCAAAGAAGAAAGCACTTGACACAAGCATACATGGCTAAATGATGCCTAGGTGAGGGTGTTGATAATAATCATCAGATGACCATTATACATCCTCACTTCACTTAAAAAGTAAAAGTCCTCACAATGTCTTATCCTTTTAGGTAGTGATTCTGCATATTTGCTCTTAGGTTTATCATCTTTTTGTTTTATAAGTTGAGTAAACATTTCTCTCAACTCTTCATCTCTTTTTCTATCTTTTTATCATTCTTATTTCTAAAGTTTTTTTTTATTTCATTTCTTAGGTTGACTTTTCATGTTGTTCTCTAACATTGCCATGCACGCTAATTGATACGATGATTACTTGTTTTTTCTATCAAAAATTGTTTTCACAAAATATTTTTAAAATATTTTTACAAAAGTTTCAAGAAGTTTCTCAAAAAAAAAAGATAATA
>Ga0209700_109994_pt1 | contig 10313 bp, 6 predicted proteins | sample SiratroredBW_FD_187528 | JGI IMG/M metagenome (GOLD analysis project Ga0209700, IMG submission 187528) | Root nodule microbial communities of legume samples collected from California, USA - Siratro red BW (SPAdes) (version 2) | ecosystem: Host-associated > Plants > Roots > Nodule | place: USA...
TATATATATTCTTTTTTTTTTAAACTTGACATATTTCATGATGATTTGGGACTTGACGAGGGCCTTCATCACCGACACATGTCCTTTAAATGGCTATATTTAAATATGACTTGTTGGATGATTTTTCAGCCAAGTGGTGTTCCAGTTATTTTTAATCAACAACTTTATGCATGTTGCTTAATCAATAAAAATGAGTGATAAAGAATAAATTGTTGTTATTAAGTTTTGTTTAGTGATCTGTGGTTGACAGAGAGTAAAACTAAGCAGATAAAAAGATATGATAGAAATATTTATCGTTTGGTTTAAAAAATAATACAAAATTTAAGAAAAGATGAATTTGTGAACACGGTATCTGCATTAAGCTGTTCTTGTTCACTGTAAAGTGATTTGACGTCATCTTTTTCGATAGCCATGATTATCACTTCATCATATATATATATATATATATGATTGTTGATGATAAAATAACGCACTATCTAGAAGAAAAGAGTGTTACTATCACATACTATATGATGAGATGTTGGGATAAGCAAATATAATTCTTAATCAAATCATCCAAAACTTGAGTTCTGATTGTGTCACTTTAAGTGTATAAAATAACTTATATTATTAATATTATGGTTAAAAAATATAAAATATTCAATTCTTTAAAACTAATGATACCAAATTATATTTCCAAAATAAGAATAAAATTATAAACTATTATTTTGTAATTTTTTATTTAACAAAAAAAGTAGAGGGAATTTTTTTTTCTGTTTCTCTTAACATGTACAATAAGAAAAAATTGATTTTAAATATTTTTTTCCATTTCAAAATAATCATGTTTTAACATATTAAAGCTTTAATTCCAAATTTTCTCCGTCTAATCACATAAGTCTAATAACTTTTTAGTGCATATAATTTTTCAACGACCATCATTTATTACCTAATAGTTACATATAATGCATTTATGTATGGAAAGTAAGAAAATTTTCATAAAATTATTCTATTAAGTGACTTGTTTATTATTGTTCTTAATTAATGTAAAGAAAGTAGTTGAAGTTTACTAATATTTGAGTCTATTAAAGCCTTCTTTGTAATCTGACAGAAAAATAATTTAGAGCATAATCAGGGATTACTCGAGGGAATTTATTTCGGGTATTTTTTTTTTTTTTCAATTTGAGTCGGTTAATCATTATTTTCATTCTTACTCTATTTTATTACTAGTTATTAAATCCTTTGATAAAACCAGTGTACTCTTTTATGAATCAAACAACAGATATTGAAATTGAGAAAAATATCTTCTCTTCTTAGAATAACTCTATTGTAGAGTAATATATTAGGATATAGAATCAAGATTTTGATCTAATCAGATTTTTATATTAAAACATACTAATATCACATAAAAGATAAGATGCATAATTTTAAATAAGATTATGGATCATAAAAATGAAAAAAAAAAACTTTTCCTTATCTTAAAAATAAATATTTTTCTTACCAATAAAATAAAATAATAAATATTAATAAGAGCATGATTATTGGGTTGAAATAAAATTAAAAAAGATTTTGCAGAATAGATCATCTATTTGTTTTGTAAAGAACGATACAGTATAATATTGTTTTTAAGATTTTTAAACCATCTGACATTATTAAAATGTTTCTGAAGATTGTCTAGTCTTATAATATCTACTTAAATTTATATTGTTTGATAAAAATTGTTTAGTGATTATTTTTTTCCAAAAAAAAAGTATTATTTATATATCTTTCTTTAAGTCTCAGACACATTTAATGTGTTTCAATTATAAAATATTTGCTCTATAGATAAAACATACCCTTTCCGTATAAACTAAATGTTAGAGTTTGTTAAAGGAAAAACTGGCAAATTATTATAATCTTTATGCTACATTAAATTTTCGCATAAACACAACTTGACTAAATTATGTTAAGTTTGAGTGTGTGTGTGTGTTTTTTTTTCCTCTTATACTATAATCTAGTACTTGCTAATTTGATCTATTATCGCATTTGAGTGAATCTTGTTGAATTAATCCCGTAATAATTCTTATTGATTCGAAACGGAGATGCATTTATTACGACAGGGAAAGGAGTAATTAAGAGAGACAAGATGGGAGATTGATACGGAGGAGGTTTCATTTTAGCTAGACTCCATTCTGATCCAGTCATCCCAATTGTGCATCACTCCACAGACATTATTAAATACACTCCCACTAATCAACAATTCCATCACCTACCACCCACTTCAACTAACATCAATTAATCACATCAAATCACAGAACCACGAGCCCCATCCCCATATCCCTTCGTCTTTTCGAAACAGACACACTCCTAATCTTATTTTTCTCCTACCCCCAATAATGGACTCCGCACACCACCAATCATCAAGATCAACTTTTAAATAAACAGCTATTTTATGTCATAAGTATTTTATACCAGCTATTTTCTGCTTTTCAACTTTCATTTTAACATGTCGGTAGATTTAAGAGAAAAAAATTAAATTATTATTCACCTCAAATTTCAGATATTACATTAAAAAAATATATAAGTTTTTATGATTAAAAATTAATTTACACTTAAAAAAACTTATAGTTCTCCCATATCCATTACTGCTTGGTTGCAATGTCGTGGCGGATGTGTTTTAGCAGCACAGGAATAACGATATCGGGCGAACTGAGTTGCGGCAAGTGGCCCTCCGTGGACATGACTTCAACGACGGAGTGGCCGCCGATGTGATGGTGGAGGTACTCGGCGACGACGATGGGAACCGCTAAGTCCTTCCTGCTTTGGATGATGTGGCATGGGACTGTGACGAGGTTGAGGATTTGACGCATGTCGCTTTGGAAAATGGTCTGCAACACGCTGATTGCAATGTCTGGGCGCATATTGAACAAGGTTCGGCTGAACTCCTGCACCGCCACCGAGTCCATGTCCCCACCAACGGCCATTGGAGCGAACCCTGAGCACCATGCCTTGTAATTCGCCGCCATAGCGTTGAATAGTTGGTCCAGATCTTCCTGCTCAAACCCTCCGAAATACTCCATGTCGTTCAGATACCTTGCATTAAATTCCATTCAAAATTATTAATCAATTCAATAATAATAATAATAATAGTAATTTTTTATGCAAAAGAAAAAGTTTAATACTCTTTGACTAACTTTCTCTTCTTATTTGTCTTATAAGATAATGAGTATTTTTGAAGAAAATTATTGGTTATATTGATGAATGCTATTAATTATGCGAGATGTTCATTAATGAAAGTATTGTCAGAAAAGATACTTAAGGTTTTCTTTGTTTTCTCAAATGATGAATATCTTTTTGACAAATTAAAATGCTGAAAGTGATCCGTAATACGATACAGAGCCACTTAGAAAAGCCATTTAACACTTACATTTGTTACTAATAAAAGAAAATAAACATATTATATATGCTTCTCGACATTAACCTAAAAAAAGGGTAGATTCCTTTTAACAAAAATATCTTGAGATTATTAGTCAAAAATGAAAAAACAAGAAAAAATTAATAGTAAATTACAGTGTAATAATAATAACAATAATAATAATGAATAAGATAAGAGCCTTGAATTGGAATATTCCAGTGCAGTTATGGACGAAGTCAAATACACATGAGGAGTGAATGATATTAAGGTGCAAGAACATGAAAGTAATGGTGGTGTTACCTAGGGTTAGCGGAGAGCATGATGATTTTGGCGAATAGATCTGGGCGAGAAATAGAAGCGACAGTACCGATCATAGCGGAGACAGAGTGACCAAGAAAGATGCATGAATGAACACGAAGCTCTTCTAAGATAGCAAGCAAGTCGAAGGCATAGCCTTGCAAGGTGGAATAGCGGTCGAAATCGAAGAAATCGGGGTTGGTGGTGCCGGCTCCCATGTTGTCGTAGAGAACAACACGAAAATCATCGAGGAGATGAGGTACGAGGTGTTTCCAGACGGATTGGTCTGTGCCAAAGCCGTGAGCCAGAACTATGTAGCGCGTGCCGGATCCCAAAACCTTCACGTTGTGAGCTTCTTCCACTATCCCCATTTTTTGGGTTTTGCTATTCACGCCCAGGTGCCCAACTTTCAGACCTCCTCCTCCTATTTGTACATAGGAAACAAGCCTCTCATGCCAACGCAGACAACGACCAAACCAATACAATAGTATATTACAAAATTATATTCTTCCATTTTTTTTTCTTACATGATCTTTTCTTAAATAAATAAAATAACATGTTGCATACAATTTCCTAGTTCAGAAGAATAAAATATGCATACATGCCGTGAAATACTGTTACATGTAATTATATAAGTTTATTGATTTCATATTAGAAGTTAAATATAAATATATCAACAATTATTTGCGATGGAATAATCGAGTAAAACTATTCTACATCGCTATATATTAAGCTTACTTTATTTGTATTATTTATATCAGTGAAAAAACATATGTTGTGATATATGTATGTCTATATTTTCTTTTATATGTAATTATAGCTATAATCGTCAGGATAAAAATAGTTACTAAAACAGTTACAACAATAAAAATAAAATTATGAGAAAAATGTGTAGTTTGGATCCACCAATTTCAGAAAGAGGTGGAGGTGGAGGAGATGTGGCAAGGAATTGGTTACGTGCCATCGCATAACCCATCAATTATGCTAAGTCATCATGTACCAATTTCTCATCATATGTCAATTTTACTATTTAAAATTATTCAATGTCTCATAATAAAAGTGACCATATATATGATTAATGATGAATGTTTTTACAAAAATAATTAATTTTTGAAAATTGTTTAACTAACAGTATATTATTTAAGATTTGTAAATTCTAGATATTAAAATTATTTTTCTTTCAATAATAAAAAATATATTGAAATGAAGTTAATAAGATTATCTGAACCTATATATAATACACGAAACTAAATATAACAGTATACTAACTCACTATATTACCTTCCTGTTCCAAGCATTAGAAAATCTTACCTTATTGCTCCAAGCATTATAAAATTATAAAAAATTAATCTGTCTCTAAGCTTGAAGAACATTATAAAACTTAACAAAATATAACATAAAAAAGACAACAAAATACAAGTTGGCAGGCATCCTAAGCTTATTTTCCAGGCTTGACAAAACATTAATTACAACAGATCAAAATTAGATAAAAAAATGGTACGTTTCAATAATACTAAAATTATCTAGCTTTTCCATCAGTAATACATGAGATAAAATATGCAATTTGTTATGTTACACGTGTTTTCACTTGAAAACATTTTTTGAATCCTTTTTCTACTATCATTTGTTTCTTAATTTTTCCTATCTCTCGTATCTCCTACACCAACAAAACACCATCCTTCTTATTAGCATAATCCTATAAATATTTTATAAAACATAAATTCTTTATGATTAAATCAGTAAGTACAGGATGTAAGTCTTTTCCATTCTTGCCACACTCCAGATTTTTATATGTTTTCTCTGTCAACTAATCATGTTCATGCATAATAATCACTCAATTAGTCAAAATATGAAAAAAATTATTATTTTTTTTTATATTTTTCTCTTAGAACTGTCTATGATTTAGTTTGAATAATAGCAAATAACTTTATAGAATCACACTTCTTATTTTCTAAAATAATATTATTTATATGCTACCATATTATTGTTAAAGATAGACTGGTTTAGGATAAAAATTTAAATTTATTGAAAAATAGAGTTTCAGATAAAATGGATGATAGGAATAAGCAGCGTCACTTTCTTAAAAAAAGATAAATTACATAAACATAAAAAATAATAGAAAACCCTTATAAATCTAAGAGTTGGTTCAATCAAGAATCCAAAAGATTCACCTTCATCAATTTACAAAATGTATTATTTATGATTCTCAATTCTCAAAAAATATTTAAATACAAATTTAATTCATGGGTTTGTCTCATTTAAAAATAAGTAAATAAAAATAAAATAAATTAAAATTCTTATTAGTCATTCTCTAAATTCTATAAGTCCATTATATATGTAATTAACTTAATCTTCTTTATATAATTATCCTTCAATAATTTTATCTTCAACACCTTATACGGTAAAGTTTCTTAAGTCTTCTTAAATTTTCTCTAATCATGACTCACCAAAATCTTATAATTAAATTTTAGATTTCATTTTTGGTTTTATAAATTTGAAATTTCTCATTATAGATTTGGTAGAATTAAACTTAAATGTTGACATCAACTCTACACATAGTTATCTTTTCTTTTACTAACTCTAATCAATCAAAATCCTAAAAAATAATTTCTCACCAGATTACAATGCACAGATTCCACACTAACCATTTATCACATAAATTCTAAATAACACTAATTTCGGCATTTTAGCAGAAATAAATATTTAATTTAAAATGCTTTTATTATGACAATATGTATTTATTTAAGGAAAATAAATTTAAAATTCTTAATGACAGAATAACTTTCACATCAATTCCAGAACATTTTAGTAAATAATTAAATTAAGTGTTTCATTTTTATTTTTTTTCCACTCACATCAATCAATTATCTATAAACTACTTACTTTTACTCAATTTTCCTACATTTAACAGTACCCTGTCTGAAATAATATATTATATAGATGGACGCAGAATAATAGAAATAGAAAACAGATATTATTTGGATGGACAGAAGGCACAGTAAGAAAGATAAGGAACATCTTTATATTTATTTAGATAAGTGAAAAGCAGGAATTAAAAATAAATTAATTATATTAAATATTTTTATAAGAATTAAATATACAATTTTAATATTTTAAAGAAAAAATAATAATTAATATATTATAATTTTTTAAATTTAAGCAAAAAGAGAGTTATCGTTGTTATTCTATTTCAATCTAATTTTTGCAGGAAAAATATTTTTTGACAATTACATTCGACGGATATAAATTTATATTTTTCTAAAGAAATCAGGGGAAATTTAGTAGTTAACTACAACTTCGTATTTTCTTTTATTCTATTATCTCATTTGCATTTTTACTTTTTTATCTAGCTAAGATATGCAATGATCTTTCTAATTAGAGCACTAAGTTGTATTTTGTCTGATTTTTTTACCGGTTCTATTTATAATTAAGTATTTTTTTCGCTCGTAATTTGTTAGTTAAGGTATGTGTCCTGATTTATGTCTCAATTAATTGATTATATCATTATTTTAATGATTATTTGGTTCTAATTTCTTGTATTAATATTTCTTAGATTGTTTTTCAAATTTTGTATTTATTATTATGATTTGATTAGGATAAAATCACAAATAAACTTTAATATATTTATTAATATTGGTATCTTATTATTTTTAGTTTGTCTTAGGTGATAAGACTTATTTAACATAGATTAAAAATTTTATTTATCACCACACAATCTCTTGAGTAATAAAAGTTATTTATAAAAGGATCAAAATCGTACTTATCACTATAGAACTCTTATTTATTATCACTATAAAACTCTTCAGTTTTAAGTTATAAAAAATTTATATAATAAATTGGAATCATATCTATCACTAATAATTTCTCAATCTTATAAATGTTTATATACTTTTAATAATGAAAATAAGTATATATATATATATATATATATATATATATATATATATATATATATATATATATATAAATGTATAAATGTAAGAATTAATTCTTTAAGTTCAAGAATGTTTATTAATAACTCATTGAAAATGATCTTATGGGTATAACTAGTAAATAATTTAACCATGTCAAAATAATTATAAAAATATAATGAAAGTATTATTATTGTTTTAATTTTGATCAGATGTAGCTATATATGATTTAAGCAAAAATGGATCATATATTTCAAAAAAAATCATAAATAGTTGATAAGGAACAAACTCATGTCTAGGACGTAGTTTTAATTCTCATAAACAATGTGAAAATCTTGTTGATGGATAACTTATAAGTATTTTTTTGTAAATATTCTCTAAATCTTAATATTTAACAATAACAAACCTCTAGGACACATGTAAAAAACTTTTTCTGTACCGCAAAAATATTTAGATAAAACTTATTTGAGTAAAAATCCAATTAATATCACTAAATTTTTTTCATTAGATTCTATTTAGTATTATTTTAAATTTATGTTTTAACAATAATAAGCAAATACACACTATAAAAATTCTTAATTTTAATTTTAACTAGAGTTTATTAATAAAAACCTCATATAAGTGTCAGTAGTAAATTGCATTTTATTTTTTACTTTTTTAGTTGTATTTTATTTCATGTTTTTATAATGAGAATTTTTTTGCTCTCGCTTGGGTTGCTCGTGTTTGTGATTACAGTTGAGGGTCAGTCTCCTACTTCTAGAAATGTCTTTTCTCAGCAAGTCTTTGTCTTTTCAAATTTCCTTTTCTCATTTTCTTCTTCCACAAATGTCTTTTCTCAGCAAGTCTTTGTCTTTTCAAATTTCCTTTTCTCATTTTCTTCTTCCACAAATGTCTTTTCTCAGCAAGTCTTTGTCTTTTCAAATTTCCTTTTCTCATTTTCTTCTTCCACAAATGTCTTTTCTCAGCAAGTCTTTGTCTTTTCAAATTTCCTTTTCTCATTTTCTTCTTCCACAAAGACCTCTGCCTTTTAAATTCTTTAGCATCAAATTTTTCCTTTTCACTTTTTGAGTGTCAAATAATAGCTTTCTAATCCATGCTTCTTTTAGGTTTGTCAAATTTTAAGTTTTCCTAAGCTTTTCATAGTTTGCTTTATTTGCTTATCTTTTTTTTAACATCTATATTTTTATGATTTACGTCTTAGGATTTCTCACAACCACCGATCAAAAGAATTCTAGGATTTTGATAAGGAGAACAAAAAAATACTAATTACAAGAGAATCCTAAATTAAAGATTTCGATTGAACCGTAGAGAGATGCATACGAGATATGATTAGCTTATAAAACTTTACGGTTTATATACACACCACTTCACTTATTTAGACATCATTTATTGTTTGGACACCGTTTGACTGTTTAGGCATCACTTGATTGTTTAAACAATCAATAAAAGAACATCAAAATAATTTACCACATAAAGACACATGTTAATATTTCTAACTTACTCATTGATGTAAAAGAACATTAATAAAAGGCATAGATTAATATGTAACAATTTTTCATAATGGACTCACTCGATATGCTTCTTTTTGTTGATGGAATGCTAACACAAAATATTTGGAATGTTTCTCTTTTAAACGAGATTTAATTTTCATTTTTTATAGTTATTATTAAGTATGAGATGATTTAAGGTACAATTTTATCTTTGCGAATTGTTAATTGAGCCTTGGTGGGTGTTTGGTTTAGGATTAAAATGATATTACTATAAGAAAAAGTTAAATTACCGATGAAATTTTATCGACGAAATTTTATTTGTCGATAAAATTTCATTATTGACGATTTTATCGATGGATATCATCCGTCACTAAATTTATCGACAGATTTATTCTAAATTTGTTAGTAATTACCGACGGACTAAGAAATCCATGATAATTATCGACAAACTCAGAAATCGGTCGATAAATTTATATACAATCAATTTACCGATGCATTTTGAATATTTTCGATGAATTTATCTCGTCGGTAATTTTTGTTTTTTTAGTAATTATTTGTTTCACAAAATCATTTTATGATTTTGAATTTTGTTTTTAGTATTTAAAATTTTGACATATCATTATCCTAATCTTGATGGTGTTTCAGCAACCACTGTTTCTAACATCCAACCATTGTTTCCTGCGATTATATGTTAATTACATATTCAACCACTGGGGTTATGGGTTCATTTCACGTAGATGGTGATTTGGGAAGGTTGTAATCAATGTTTTTAAGCACCATTGCTTGAGCCAATGTGAGAGAATAGGAGAATTTTTTATAGGTGGAAGGGAGTACCAAAAAGAAAATACTGAAATTGTACTTGGTCTTTGGCTTGAAAGACACAAGTTCTTACAACTTGATTTATAATACTTAATGGCTACACTTTCTTTACCAAAATACCCCTAAACAATGTTGTCACATATATTATGTTTTTCTAAATGTAATATATATTTGCTGTAACAACCTAGAAAATCTATCATCTGAGTAGAAGTGGTAAAAGTAGAATGAACATTTGATTATTATATTATTAAACTAAAAACACGTATTTATAGGAAAAGTTAGTAATCAAGTCTCATTCCCACTTGAGCCACCATCTCTCTAAAACCTCTGACCTCCCTCTTCTCTGACTTCTCTCTAAGACTTCGCGTCTGTCTTCCATCAGTTTCTCGAGCGGAGCCCACTATTGGACTCGTGGCGGAGAACAGA
>Ga0209700_109997_pt1 | contig 10310 bp, 7 predicted proteins | sample SiratroredBW_FD_187528 | JGI IMG/M metagenome (GOLD analysis project Ga0209700, IMG submission 187528) | Root nodule microbial communities of legume samples collected from California, USA - Siratro red BW (SPAdes) (version 2) | ecosystem: Host-associated > Plants > Roots > Nodule | place: USA...
TGCCAAATAATTCTTCGATATTTATAAGGAACTTGTAACCTTAGGTGTTTTACAAGATGGACAAAAATTGTGATTTGATTAGATACAAATTTGCATGTGATATAGATGAAAGCAAAAACACGTCTAGTTTTGGATTTATGCTTGAAACAAACGCTTTGTCATGGTTTTCTTGTTATTTTGTCCAATACTAAAGAGTAGTTTGTTGCAGCTACAACTTGTACTTGCCAAATATGATTGAGGAAAATTCTTGAAAAACTACAATTCAAACAAATAAAGACTATTATAACTTTTTGTGACAATAACTCAATAATCAAATTGTCAAAAAGTCCAATAAAGTAATATGAGCTTTTAAGGGTCCTCTCCCAACCTAATTCATATTACATGAAAATAACTAACATTTAAAAGTTCCATTAATTCATTCAAGAGGACGAGGATAAATTTTAAGGTTTTAAAATAATGATAATATTATACATCATAATCAAAATAAAATACAAATGCTAAATACTAGATAATTTAGTCACATGTATATAAAATAAATAAAAATTTATGTTTGAAGACATTTTGTAATGAGAAGTAAAGTAAAAATTTGTGTATCTCAAAATAGTTATGTACATGGTAATATAAATTGACATTTGAAAGCGAGACACAACCAAAAATAGGCCGACAAATCTACTACGTATGCAATCTTGAGTTGGCCACCCTAAGACACCTTAACATATTGTTGTTGAGAGACCTTAAAAGGTCATCCCTCCTCTTCCTTGTCTAAGTTCTGACTCTAACATAAAGAAGCTATTTTAATGGAACTTTTACTAGAAATTTTTACATTTTGTAACTTTTCTTGCAAATTTTCTACAAAAACTCGTAAGTGCTAAGTTTTCTATAATTTTTGTAAAGTCTCATGAAATATTCATAGGAAAAGTCTTATATAAAATTATAATAGTGCTAGAAATAGTATTCTTCATCTACTTTCTACATGTTGAGAGGATACAAATATGTACATGGATAATGCCTCAATAATAAAAAGGATGATTGACATCTTAATACTACGACATACAATGTGAGGTTGATGTCCCTTGAATACATAACTCTTTTTAGTGTTCTAATTTACTCTCAAAGTACTACTAAATCCCACAACAATATATTTGTCATCATTCTAAGCAACCCAATTTGTATATATTCTTTAAATGTTGCTATTGTTACTCTAAGCAATGTGATCACTTAAGGCTAACAAGTCTTAAGTGAGATACAAAGAGTTGGTTGTTTGGAGCAATAGACAAACGATTTAAGTGATATACAAGAGTTGATCATTTGGAGTGACGAAAACACATTCAAGTGACCTAATTTTCTATGCTTGCTTAAGTATGACTTTCACATACTTTAAATGAGAAGGTGAAAAATTTAGGTGGCACACTTTGTGGTTGCTTATTAATATATGCACTTGTGACATATATATCATTTGTAGTTAGCCAAAATAATATATATATATATATATATATATATATATATATATATATATATATATATATATATATTAACACTAATAGGTATATTAATTTGCTAACGGTATGTGTTAGTCTAAGCAAACACTTTGCTTATTAGACATAAAACAAGACTAAACATTGTTGTATCATTTGACACACAAAAAACTTGCATGTTACATAATTTGTTGTGAACAAAAAAGCTTTTGTCTTACAAACAAAGTGCGATAATGTTTTTCACTTTGTTGTTTGATAGAACTTAATCAAAATATTGGTCGTTGGACTTTCCTCTAATACAATTGTCAACTATACGTTTCTTTTTCATATAATGAAAACAAGTAACATGAGATATATAATATCGTTTTCTAAATTTTTTGAAACCTTTTGGTTCTTTGGTTGGAATAAATCCAAGTTCAAATATATCATATACATCTCTTCGAGAAATAAGAATGACATTCAAGTTATATTTTCTAATGGTCAATCTTGCTACTTCACTCTCAAGAAATTTTATTGTATCCTCTATATTCTTGCAAGATTCACATTAAAAAAAATTTAACTTTCAAATTAGCTAGTATAACAACTGCAAGAGGAATCGCTTATAAATTATTTCCAAGTTTTCTAAATCAACTTTGAAAATGAAGTTTTCCTCTTCTAATTACTTCACTCAATTTTCCAGCCACCTATTCTTACCCTTTATTCAATTGTTTAAAAAGGTAAGCTTCTTTGTTTCCCCTTGCATTTCATTAAATGCATCAAGAAGTTGATCATAGTTGTAGGATCAGTAAAGAATCGCTTATATTTTTACCTTCAAAATTTTGATCAGATAGAAAACAAAGGTTTGCTTCATCCTCATTACTACTTGAAACTTGTTGAAGTGGAAGCATTATCCTCCCAAGCTAAATAAGCTTTCTTCTTTCTAAAACCTTTCTTGTTCTTCTTGATATCAACATGGTTTGTTTCTAACAAAGACAGGGTTTTATCTGTCTAGGCTTACCACACTCATAATAAATTATGTTTGAGGGCTAATCACTCTTCTTACTCAACCGGTTCAGCCATTGTCCCTTATTCTTTCTCATGAACTTTGAAAATGTTTTAACAAAGAGACTCGTTTCATTGTTTGAATTTGAATTCACCTTCTTTGAGTTAACCTTCAAGGTAATGTTTTTCTTCTTGTTTCCTTCTTCCTATTCATCTTTAAGTTTTCCTAGCTGAAGCTCATGTTCTCTCAACTTTTCAAAGAGTGTTTTCGTGTGCATTAAAGTCAAGTCTCTTGATTAAGAGATTGTAGTAACCTTTGGCTACCAAGTCCTATTCAAACCTTTCAAGACTTTTATATTTAATTCTCCAGTATCAAATTTCTTATCTAGTGGCAACGGTAACTTTAATCATTTAAAATTTAACGATAGTTGATTAAATTGTTCTTAGTTTTAGAACACATGTTATCATACCTATATAATCAATTATTATTTCTATTAATTGACTAAAACAGTGAAACACAACATATTTGACATCCAAATAATCAATTATACAACAATATATCATATTAATTAGTTGATAAATAGTGAAAACATCATCAATTAGCACACATGTTCATTTGTATATGCTTTACGCTCATTCAAATACATTTATACATTTATTATCATTGAAGAATAAATTTACCTTGATTCTACTATCCTTATTATTCATAAGCTATCTTGATCTTTAAATTTCTTTAACTCCACTTTTGCACAAACAACTGAGGAAAGGCCTATACTAGGTACCATATACAAATTTGGGTCTTCTAATATTAGTGACATACATTTCTCCTTTAGAAAACCAAGTAAACTTTCCTTTAGGAACTCCAACTCTTTTGAAATAACACTTGTTAACCATATGCTCTCTTTTCATACAATAGAAACAAATGATATGAGATGTTAGAATCGTTTTCTAAAATTTTTAAAACCTTTTGGTTCTCCGGTTGGTATAAGTCCAAATCCATATTTTTCATCTACACCTCTTTGGGAATTAAGAATGAAATCCAAGTTATATTTTCCAATTGTTAGTCTTGCTACTTCACTTTCAAGAAATTTTACTTTTTAACTATTTTTTGCAAGATTCACATTTAGAAAATTTAACTTTCAAATAAGTATCAATTGCAAGAGGAGTTGTTGAAAATCATTACCAAATTTTCTAAATCAATTTTCAAACTAAAAATTTCTTCTTCCAATTGCTTTGCTCTATTTTCCAATTTCCTGTTCTCACCCTTTATTTTATTCTAATCTAAAACAATGAGTTTTTTTTTTTTTTTGCTTCCTCATGCATTTCATTAAATGTATCAAGAAGTTTATCATAATTTCAATGTTTGGTAAAGTTATAACCATTTACACTTTCAACTTTAGAAATTTGATCAGTTGGCAAATAAAGTTTTGCTTCCTCCTCACTACTACTTGACACACTTGTTAAAATGGAGGCATTGTCCTCCCAAGATACATAGGCTTTCTTCTTTCTCAAACCTGTCTTATTCTTCATGTCATCAACATGGTTAGTTTCTACAAAGGACATTCGATTTTATGTGTATAGGCTAACCACACTCATAACAAATGATGTTTGAAGGGTGATCACTCTTCTTACTCACCTATTCAATTGTTGGCCCTTATTCTTATTCTTGTGTATCAAGAACTTTGAAAACTTCTTACACAAGTAAAACTTCATTATTTGAATTTGCATGATCTTCTTTGAATAAACCTTCAATGCAATGTTTTCCTTTTTTCTACCTTTTTACTCTTCGTCCTTATGTCTTCCCAACTCAAGCTTATGTTCTCTCAATTTTCTAAAGACTGTTGTTATGTGCATTGAAGTCAAGTCCCTTGATTTCAAGACTGCAGTAACCTTTGGTTGCCAAGTGGTATTCAAACTTTTCAAAAATTTTATATTTAGTTCTTCAGTATCAAATTTTTTACCTATAACAACCAAGTGATTGAACACATGGGTGAACCTTTTATGAATTTCATAAATGCTTTCTTTCTTGCTTTTTCACCTCTTTAGTATCCTTATGGGTAACTTTAAAAATCTCTCGCATTTCTTTGTTTGCCTTGGAAACAAAGATTCTGTAAAATTCATCTAAAGTGAGAGTTGAGGTAATGATGTTCATTGATTTTACATCATATTTAGTTTTCCTATTTTCATCAATTGTCCACAGGTAGAAGTCTTTCTCTTTCTCTTCCTACACATTGTTAACAACATGCATATGAATATACGGACCTTTTACTACATCATCGCATATGCCCCCACCAACTAATTCTATAAAAAATTGCATTCTTATTTTCCAAAAAGGATGATTTTCACCATAAAAAAAGAGGTTTGTTTTCGCAACACACTAAGCAAAAGTTTGGTTTTGCATAGCCATTTAAAAAGATTTTAGGATCTTTCTTTTGAGTAATTTTCAAAACCAACTCCCATGCCAAATATGGAAAAAGAAATTGACGATAAGCTAAACCATGAGGGGTGAATTGGTTTTTAAAACTTTCTTGAAAAGATTAACCCTTTCTTAAAATCTTTTTGAAAACAAGTCTAATTAATAAAATTGAATGTAATTAAGTAAGGTATCAAGATTGATAAAAAAACACCCACAAAATACATAACAAAAAGAACTATATATAAAGATTGTGAAGGGATAAGAAAGGTTACATAAAAATTTATATTGGTTCATATCTCAATAAATCTTATATTCGATCTTAACTATTTAATCTTAGAATAACTGAAATCCACTATCTTTATATGTGAAGCATATACAAAATAGAAGACAAGCAAATAAACTTCTAAACACACTCAAGAAGGATATGTTATATTCTTGAATCACACTAAGGGAAGTACAATAAACAACTCTTGAAAACCTTCAAAAGGATAACAATTTAATCATTCCAAAAACTCAAGAATAAACAATATGAGTTTAATCCACTAACTCTATAATGAAAAGAAGTTATCAAATACACATTAAAAATAACCACAATTAATGTTTCAACACTAATACTCTCAATATTTTGAAATCTGAGAGAACAAGCACTACAAAAAAAGTTGTTTTTCCCACGGATTATTACCCACGGACTTTTTTCTGTATGTAAATTAAATTTATCTACTGAAAATTTTGTGGGTAATGTCATTACTCCTACCAATATAAGAGATATAGAAAAGAGATAAATTACCTACAGATATGTTGCAGTGAGTAAGATACTTAAAACGTTTTAGGCTGAGTTCAAGAGGGGGGGGGGGGGGGTTGAATTGGACTTTGAAAGATTTTTCCCAATTTAGACCTTTGAAAATAGTTTTCACAATTTGAAAAACTTTATTGAATCTTGGTGCTGGAGATATAAGGTGCAGTAAAGAAATAAATTGATTCAAGGCACGAATGAATCAATTTGTTATACAGACAGATAGAAGTTTTCCAAACACACAGCAGATTCACAATCACACAGATTTACAATTTCATAGCAACACTTTAAGCAGATCAAATTACACAGTTCCAATAGCAATATTACACTCAGAACAAAATCACACAAAATTCCAAATTTGAATGAGAGCAGAGAGGAACAAAATTAGAAAATATAAATTTGAGACACCTAACACAACATTACACTGATTTCAGTCAATATTAACAAATCTGATAAAGTTTCCTAACACCAGCAATTAATACAGATTTGAAAATTATTCAGAATGCAGATTCAATTAATCAGTTATACCAAGAATACAAATTTTGCAGTATTACACCAATTCAGCCAAAGTTCCAATTCTTTATCAAATCACAGATTCAGAATCTTGTATGTATTACAGATTTAGAAAAGAACCAATCTGATAAGCAAAATTTCTTTGACAGCTACAATAGATTTATCAGAAACCAATACCGAATTCAAGTTACAATACACAAATCAATATTCAGTAGAGGACTTAAACTAGTTTTATCAAGATTACCAAAAATTAATTCAATCTTTCAATTTAATTCAATATGCAGTGCAAGAACAAATCAAGATTATGAGAGAAGGGTTCAAGAAGAAGAGACATAATCAATTTTATATTGGTTCACCACAAAGGGCTACTTCCAGTCTTCTCTGCACCACTTGCAAAGAAAGTTCCACTAACTCAATTAATTGTTCACATGCAATTAATCAACCAATTTCTACTCCCCGTAGAAATCAAGAACCATGTTAAATTGATCAACTGCTCCCCGCAGCTCCCAATCAATTTCAGCAAAAACACCAAGCTAACTCAATTCCTACTCCCTAGAAATCAAGAACCCTGTTAAATTGATCAACTGCTCCCCGCAGCTCCCAATCAAATTTAGCAGAAACCCAGGCTAACTCCTATAGCCCAATACAATTGTCCAATGATTTTCACAGAATTACAATGAATACAACACAAATCTTGATTTAAACAAGATCAAGAAAGGTTGAGAAAACTCCCTGATTGGCGCACAAATAAAGGCTTGTACACAGTCTTGAAGAAACCCAGTAGCACACCTTAGTCAGAATTGATTCTTCAAGTAAAAGCCCTCTTTCAAAAATGATTATTATAAAACAGCAAATCTCTCACAGTGGTTCTCACAAATGAATTTCAGAAGATTGTGTTTCGCAAAAATGTATCTCTCTATTCTTTCTCTTCTCTTCTTTTTCTTTTCTTATTTTTCGCACTTGAAAAACCCACTGTATTATAGAAGAAGAACTCAAAGTAGATTTTTTAGAAAAATAGTTAATTCAGTTAAGCTCAGGCACGAATAAATTGATTCGGCTTAACCTGAAATCAGTTTGTAATAGTTCAGTACTTTATTTTCCAAAACTGTTAATTCAGTTATGCTCAGACACGAATAAATTGATTCGGCTTAACCTGAAATCAGTTTATAATAGTTTAGTACTTTATTTTCCAAAACTGTTTTTAACTAAAGTTAAACCTTTTTATGGTTTGATTTAAAATCATTTAGACCATGTGCTAATGAATTTCTCCTTAGATGTGCATAGGTTCTCTTTCACAATCATACTCACTCACACTAAGACAAGACCTAGAACACACTTCCACTTGCTTGCTTTGGCTTGCTGGACATGTCTTGCATGGCTTCATCAAATCCTTAAGTATTGTGAGAATACTAACAATCTCCCCCTATTTGATGAAGACATTCTAGTGTGTGAGTGGTTTACAATCTGCAGCTACATAAAATAAACTCACGAAAGCAATAGTCTTCCATAGAACATAAAACTAGGTTCTTTCATTTATATTTGTTGTCAAAGCATGATAATACATGTATTCTCAATTTCAGCACAGACCAACAATACTCATTACATCATTTGGAATGATTAACACAGAACTTAAACTAAGACATAACTAATTCAACAGTAGCAGCAGCAGGAATAAATCATGATCAAAATGGTAAACCTACACCTAGGTAAACCTATTCAAAACATCAGAAACCATTAACATGAACCCTAACATCAGACCAACAACATCAGCACATGAACAGAACAAACACATAACAGATCAGGCCACACACAAACACACTAATTTCTCCCTCTGTGGATTCATCAAATAAGAGAAAATGCCTATGATATGCATGATTTACTCAAGTGACTCATTCTAAGCAGCCATTGTGGCCAACTTATCCAACACAGTTTCGACCTGTTGCTCCAAATTCTCAAACAGAATTATATTTATCTCATTCCAAATTCTCCAGCTTGTTCAAAATCTCTTGTGCGAACTTTGTAAATTTTGAGTTCTTGTTAGTTTCTTCTGTAGTATCATCCTCAATATCCATTGACGTGTTGCCAGTAGCTCCATCAGTAGCTCCCCCTTCAGCGTTATCTTCCCCAATATCAGCACCAGCCGTTCCACTGTTAGGATTATCTAGAGCATCAACAGTAGCATCAGTAGACTCTTCTGATTCCTTATCTTCCTCTATTGGAAACCTCTACTGACCATTTACTTTTATCAGTCCTATTTTGTTGAAGTTGGTGGTATTCATCTCAAATGTCTGCTTTACTGGTTCAATCAACTCTCCTTCATCAGGCACTTTGAAGTACTGAATGAACTTCGATATGAGTACCACATAAGGAATTCTGTAATCCATTAGCCTCTTAGCCTTCTCCAACTGCATTCCTATCACAGATAGCCAGTTCACTTTTATCTGATTCATAATACAGTTCATCAAGATAAGGTCTTCCTCATGCAGCACAACATGATTGTGTCCTCGTGGAGTAAGGATCCACACAATGATGAATGCCAAAATCCTTGGATAAACAGCGAGACTGCCAACCTGGAATCCTTTTCCAACAACCTGTGGATTTCTTAAGCAGCTTCTGTAGAAGGTGACTTTGTTGTATTCTTCAAGGCCTTCAATGGTTCCCTTTCCCAGCTTCAATCCATCGCACTTTAGACCGGTTACTATCTCCCAGACTTCAGGAGTGATGTCCATGATGACTCCTTTCACTCTTGACTCGAATCTATGTCCCTTCACCTTCAGGTTGGTGAAGAAGACCTTCGTCAGGTCTGGATAGATGTTGCCTGTTAGCCCGAGAAACTTCTCAATCCCCTGAAACTTCAGCGACTCAGCAACATCCAACAGTTCCTCTGATTTCAGCCAGTCCAGACTCACATGCTTGAGAGTGTTGATCATTTTTTGGCTGACTGTGGTCAGGTAAGTGTTAATACTCGCCTCAGTTCCTTTGCCTCGAACGTTAGCAAACCACCCTTCAAGATGGCCCTGAGTGTCAATGTGCCTTCCAGCACTGACAGCTTCTTTGGTTCGCTTCCTTAGATTGCTTGGGGAGGCCATGGAAGAAATTTTGCAGAGAAATGGGTTTGGAGCTTTGTATTTTTCTGGAGTATGTGAATGCAGAATGCTTATGCAAAAATGCCTAAGTGCAACTTAACATTTATAGGCAAACACAACCACACACAATAGGCACAACCAAACGTCACAACTTCAAAAACTTTTGAATTCACTCTTGTGCAATTTTGGGTAAGTGATAACGTACCTGATACGTCAATGAGACAAGATGGTTTCATTATGGAAATTTGCAGAAATTAGTCGATTCAGCTGTTGTGTACAAATATTACCTTTTCAGTTTCCTATTAAGTGAGGACAACTGGCAATTTAGTGGCTCAATAAAGACATGTTGAGCAGGATTTGGAACGACGGTTGCAGATTCTCTATTCATTGCAGTCTGTCCAGCAGATTTGATTCTTCAAATCCTTATTCATTTATTTTGCTCAGGTCACGTGAGTTAATAGCACAAAAGACAAAACAACAATTACGAAATTTCCACAATGAATTCTGTTACCGCAATAAATTGATTCCAAACACGTATAAACTGATTTGGACGACAGTGAGTAGAAATGTTATGCAATTTTGACTTATTCAACATTTGAATAATCCAATATGCCTAACTCTATTCTTAGGTAATTAAATCTGTCCTTAGCAAGTGGTTTAGTGAAAAAAATCTGTCAATTGTTTTTCAGATTCAATAAATTTGATGTCACAAATACCATTATTCACTTGCTCCCTAATGAAATGATGCCAAATCTCTATATGTTTAGTTCGTGAATGATGCACTGGATTTTTAGTGAGATTTATGGCACTGGTGTTATCATGAAATAGGGGTACCTTTGTGACTTTAAGACCAAAGTCAGTAAGTTGTTGTTTCAGCCAATAGATTTGAGCACAGCAGCTCCCTGCTGCAATGTACTCGGCCTCAGCAGTTGATAGAGCAACGCATGCTTGCTTCTTGCTGTTCCACGAGATTAGACTTGCTCCAAGTAGATGGCATGTGCCACTTGTACTTTTTCTGTCCAATTTGCACCCAGCAAAGTCTGAAT
>Ga0209700_109998_pt1 | contig 10308 bp, 7 predicted proteins | sample SiratroredBW_FD_187528 | JGI IMG/M metagenome (GOLD analysis project Ga0209700, IMG submission 187528) | Root nodule microbial communities of legume samples collected from California, USA - Siratro red BW (SPAdes) (version 2) | ecosystem: Host-associated > Plants > Roots > Nodule | place: USA...
CAAACCAACACGGTCTCTTTTCCTTCATTTTTTTTTTTTATTTCTTTCTCTTTGTTCTAACATCTTCAATTTCTTTTCTCCTCTCTTTCCGTCTAAAATTATTATCATGCTTCATTCATTTTTAATCAATTAAATTTTATACCTAATATAATTAAATATAAGTTTCTACTAAATATATAAGTTATAACCAATAATGAAAGTCCATCATCAGATTGTTGTATCACAGAATAATAATAATAATTAATATTTAGGATACTCTTATAATAATTAATATTTAGATAATCTTATGATATGTAAATACGTAATTTAATGTTTTAATTTTTTCAAATTAAGACATAAAGACACTTTACAGGTATAAAGTATAAATCTTAATTGTTAGTCGTTTTTATAATAGTATTTTTTGTTTTTTTTTTAAGTAATTTTTGTAAAATGTCTATGATAGGAAAGTAAATATATAAAGAGAATTAGAGTGTTATTTATAAATTGGTATGATTCAAGATTTATTTATAGAATGAAAAAGTGTTACTATATAGATATGATATAAAATCATTAAGATTTATTACATTATTATTAAATTGATAATATATTAGCTAAAATTTGAATTATTATTGTCAAACTAACAAAATAACTAAAATGTTAATACTTTTCAGATTTATTTCATTCGAAGTTGGATTCAAAATATTTGATTTCATTTTTAAAGTAGTCACTATCCAAAATGGCTAAATCCTTGTCTTTTAACTTTAATGACGTCGTCTTAAATTGTATATGATTTATCCACTACAAGAAATATCACCAATTATAATATAAATTTCAATCTATCCAATAAAAAAAACTTTATGGTTCAAAATGTAAGGTACTTTTTTATTATCTCAACTTTAATTTAATTCAAATATTGAATAAATAGTTATAAAAAGGTCCTACAACTAGAACGAAAATGGAAATTTTAAAAACTGAGAAAATCCCATCATAAACCTTGTTTTATGGTTAGCATCTCCTAAAAAAGATATTCTTATGGTAAAATTCAGTCAACACTAAACTTACATTTAGAATTACCATATAATTTACAACCAGATTACAAATTACTAATGAATATAAATATATGTGATTATAAAAGTTTCATGTCTTTATTAGTGGCTATATAAAGTTATTTCATGACCAACATGGGTCTTTTCATGTCTTAATTCAAAAATTTTATAAATTATATTTTAGTAAATATTTCAAAATAATTTTAAAAACTCACCAAAACAAATATTTTTTTTTTAATTTATAAGATGGTCAAAGTCAAGATCTAATTTAATAGATAAATCATGAAAAACAATATATGATTCTTTATAAATCATACTTTCATAAACACTCAAAATACGTATAAAATTTTTCACGAATATTTTTTTTTATATTAGTTCTTTTATAATAGAGATTTTTAACTAATTGATTGATTAAGTTTTATTAATATGACTATTGTTTGAGGTCATTCTTGAAATACCATAACATTCATAAACGTTTTAAAGTCCTTTTATGTGAAACAACACAACCAAGTTGTTTGGCTAAACTAATTTAGAACATAGAGTTCGACCTTTAATCTTTGTGCCAAATTTCATAGAATGAAATAGTTTTTGCTAAACAAATTTGGGAAGATAGATTTGATGATTTTTCTATTACCAAATTCCCAACAAAAGATTTCACTCTGTATGTCACTGCTGTAAAACAAAGATGCTACTAAGCTAAATTTTGCGCCTCAAAATTAAGGTGGTGTTGAAAGCTCTTCCTTTTATTTTATTTTTTTTAAATTCACCCAATGAATTAGAATCCATTTTGTAACTGAAATATAATAAAAAAGATTTTGTTTCGTAAAAAAGGCTCAAAAGTTGGAGAAAAGAGTTTAGAAGTTTCCCTGTAGTTCAAAACCATGAATTCTCCAAGTTTTCTCCCTCTTATGACTTCCTTTCCTTTCATTCTTATCATCTCTTCGCTTCCACATATCATCTTATTGATAACTCTTGATTTATTTATATTTTTACAAATTAATTGTATCTTTTAATTGTTTTATTTATTCTTATTCTTTATTTCTAGTAGATTTTTTATTTTTCACAGTATTTTAGTGTAAGTTATATTAATATTATACTTTTAGAGATATTTTCTGTATTTTTCAGATTGACTAATACTTACTGTTTTATTTATAATCTTTTATACAAATATCCTTTTAGTTGATTCTTTTTATAGTGAATTCTTCACTTTAAGAGTTTAATGTGAATACTTGGATCTTGAAAATTGGATTTCAGACTAAAAGAAATAAATCATAAAAGGCTGCAACAAAATTACTGGTTTAGTATAATTTGTACCTAGGTTATTTAGTAATTTCATACAGTGCAATTGTTTAGGCCCATGATTTAGTTTGGTTTAAAACCTTATAAATACAGTACAATCGAGACGGAGACACTTACACTTACAAATACTTAGATTTTAGAATTAGAAGTAGAATAGGACTAGACACTTTTCCAGTTTTTCTGTTTTCTGTTAATTTTTAGTTTTAGAGTTTCTAATTGGCTAATGGATTCTCTGTCCTCTTCTCTAAGAATTATTCAGTCCCTTTTCTTCTACTCTCTTCTTCTATTCTTCTTCAATTTCATTTCTTGTTTCCGTTTATCATTTGCCAAATAGAATTATTATTGAATAATGTCAATCAAGAATTGTTCACTGTTCTATTTTTCATCTTGATACTTTTCTGGATTTTAGTTTTTATTAAGAACTGTTATCTTAGTTAATATAATCCGATTGAATTGTGTTAACTTCCTAAGGCAAGAAAATCAAGTTTGAATTCTTGCATTCAAGATGAAAATGGAATTGGAGACATAACTCTTGCTTGGGGTTCAATCCTTTACTGTTTTCCTTCATATTACAATTATTGTTTTTCATTTCTGTTTTACTCTTCTGCAATTTCTCTTTGCCGCAATTCTTTCTAATTTCTGCTTTTACATTTCAATTCGTGCATTTAATTCCTTTTAATTTTAGTTTTTCTTAATTGCAATTCCAGTTTAGTTACACTCAATTCTAAGTTCTTATGGTTCATTAGATGGTTAGATTTAGATACACTGAGCATGAAGCTCATATTTTTATTGTTTTCTTCCAGATCAAAGATCCATCTGCACAAAATAAAATTAAAATGAAGTTTATTATAAAGAAAAGAAGATTAAAGGAAAAATGCTCTTGATTTTTCTTTTTCTAAGAAATATTGAAGGCATATTTTTGTTCATTTTGTTGTTATCCTTGCTTCTTACAATGCAATAACTCAACATAGTGATGTTTTCAATTTTTTTTTTTCTTTTAAAAGGAGCATCAAAATTTTTACCTTCTTGATGAAGAAGAATGCATACTCTCTTGATATTTTCATTTCTAAGAACTATTTCTAATTCTAAGAAATTTATCAATGATCCAATAATTCAAAACATTTTATCAAACACCTTTAGCAAAATTGAACTTGACATTTTTACAAACATTTACTAAACTAGTTTCTACTACAAGAGTTTATGACAAATTTAGAAAACACATGACATTTGGCATAACATGAAATGACTTTAAACTGAAAATTATTCAAATATAAACTGATTTGACTTAACATGAAATGATTATAAACTGAAAATTATTCAAATATAAACTGATTTGACATAACATGAAATGATTATAAACTAAAAATTATTCAAATATAAACTGATTTGACTGATTATTGAAATTGAAAAAAAATATAAAAAGGTACTTGACACACATAGTTCAACACCTGCAACACTTACTAGTGAAGGTTCAAGCAAGAATAATGATTTTGAACAAAAGCAAAGAGACAAACACTCCATTTTAATCGATAAAAACTGTTTAAACATGTAAAAATTGATGTATACAAAATAGAATTCACAAAACAGTTAAGAAAAGAAGAAGAAACATTGAGTTTTTGTTGAACAAAAGCTCATGATACCAAATGGTGGAGTCTTGACATGTGCCTACTCTATTGCCTTTTTTTTTTTTTTTTTTTTTTTTTTTTTTTTTTTTAACGTTGAATGAAGATGTATGAAAGTGTGAGATGGATGCAAAACATGTAAAAATGTATAAGGATGTCACGATTTTGGTTGAGATGGTAGTTTGATAGAAATTCTTAGAGTGAGATTTGTAGGAGACTAATCTAGAGAGAACCAAGATAAATTAAAGTGCTCAAGAAAATTGGAAAGAATTTCATTACACTCATATGAGTTAAAAATTCAATTACATGACACCCCTATTTATAAGGTTTGAGCAGTCTAACTGTAACCCTAACTTGTGGAGTAAGCTTCCTAAAATCCTTTCAAATGAGAAGATGACAAGTGACAAAGCATGAAGTGGAGCAAATCCTCTCCATTGAGAGAGCTACAAGTGGCACCATGCACATGGATAGGTGCTTTGTATCACAAGCTTCAAATTTTCATTGAGAGACTGATAAGTTTCACATGGAAGGTGGCACTACCTAGCCCTAAGCAAGCCCTAGCTTGACACCCAAGCTAGATTATTTACCCTAGCTTGGTGCCAAATCTCCCTCCTGTTAGGTTATTTAACCTAAACTATTCATAGCTTAAATACAAGGCCCAATCATATCCTACTCTACTTGACCAAAAAAGACTTTAAATAAATTCCCAAACTATTATGTAGAATATTTACATATGGATGTCTTATAACTTTTTATGCTCCAATATATATAGAGTGATCTCTTCAAGGTTGAACTTGGGCCCAAATACTTATTGAGGATAAAACAAGCTCAATTAGACCCAAACTCCTAGTAAGCTCCTGATCAAGCTTTTACCTTTACAATCTCTTTATTCTTATATGTAGTCTTGAAGATGGTCCTTTATCGATATTAGTCATCACAACAATTATTACTATCAACACCCCCACCTAGGCATCATCATAGAACTAGGGAAAATTACTATCTCAAAGAAACCAGGATAAACTTTCCTCCCTTTTATGGAAAAAAAATTGAAGAATACTAAGATTGAGGATGAAGGTAGAGCAAATATTTGAGTGTCACAAAGTGGATCATGAAAGGATGGTCCTAGCTACTTTGAGCTTTTAGGGACATATTAGGGTTGAACTTAGGAAAAGACATGTGCCCTCCTATTATCATAGGATATTGACAAATTAATTTTGTACACTCCAACAAAGGAGTATGAGTGTGGAAGAGTCTAGACAAAAATTTAATATACTCATGATGAGGATAGGAATTAGAGAAGAACCTAGGAAAACAATAGCTAGTTTCAAAAGTGGTCTAACCCAGAGATTGGGGATAGAGTTAAGTTATTATCCTATAGTGATCTAAATAAACTACTTTAGCATTCTTTAAAGGTAGAACAACGATATGCTCAATATTATACCACTTCACAACCTAATAATGAATTTAAGAGGGAGGGATACTAGTCCAATTCCATATCTAGGTTTAGAGAACCACAGGTTTGGAATAGAGAAAAACAAAGAGAAAGTGAAAAACAAAGAAAACATGAAAAATATAAAAAATAATGAAAGAAGAAGAGAAAAAAGTTTAGAGAAAAAGTACAAGCTCTTACTAGAAAGAAAAAAAAAGAAGAGCAAGAAATGATAAAAAAAGGTGGAGGAAGAAATAGAGAAAGAGAGGAGAAAGAAGAGAAGAAGAAGATATGACAAAAAAATCCAGAAAGGACGTGGAGTCTTTTATAACATCCCCTACAAGTATAGTTGAGAAAGAATCCTTAAAAGGGAATTGCAATACTTTGAACTCTTCTTTTCACTTAAATCATGATGTTAACTTTTCTTTCCAAAACTCTAAAAAAATCACTTTATCTTGTTATTACATGGCACAAAGCAACAATAAAAATAAAGTGAAGAAAAAGATGTTTCTAAAACAATGACCTTTAGTTTTTCTCAAATTTCTGTAGAAAAAGGGCATTACTTCGTTACATTATCTAGGAGGAAAATAAAAAGAAGATAACAAATAAAGGTTATTGTCACAAAACATCAATCAAATATGAGGATAGATCATTCTCAAGAGAGAGGGTATACCGAAGGACCGTCCAACCGCCACAACTTTGGCTAAAAGGAAAAGAGAACATAAGGCCTCAAGGAGGAAGAATATGTATTTAAAAATAGAAATAATAAGATTTTTTTTTCCATCCTTAGTAAAAGAATTAGGTCTCAATAAAGATAAATTGTAAGAAGTATGAGCATAATGAGTCTCGAATTAGGTCTCAATAAAGATAAATTGGGCGGTCAAAATCCTAGTTCTCAAGTCAATTTTATCCTCTCCTAGTTAGACCTCAATTGGAGAGTCAAAAGTTCTAAAAGAAAAGGTCAACACATGGTCACAATCAGCTCTTGTGACCATGCTCCAAGTAAGGGAGGAAAATACTTATAAACACGTGAATTTACCTTGTTTCGGGTGATGTGGGATATGGAAAACCTATATGAGCAAATTTTTTTTGCATTCCTTCCCTTGTGTAATTAGTATCACATCTCCTAAATCATAGTGTATAAGTGGACTCCAACTCCTATTAATAGAGCCTCTTCTGTAAAATACTTTGAAATTAAACTTGGATTGAGTTGTTATTATGTATTTTTTTTTAAGTCTAAAAAATAAAAGTATTCTTCTAAGAGATCTTCTCTAAAGAACCTTCTTTAGAAGATGAATCCAGGTTCCAAATTTCTTTTTAAAAACTTAAGAAAAGTTTTCTTCAGAAGAGGAATCCAGGTTTCAAATTTCTTTTTAAAAAAAGTTTAAGTTTTGTTTCAAATTTTCTGCTGCTCTAAAATACTATCATCACAATTATGCATCAACCTAATTTTTAATAATAAAAAATATATTTATTATAAAATATTTGACATTGTCGCTCTTACATGTGACAATTACTTTTGTCACAATAAACAAATTTTAATAAGATTTTAAAATATTATTACAAATTTTAGTTATTAAAGCTAGTCACAACTAATTATAATTATTATTACATATAATATTTGACTACTCTTACCTAAAATTACTATCTAGTGATAATTACTTTTGTTTTCACAACAAACATTAATTTTCATGAGATTTTAAAATATCATTACAAATTTATTAGAGAATGAATAGTGACAACTAATTATTATTATTATTATTATTATATATAATATAATAGTGACTACTAATTTGTCACTTATATATATATATATATATATATATATATATATATATATATATATATATATATAACAATGTGTTTTTGTTACTATTACGTAAAATAACTAATGATAATTATTTTGTTACTTGTTAAAATATTATCACAAGTATAATAATGATGAGATTTGATATTTATTCTCAAAACAAGTGAATTTTGTTAAACCACAATCAATTTTTTTATTATGCTTAATTTGGTGGTCTTAACTTTTCTATTTTTCTTAACAAATTTCTTAGTTAGCAAATTTAGATTTTTTGTATTACTAATTTACTGGAACTCATTTTACTATTATTTTCTTCCAATGCAGTGTTTTTTCAGTGCAAGACTCTTGGTTTTTCTTTCCACATTTTCTAGATCTTTCAGCCTATTTATTTTTAACTCATGCTTTGTAAATTTTTCAAAAAGTGTTGTCGTGGTTAGTGTTATCAAGATATTGAGTTCTTTCTTGTCAAATACTTTCCCAAGTCCAATTAAGTGATTGATCATATGAGAGAATCTTTTCTACACAACAAAAATTGATTCACCTTGTTGCATTTTTATATAAGCTTGAATTAAAGCATGCTTTCTGACCCTCTTGACATCAGTGGTACCTTCATGAGTAACCTCAAAAATATCTCACATTTTTTTATGAAAAGCATTGAGACACTCTGAAAAACTCATTAAGGTTTAAAGTCGATGTTATCATATTTTTAGCAATGCAGTAATACTAAACCTTGTTATTTTCAATAACAATTAACTCATCAACAAAATTTTCAATAGTCACATCATTAACAATTACATTCTAAATCTCACTATCAATTGATTAAATAAAGATCTTCATCTTACATTCTAGAATTTATAGTTCATACCATTAAACATAGGCGGCCTATTTATTGAAGCTCCCTCTACAAAGGATAATTTGTTCTCAGTCATGGATCAAAATTTAAGTAAAGTACAAGTATCAGTTCTTGATACCAATTGAAACAAACAAGTTTTAGACTGAGTTCAAGAGAGAGTGAATTGAACTTTAAAAAATTTTACAAATCAATAAAAGAATTGAAAGAAAGAAATAATTTTTTCGATTAGAACAATTTACTTGGGATATGTAATTACACAGAACAAAAAGAATCAATTGAAACTCTAAAATAATCAACTAAAAATGCTTCCAGTACAATTCAACACAGAGATAATCAATTGTATTCAACAATTAATCAATTTTATTGGACTTGTTAAAAATTCACAAATTAAAGTAATCAACTAAACATGAAAAATGGTGAATTTGAAATCTTGAAATTCTTGCTTAAAATATTTAATCAATTGAATTACAATGACAATCATTTGATGTATCAAGTCAAACAGTCAACACTAAAACACATTTAGTTAAATCAAGAATAGCAAGCAATTGAAATATTCTTTTATTATTATGAGAAAAACACAATTAGACCAGAGAAATGTCAATTACATATACTTTGTGAATCAGCCACTCAGAAAAACAATTTATTAAATCTCAAATACAACAAATTTATTTAACAGGATAGATAATAGTACAGTCGAATTAATCAATTTGATTTTAGAAGCAATCAATTGAAATATGTTTAGTAGTTGACATATGAAACAAAATACAAATCAAGATAAAGGTAAAGAAAGATCAAGAACACCAAAATTTATATTGATTCCCTGTTACTCAATAGTTACATCCTCTCTGCCAACTAGAAAAGAAATTTCACTAAAAGACACAATAGTTCAATCAATACAACAAGAACTCACTCTTGAATACATCACTATTGTACTACTGCAACCATAAACCCTATACACTTGTAATATAAAACCTTCTAATAATGCAAAATGAACATGAAACAAATCGCTCCAGTTACAAGATGATGAACATTGTACAAGAATGAAATGCATTGACTTCCTTAGATGAAAACTAATACAGTACAATCTTTGATCACAGATCAGCTTCAAGAACCACTCTCTTGATTCTTCTTGGATGAAAGCACTATTTCATATTACTTCTTGAACACACTTTGATTTCAAAAAGATTTCTCTTATCTATATTTTTGTTTTCCAAAGTTCTCTATTTTATATAGAGACTAATGTTTGGAAGTAGCTGTAACAATTTCAAAGATAAATCAAAATCAGTTATACTGTTATTAAAACAATCAATTGAAAACAGATTTTTAATCAATTGATTTTCTATTAACATGATTTTTAATAAATTGTATTTTGAAAATGATTTATTGGTAACTTTTGATGAATCAAATTTATTAAAGCAAGTTAAGTTCACTTCTAGTTTTATATTTTGAAAACATTAAGGATTTCAGTAGCTTATTCCAATGAGAAAGATGGTACACACATGGTTTAGATCATACTCACACGTACACACACATACTAAGACTAAGTCATCTTCAAGTCTTCTTCATTCTTAACTTAGTTTAACTTCATCAAATACCAAGTCACCAATAATACTAACACATGCACCAAGCAAGGGAGGAAAACACGTAAATTTACCTTGTTTTAGGTAATGTGAAATATGGAGAACCTATATGAGAAAAAAATTCTTGTGTGTCATTCTCTTATATAATTAGTCTCATATCTCCTAGATCGTGGGCTCGAACTCTTATTAATAAAGCCTCTTATCTCTTATACAAAATACTTTGAAATTGAACTTGAATTAAATTGTTATATACATTCTTTTTTCTTTAGTCTCAAAAATGAAAATATTCTTCTAAAAAATCTTCTAAAACTAATTCTAAATTTATCATTAATTATAAGTTTCTTTTGATAAATTTGAGAACAATTTAAGTTTTGTTCCAAGTTTTCCACTACTCTGAAAATACTCCCATCATAATGTGAGAATTATGTACCAACATAATTTTTAACGATAAAATATTTATTATAAAGTATCTTACATAAAATTACCAGTGATAATTACTTTTCGTCACAACAAACATTAATTTTAGTGAGATTTTAAAATATTATTGTAAATTTAGTTATTAGAATATACATAGTGACAACTAATTATCATTATATACCTATAATATATAATATATCAGTGACTACTAACTTGTCACTTATTTATATATATATATATATATATATATATATATATATATATATATATATATTTATT
>Ga0209700_110002_pt1 | contig 10304 bp, 8 predicted proteins | sample SiratroredBW_FD_187528 | JGI IMG/M metagenome (GOLD analysis project Ga0209700, IMG submission 187528) | Root nodule microbial communities of legume samples collected from California, USA - Siratro red BW (SPAdes) (version 2) | ecosystem: Host-associated > Plants > Roots > Nodule | place: USA...
AAAGATGGAAAAGAAAAAAAAAAAAAAAAACAGACTGCATTTCAAATATTTATTGCAATGAAGATATCTTCTAAGCCAGACAAATCAATGGACATAATGCTAAGGAGTTAAATTAAAACAGAAATATTTAAAAAAAAAATGGTTTCTCTATCTATATCTGATTTAGAGAGAGAAAATACGGACAATTATTCCAAAAACAATGTTCGACTTAGAAAAAAAAACTGAAATAAACAGCAGTTTATGAATCAATATTTCAACATCCAAACTTAACAGATATTTAAGATTCCAAGAACAGTGACACAAAGTTAACCAAAGCGGAGCAATTCAAAAGAGTAATAGAGAAAAATAAACCAAAAATTGAGATCCGTAACTGTGACTGTCTACAAACCATTCTCGAACGTTAAGTGTTACTGCTACCGGCACGGTAGAATAGCAGCAACAAACAGACATAAGCGATGCAAAATCTCAAAACACAAACAAATGACAGAAAGTAAAAATGTAACCAAAATACGACGAAAGAAAGAGAGAGAAGAAGAAAAGAAGATGCGTACCAGTGGTGAGAGAGATACGAATAATAGTTCGGAACAGAACAGAGCAGAGCTCGTAGAATTCCAAGTTACACTGCCTCACCTCGAAACACTCTATTTGTAGAAGCCAAGTAACGACACGCGTGAGCGGTTAGATTTCACGGCCAAATGAATGGATGCGATTTGTGACGGTTGGTGGTGAGAGAGAAAAATGATTGCGTAGACTCACATAATTCCCTAAGCATAAATTCGCAGTGACGTGTTACCGGATGGTTCCGGTCGCTCTCTTACCAACTTCAATTTTGAAAATGTTCATGAATATGAGAAAAAAATATTAAAAAAAAAACATCTTGTTAGAAACTAAAGCTACTTAAGATTTATTTTAAATATTTAATAATATATGTTAAATATTTCTTAATTAAATTTTTTAATTATTTTTGGTTATTCTGAGATTTTTTGTTCGAAGTGATAGAAGCCATTTTTCTTTTGGTCGACATTGTTATATAAAAGACCATGTTACTCATAAATTGTGAACATTGTAGGCTAATTACTATTTTTAGGATAAGTAGGAGTTTCTTTTAGCATTTTTTTGAACTGAGTAGAGGTTCTGCAGTAATATATGTTACTGCATCCAAATAGGCAAAGGATTACTATAAGTATAATGGGTTTAGATATGCAATATTTAAGGCAATTTACAATGCTGTAGTTGACAAAATTCATAAGTCTATCATGGATCCTTCTGAATTTGGATTGATTTTTTATGATAACAAGAAATAGCTTTATTTGTGTTATACCTTTAAATTTAACTTTATTAGCAAGCAAATCAATGTAAGTATTCACTCTCTTAAAAAGGGCCTTTACATTGGCTAGCTCCCATGTTTTTCATGTGTTCCCAATTGTACTGAGGTTATTATTGCAATGGAAATGACACATGCTTAATCCTCTCCAGAAAAAATAAATAAATAAATAACGAGGATTTACTTTGTTAGATAATAATAAATTAGATACATGACTTTTAAAATGAAGGAGAAATGTATGTTAATAGACCATTTAAATTGAGAAATATTATTTCTATTTTTACCAATTTGACATAAAGTGTCAAATTTAAATTTTTAAAGTCAAAATTCATATCATGAATAACTAAAGTATAATTATATAGTAAAATTAAAAACGTGACATGCCAAATTTTAAATTTTAAAATTCCGTCAATAACCAATTCTACAAGTCATTTATTTTATGTGAAAATATTAAAAAATTACTATATAAAGAGTAATTTAATAAGCGTACATTTTTTATCAATAAAACTGCATAAATATGATAAGAGAGGTAGGAAACCTATATATAATAATAGACAAAAACAACATATTCAAAAGAAGATTATGATATATTTCCTACATATTGATTCTGCAGACACAATACAGAGAAAGAGAAAGGATTATATTATTCTAGAATTGTGTATAGGCAATGACAGAATATTATATTAATGAAAAACTCCTTTTTGCAACTTACATAATCAAACTAACTAAATATAAATCTTAGTTAAGTTAACCATGATAACTCATTGTTAACCATAATAGATCCCCTTAAGATATCAGAAAAATATTATTACTATTTTGGAAATAATGTTTGAGAAAATTGATAAAGCCATAGCAAAAACATATATAAATACGGTATTTTCTGGCATGAATTAGTTTGATAATCTCTTTTACAACTTTATTTCTAATATTTTTTTTACCAGCCAAACAACTTTATTTCTAATAAAATGCAAATCTTTAAATGTTTGATGATTGGTCCCTTGTTACAATGTAAGAAGGATTTCAGGTAATTTGAATAGTAGCTTTACTAAAAAAATATTAATATGGAAGTCATTCAAGAGATGACAAGTCAAGTTTTTAGAGACCAATTTTCACTAAATTAAATTTTGGTTACTAAATAACTACAAAATAAAAGTAATAATTGAATTTAGTGACTAATTAAGTTAAATAATTCTTATCTAATATTAGATACCAAAGTTTTAGTGACATGTGCCATTAGATTCTAAATTGGTATCTAATTAAGTTAGAGACTAATTTAGAATCTAATGACATAGGTCACTAAAACCCTAGTAGCTAATGTTAGATACCAATTATTTGACTTAATTGGTCACTAAATTCAATCATTACTTCTATTTTGTAGTTATTTAGCAACCAAAATTTAATTTGGTGGTTATTTTGGTCACAATTTGCAACCATTTCATTTGGTAGCTAAATATTGGTCTCTAAATAGCTTTTTTCTTGTAGTGTTATTTCACTCGAAATACCTGACAAAGCTTTATATTCCGCTCAATTAAAAAAAATTGTTGATTGTGTTTTGCTTTTTGGACTTGTAGGAGAATAAAGAGTTACCCAAAAAATGCAGAATCTGGTAGTATACTTTCTATTATCTAGACAATATCTATAACTTAACATTCACAAATTCATAATATAATAAATTGAATAGGTCATTATTAATGATGTCTTTAATAAGATAGTTTAATGTCTTGCATTATTTTCTGTTGGCTTGATATATTTGTTATATCATGTATTACTACCTTTTTTTTTTAGATTTTTGAGTTTTGAATAAAAGTGTTGATGATTTATCTTCTCACATTTTCTCTCTATTGTGATTTTTACATTAAAGAAGCAAATATAATTCTATAGAAGCTCTTGGAAAGATTTCAATACTCTGGAAACACTAAAGACTGTAGTTTTTGGAAGCTTTTGTAATACAACACTACGCCTTGCTTTCAAGGTGAACAAGTGTCACAATCATATTCATCGGTTAAATACCGTTATATCTTGGTTGGTTTGAACTCTGAGTCGCCATATCTTAAATAGATTTTGACACCACTTTACATGTGTTCGACATTATCAATTTGTAATACTACATAGGTTGAATTTCGTGATGATCAAACACATCTTGGTTAAATACATAAAACCTTTATGCCTCAGTTACATTCTGACAAAAATCATCAATAGACGGAGCAAACTATACTTAGTGTACTTGGAGGGACATATCTCGCCTCATAACATAACCGATAAGACTCAAGATACTCTTGTCACTTTGAGAGTCTAGTGGGTCATGAACCTTTTAGAACGCTGCAAATAAAACAAAAATAAAAATTTACTAAAGAGGACTTGATAAGTGTACATATACATTAATATCTTTTACCAAGCACCTTATCTCTTACCATGCTACCTCATCTTTTACTAACTATATAATAAAAACTAATAATTGAAATATAATTAAATTCTAATTAAAGATTTAAAAGGAAACTAAAGATAATTGTTACAAAATTCACTATAAATAATATGGGAGACATGTGTACCTTACAAAGAGTAACACTAAAAGAGAAAAAGACAAATCAAGGGCTGACATTATCTTCTCTACTCAGTGCTGCGTCCCTAACCTCATTCTTTTATTTATTTCTATTTCTTTTATTACTCGACCATTCATTTAAATTATAAGTTATCTTTTTTATGATTTATTATTTTATACATCTATTCATGATGTATGGATTGATTTAGAGACCTTTCTAGATGGAGGTTGGATCTTGGGGATTTAAATAAGTATATTCAAGATTAAATCATCTTATATTATTTATTACCATAGTGAAACTCATTTATTATGACTAGTCATTACTTTAGGGCTAAATCTTTCTAAAAGAAATGAATTTAAATGTTCTTATGATATGATATAAATTTTATGATAAGATATGATTTTCTATGATACATATCTCACTTTCCTATTTTCTTTCTTGTTGTACATGAACAAAATATCAATCTTAAATATATTACAAAATAGATGGAGGCCCCCAATTTCCCAAATTCCTTCAATGTTGATATCATAACTTACTTCTCTAGAAATAACTAGAACACTGATGCAGTGTAAACACTTTGTCACATTTCAAGGAATAGGAAATTCTACCTTGACATTTGCTCAAAATTTGAACGCTCCTATAGTATTTGAAGAACCTGTAGTTGTCTCTTTTTATTTACCTCTAACACTGCATAACCCTTTAATATTAATGTGTTTTCTCCTCTGTACCATAAAATAGTAGTAAGAGATGAAGGATTGTAGATAAATAAACTTTTTTCTCTCCTGATAATAGATTGACAAGTATGTAAGATAGAAGTAGATGCTAAGAGGTAAAAATTGTAAAATATATATGTTTATATATGTATATTTGACTTATAACATTCTCTTGTAATGATTTAGAGAAAACAATTATCTTTCACATTTATAAATATATTAATAATTTATTTATTATAAGGAATGTATTAACACTCAATATACAGGTGAGACCAGTTAAGATCGTCACTAGATGTCGAAATGATGTAGCTGTAATTAATTTTAAATGTCATGCCTACGTTAAAGTGTTGGATATAAAAATTTAATTTTTGATACAATATGCATATTGGTAAAAGAGGTCGCTCATTAGGTGATGATGATTGATGTCGGCCTTTAGGCGAGAAATAACTTGCTAACAGGGTACAAATTTCACGGTCTGAGAATAAGTTTGAGATTCAAAATGTTCAGAAATTTGGGAGATGTAATGTTTATGAGAACTAGGTAAGGTAGAGTAGTTTAGGTAAATCTATATAGGATTATCAGTAGCGGAAGAATGAATGACGTTATAAAAGTGATAATCAATAAGATATTTGGGAGGATTGGTAACCATATTAGAACTCTAACAACAATTTGATTATTGATTATTTTGTTGTAAATTAGTATCATTTGTGAGAAAAAAAAAATCAGTCCAAGAAGGAGCAGTAGAAGGTAATTATGTAATGTCATATCAAAGATAGTAGAATTGATAACAATTGAAAAAACAAAGAAGTTTGTAATCTTGGTTTGATTAGAATTTTTATAAGAAAATATATGCTCAAAATTTTTGACATCTCTATAAATAAAAATCCAATTGAAAGAAAGATCAAGAAACTTATAACCTTTATATCCTTTGAGGTAACGTAGAAAAAATAACAATAGTTCTCTAAGAGTAAATTTGTAGAAGTATAGCATAAAGAACCAAAAAATCTAAAATTAGTATAGTTAGATATCTTATCATATAAAATTTCGAAAGGATAATTTGAGTTTAGAAATAAACTAAGAGTTCAATTCATGAGAAACACAACATTTTTTACATATTTACTCAAAATTTTCAAAGGAACGTTAGAATGAAACATTAAACCTTATATTGGGGGGAAGGAGGAGGTCGTTCATACAAAAATATTAATGAATGATACTTTTTTTAGAAAACAAATTAATGAAAGCAAGTGCTAATGTCAGATCTAAATATTTTAATAGTCTTATAAAATTGAGTTTCAATATATGACAATAATTGTGGTATAATAATAACATAATCAAACTTATATTTTAATAGGAAAACCCGAGTGAATATACTTTTATCTTCAACTAACTTAAAAAGTATTGAAAGTCATCATAAGTATGTTCCCTAAAAAGATCCCAATTATTAATATGTAAGAAATCAAACAAATTTGGAGTAAAATGATTCAAGTTAGTAAAGTATAATTTATTTTGTTTAGCTAATTGACAAGTGCTGCAATGAAAATGAGGAGTAACAGAATACATAACAACTTTATTTGCAATCAAATTGTAAACATGGAGAGGAATATAGCGTAATAACATATGCCAAGTATCATAGGAAACAATATTACATGAATTGGAAGTAAAATGGAAAGCGAAAAATTAAGAAAAAGTAACTCGTCATCCTGTTTAGCAATACCAATTCTCATTTTCGTGAGGTCCTGCAAAACAAAACTATTAGCTTGCATAATAAAATGAAAATGATTCTCATTGATTAATTTGAGAAGGGAAAAAAGATTAGAACAAAATGATGATATGAATAAAACATTGTGTAAATGAATGTCATCATTTAGTTTAATACTACCTATTCCTTCTATTTTAACCTTTGTAGAATTAGGCAATGGAACATATGAATTATGTAAATGTATATATGAATATATGTGTTTTTATTGCAATAATGTGAGAAGTGACACCAAAATCAATCGCCCATTTATGAGCATATACTAATAAGCAAATTGGTATTCATATAAATATCTGTCACATTGGTAGGTATAGCTTCAACATGATTTTTAGATCGATTTGAGTTGTAAGAAATTTTATAATTTGTTAATATTGAGCAATAGTCAAATTCATAGAGCTAAAATGATTAGAGGTTTCTTGATTATCAATAACCTGATTTACGACATGAGTTTGCTTTTACTTAAAATTGTAATCATGAGGATATCTTACAAGCAAATTGATATTCATACAAATACATGTCACATTGATAGGTGTATCTTCAACATGATTTTCATATTGCATTTGAATTGTAAGAAAATCACAAATTTGTTAACATTGAGCAGTAATCAAATGTGTAAAAGTGATTAGAGGTTTCTTGATTACAATAATTTAATTTACAACATGAATTTATTTTTCTTAAAACTGTACTTAAGAGGATATCCTACAAGTTTATAACATCTATCCTTTATGTATCCTAAGATACCACAATGCACACATTTTGTCTTTCTTTTTCTGTTGTATCAATTAGAATCACTAGGCAAATATTTGTTTGGGAAATTGACTAAAAATGTCATATTGTCAAAGTTAATAAAGGAAGGAGATAGTCAAATTTCATGTTCTCTATCTTCTTGAAAAATGAAAGATAATGCATTACCGATAGGAGAAGAATCTGATAAAAGAATTTGACTGTAAACATGGGACAAAAAATGTTCAACCTCATTAAGAAGGATATCACGTACTAGAAATCATTGTAATAATGAAGTTGTTGTAAGCAACCACACATGCAAGGGAATGAAGGTTTGTAGACCGATAACTCCTCCTAAATAAACTTCAACTTGGTATAATATAATGTGTTGACATCACTTGTCCCTTGTTACTGTGACGTGAGTTGTCTTTGAAGTTGGAAAATCTTGGACCATGCTTTCTGAAAAACCTGGTTTTCATATCTTTTCAAGTTTTTGTTATCGTGTTAGCAAAAGAATACATGTGATGATTTCTTGAAAAACAGAGTTATACAAGAAAGAAATAACAACATTTCTATCGTGAATCCAAGCAACACGACTAGAATTGTCAACATAAAATTTTGAAAGAAATCAATTGACGACTACGATTTTGTTCTTGACTGATAAAACAACTAGCATAGCATGACTCTAACAGTCCGTTTGGATTGAGACACCAATTTGTGACGATGGATAATAAGCAAAGAAAGTTAGAAGTTAGAAGAATAAATTAATATTAAAATACGAAAAACAAGAAAATATATTTATTGTTTACTTTCTCCTGTACACACAGAAGATTTAGAGAGAAAGTTTATTTTAAAATGTTTTTAAATATTAATTTAATTATTAATATATAAATATTTATATAATAATAAAATAAATATAAGTAATTATATAATATAATATAATATAATAATAATATTTATTAATAATAATAATTTTAATAAGATTATAAAAAATAATAATAAAATTAAAAATTATAATAATAATAAAAATAAATTTATAAAAATAGTAACTTAATTATATAATATACTTAATAATTACTAAAATAATAATAAATTTAATAAAATTATAAAATAATAATAAAATATACATAAAAAAATATTAATAATAGATTTATAAAGGAATAATATAAATAAGATAATTATAAAAATAAAATATTAATGATATTAATATTAAAAACTAAATATAATAAAAATCATAAATAAAATTATAATAATAAAAATAATTAAATAATAATAATAGTAGAATTGAAATTATAATAATAATGAAATAAATTTATAAAATAATAATATTATTATTCAAAATAATAATTTAATTTTTATTTTAAAATAATTAATAATCTTTTAACTTCATCAACTAAAATAATAATATTTTATTAATTACACTCAACAAATTAATTATATTTAATTTTAAATTAATTTAAATTACAATTTCATTTACTAAAAAACTATTTTATCAGTCCCACACATCACACCACTCACACACTTTTATAAATTTTTCACTCAAATCTTACCATCTTTCCCTTAATCCAAATAACCAAACTTTTCACACACTTTTCTCTTAAATCACTTTAAATTCACTTTCTCAAATCTAATGTACTCCCCAAAGCGGCTAAGAGGTAAAAATCATACCAAGACCACTAGAATGATAAAGAAACAAGAGATAGGTGGAATTTGGAAAGAAATAACATGAAGTTGTATCAATCATGGAAGAAAACAAAAACAAAAGAAGAACTCTAGAATGAAAAAAATACAAGAAGAAAATAAACAAATCAAGACATGATATGATTTAATACCATATTGATCATGTAGACACTAGATATAGTATAGATTTTCAGATAATGAAAAAATATTACATTAATAAAAAAAAAACTCTCTTCCAACTTACATATAAAGCAAACTAACTAAATATAAATCACACTTAACCATGATAAACTATAATTGACCATAAAATGCAACACAACCATAATAAAAGATAAAAAAAAAAATAGATAAAAAAGTACATATCAAAGAATTACTGCACATGACCCTAACCCTTTCCTTCTTGTTGTTATAATATAATAGTAATATTATTAATTTTAAAATTATGGACAAATTCTTGAATAAGTATTAAACCTAACACTTCTTCCATAAATGAATGAGAATGTTTCCCGATCATATAATTATATAGCTTTTTCACATAACGTTATAAAATTTGGCAAGCCTTATTCTAATGGGATAAGACTACTTGGTGTTTTTTTTTTGTTAAAATCTTAGTTCCTTGCGTAAAAACTTGTTAAATTAATATTGTGTATACTTTAGTTTGTATTAAATAAATTATTTTCTAAATAAAAATAAACGAGCGGGGATAGCTCAGTTGGGAGAGCGTCAGACTGAAGATATGAAGGTCACGTGTTCGATCCACGTTCACCGCATTTATGAAAATTTTTAAAAATTTTCCTTTTAGTGTTAAGATGCATAAATGTTACCATTAGGTCACCATGGATCACTTTTTGTTAAACACCTTCACCTTCACCTTTTTTTTTTTTTTTTTTTTTTTTTTTTTCTTCTTATTCTTGCATCTCTCTCCTCCATTTGGGACAAAACAAATTTGAATAATTTATGAATAGTTTAACTTACTTACAATTTCAATTATAATTATATTTTATTATTTAAAGCACACAAACTAAATTTAAAGAAAACAAATCCTATGATGTTAAATTTAAATAAATAATATAAAATTATGTTATCATTCAATTTAAAATAATATTAAACTCTAGAATAATTACTTAAAATTATAAAGGATCTAAACTTCAGGTTTTACATAATTGAAAACATTATCTTTCAATAATAATGTAATAACAGTGTAATAAACACAACATATATAAATATTAATATAATATCGATTATATTCAATAAAAATTATATGTTAAGTGTAAGAATTAAATAATAAGATAACAAAATCCAATAAAATTATGATTTTATTGGGCACTTAATAATTTGATTTTTTTTTTAGTTTTGATCATAATTTCTTCTGAAGTAAAATATTTTTTTATACTTTTATATAGGAACGAGTACCAGATTTTAAGAGAAATTAACCAGTTAAAAAAAAGAAAAAACAAACATTTGTAAAGAAAAAAACAGAAAAATTAATCAACCAACTATAGAGGATAAGATTCGTTGCAACAAAATATTTTTGTTGGAGTGAAAATAAAAAAAAAAAAAAACAAAAA
>Ga0209700_110003_pt1 | contig 10300 bp, 3 predicted proteins | sample SiratroredBW_FD_187528 | JGI IMG/M metagenome (GOLD analysis project Ga0209700, IMG submission 187528) | Root nodule microbial communities of legume samples collected from California, USA - Siratro red BW (SPAdes) (version 2) | ecosystem: Host-associated > Plants > Roots > Nodule | place: USA...
GAAGCAAATGTCAGATTTGAAAAATCTTATACCACAAAAGGTTACTGAATTGTCTATAATGTTTGTACTTCAGCCAATTTCAGGAAAAACTTTTATGATTACTACAATGAATAGATTATGATAATTTTAAATTGATGTTTGGTCATGCACAACAAGAAAGAAAATGGGAAGGTGAGAGCTATATACAAATATCACTATCTTAGAACAATATATAAATTAGATTTTTAGTTTTTGGAAAAACTACTACACCATTTAGTCAAGATAAATAAGCATATCTATATTTCACCCAACTATATATACTTCAACCAACTATATAAGATAATTTAATCTTCAATAATATTCACTCATTTAAGTCTCTAAAGATTAAACCTTCATTTACATCATATCACTATGCACATTATATCATAAGATATATATACATATATATACATATATATATATATATATATATATATATATATATATATAAAATATAAAAATATAACAAAACAAACAAGAACAATAGTCATGAATAAATCAGTATCGTAGACTTAATAAAAGTAATTTAAGAGAATGAGGTTACAAACACATTATTGGAAATGAGAAATTTAAATCCTATAAATACAATATATGTATTCACTAGTAGAAAAAATGTCTTTATCGTCAATTCTAGGAGGTTTTAATCGTCGGGTCGTGAACTGACGTTGAACATGACGTCGGTTAAACAACCGAAGTCATGTAATCGACCACCACGTCGATTTAAATGAGGCACCGACATCAACGACAAAGAACACAACATGGTAGACAACACCATGTCGGTTGTTTGGCTAAAACCGACGTGGTGTTGTCATTTAAAAAAAAATATTATGGGTTGATAAATCTCTAATCGATACAAGAAAACACCACAAAAAAATTTAGAATTTTCTAGCAAGTATAGATATGTCAAATCAAAAGTTAAAATATAAAAAAATGGATGAAAAATAAGAAAAATATAAAAAAGAAACCCTAAACGATGAAATTTTGGGGCTTCATTACCCCGTTTCGAGCAACTTTCATTTTTGGAGCGTCTCAATTCGAGCTTTCTATCAAAAGTTATGGTCATTTAAAATTTTTTCACTCTAAATTTTTGAAACCATAAATCTATGATAAACATATACAATGTAAGAACTCTACCATCAAATATATACTAAATCACGAAGCTGATAAAAAATTTGGGTCAAAAATAAATTTCTAACTATTTTTAAAGAATTTTTCAAAATTGCTAACCTCTTACAAAGAGAAGAGGCAAGGGGTGTCAAACCAAGCATTCAACCGGGACCACCAAAAAGCTTGCAAACGAACACTACCAAAACCACAAAACACAAACAAAAATGTCAATGAATAACCACAATCAGTGAAAGCAAACAAAAATGGAGGAGAAAGGAACAACTAAAAGCTTCAAACGAAGGGTACCTCAAACGGAGCTTGAAATGAAAATGTAATTCAAACGAATCTCTCAACGTAAATGTAGGACCAAGAGTGAAATGGAGTTGAATGGAGAACCTAAGGAGCTCGAAACGCAGCAAAAATATGCCAAAACAGTGCACGAGAGAACGCGCAATGCGTAATGTAGGGAGAAGAAAAGTGAAAGTGAAAACGAATGGGATGTGTTAAAATAGGCAGCACCACGTCGCTTCTGAGATTCTAACCAACATTGTGCTGAACCCTAATTTTACCCAAATTTTTGACCAAATTATCAGAGTGAACATGACATTGCTTGGACTCCCAGAACCGACGTCATAGATGTACACACCACGTCGGTTAGAAGCCCATAATCGACGTGGTGGCTCACCCGTCAATTTAAAATTTTTTAATTTTGAATTTTTTTATTGTCTTCTCCACGTCGATTTTATTGGTTAACTGATATAATGTTCACATCACAATGTTGATTTTTTTACTACCCATATTATGAATATTCATTTATTTATAAAAATGTTACTATATTTTTTATAATGTCATTTTCATTTTTAACTGTCTTTATGCTCAGACATTAAAAACTGACTTTTTATTATAGTGATATTTTTTCTTACGAATTTGAACGAGTAAGACTATTAACCTTTGATTCGGTTTTTCTTTTTTATTGTTGTGTTTCATATGCTTCTTTTTTAAAGTGTATTTTGTAATCATTAACTCTAGTTTCATTTTAACTTTTTAATTGAAATTTAATTATATTTTGGTTGTTAGTTTTTATTATCCAATTCATACGAAATAAGGTGACATGGATAGGATGTAAAGTGATGTGATAAAAGATAGATTTTTGACCCAACTTTTTCTTTAGTAAATTTAACCCGATCTATAAAAGATAAGTGACAGGGATAAAGATGAAGTTAAAAAATAAGGTAACATGACTAAAGATATGAATACTTTTACTGTAGTCTTCTAAAGTCTTCTAAGTCAACTTTTGTCTTATCTGCAATTTATCTCTATTTCAATGGATAAGTTTCTGTTGTTTTAACTGTTATATATTTATATATCTATGCATATTATTTGAGGTTTAAAACGTCCTTAACCCACTAGACTGTCAAAAAGCATTAGACAGTCAAAGAGTCTAAAATATCAACAATGAAAAATGCATTAAACAGTAGCAATGAATCAGCTAAAAAACCACAATTCAAAAACATGTTCTTGTTTTTGTGCAGTCCTAAAAGTAAATTTTTTAAATGCTTCTTTAATGTACATTTCCAAATTATGTTTCATCTGGAAGAAAAATTCCGAGTGTCTAATACTCAGAAAGATGAAATTTTGAACAAAAAAAGATTTATTATTTCTTTAGGAAGTATAGAACAAATTCAATACTCATTCTGCATCGAAATTTGATCTACATTATGCAACGAACACCTAATGTATGTACTAGTAAGCATCTAACCATATTTTTCTTTTTAAGAATTCTTAACTTTTAATGGACTATTTAATAGATGATCTCTTGATCTCAATTTTATATGAGCTTCCATTTTGAGGATAATAAAACCAAATAAGCTAGTGCTTTTGAATAGCTGCGGGATGAGTAAAACAGTCTAAAGCTTTATACTATTACACGATCGAAGCGTTTATCAAATTATTATACGGTCTAAGTGTCTAATAAATTTTTTCTCATTAGACGATCTTATGGAAACCTTACCATTAAATGGTCTATTCCATATGCATTATAAAAAATATATTATGTTATAAATTTTTAAATATTACAACTTCAATTTAAGAGAGATATTTGATGTAATATTCTGAAACAACTATTGAAGACAATTTTTCTAAAAAATCTTATTATTGATAAAATGAAAAGTTAAAATGACACTTAATAGGAATATAAGGAAGAATTACATTTAGTTTGTGACATTATCTTTTTCTTACATTATAGTTATTATGGGACCAAAAGAATAACAAATAACATTACATTTATAGATTAGAATTTCCTCTCATCCTTTTTTTTTTTTTTCTTTTTTGACTTCTACAGTCCATTCCTAGTAATTTCATCCCATTTCTTCAAAAGTTACTTGTCAAACTTTCGGTATTTATTGTCTTTTCATGAGGATCTTCACTTTTTTCTCTGTATGTATTGAACATATACATGGGTTGTTCGTCCTTCCTACAAACATAATTTTAAGAAATAAAATAAATATTGCAATCAAAGTTTAGTTAATATAAACTACTTGGCTGTGATATAATTTAAAAGAAGAGAATTGAAAACGTAAAATATACCACATTGAACGGTAAAAGAAAAAAGTAGAAACTAACCGGTTAAGAAAGAACCTTCAGCCCTCTTTGTCATAAGTTCATCCCCTCAGTCAAGAACTTTTCCCTTAATCCACAAAATATATAAGGAAATTAGTAGCACGGTCATAGAATTATTTTTTCTATAAACAGAATAAAATTAATGTGAAAGACAAAAAAAATCATGTTTCAATCCTTATAAAAAATAATAGATTCAGAAATTGATAGATATCTTGTACATATAGAAATTCAGTAATTAACACACAGCAGCATAAAGAATGGTTACTAAGTCCTAATTTGAATAACTAGAAATCATATACCTTTGGTATTTCCTTGATTTGATTTTAAGATCAATATCCTCACTCTTGAAAAAATATATATCTTCTTTGTCCTTGTTGTCATCATCTTTGCTTAACTTGTTTCTCGCCATTTGATACTTTGTTGAAAGTTCTACGATATCCTTTATATATAGATGCAAAATAAAGTATATGAGATGAATAGCTCAAATAAAAGTAACTGACACCAATTAAATATTTTAGGAATTTTCGGTTTAAATTTAAATTTAGTAATTATTATCATTAAATTATCATTTCACTTTCGTTGACAATTCTATAAATCTCCGTTATATGTATTTATTATCAATAATCATTTATTATTTTTAATAAATTAATATATATTCATATGTTATCAATTAATATTTTTCTGTTTACAATACACACATTTATTATTTATTAATAGATGTATTTATCATAAATATGATAATATTAATCAATATATTAATTGAATATAATAATTATTATATATATTAAACTATATATTTAATTAAATCTATAAAAATTTTCCATCTTAACAACTGGTTAAAATTAAAATTTTAATAATAACATTATAGAATTATCTAAGTCTCCGTATTTCTTATTAAGCATCATTTATTATTTTTAATTAATTAATATAAATTTATATGTTAATTTTTAATGGTTGTGTGCAGTTTACAATAGACACATTTATTATTTATTTAATAAATACATTTATCATATATATGATAATATTAATCGCTATATTAATTAAATATAATATATAATTATTACATATATTTAATAAATATATAAACCTCTTCTGCTTCTTCATGCATAGTTAAAATCGAGATTTAAATAATAAAATAATGTAATTATATAAATATCAGTTATATTTATTTATTATTAAGTATCATTTATTATTTTTAATAAATTAATATATATTCATATGTTAATTTTTCAAGTTGTGTAGTAATTAATATTTTTGCTGTTTAGAATACACACATTTATTATTTATTTAATAGATGCATTTATCATAAATATAATAATATTAATTACTAGAATAGTTAAATATAATATATAATTATTATATATATTAAACAATATATTTAATTAAATGGATAGATGTTAGTTAAAATCGATATTTTAATAGTAATATACTGGAATTCTAAATTTTCGTGATATGTATTTGTTATTTTTTTAACCGTTGTGGGTTTTTATCATTTTTTGGCGAGTCTAAATATAAGTCTTCTGTCCTTTATTTCATGATAGGCCTATTCTCTTTATTTCTTTGTTTTTTTTAGAAAACAACTGATTCTGGTATCAAAATTGTATCTAGATTGTGTAACAACATTTTAATATTTTACTTACTCTCTTTAAGAGATATTCCTTCAAGGATTTCAATTAGTATTTGAACGTTAGTTACTTGAAATATTTGATTCCCTTTTAGCTTATGAGAACCTTAAAAGATTATTGTCCCTCGTAGAATTGTTGTTGGGCCTACTAAAACTGAGCATACATATTGGGTCTCTATTATTTCCAGTCCATTTTCGTGAAAATGTAGATCCCTTTCAATGCTCCTTTTATATAACAACATACTCTTAGGCCCAAGACTGGTCACAAGCCCCTAGTCTCAAGTCAAATAGGCAAAGAGGCTTTATTAAGCCTATAATGTTCTCATAATGACTGTTAAAGTCGTTCCAAATGTAACATTTATGGAGGTGCCTTTTCATGTGGCTTAAGTTTATTAATGTTCATTCTAAGTTGTAGAAATTGCGTATGAAAATTTATCAAAGTCAAACAAGTTGATAAGCTATGAACCCCGATGAGTCATCAAGAGATAAGATATGAAACACCACTATAGAATAAGCAAAGGAGAAACATCTCCTGAGATATGATACACTCAAGATTTTCCAAATTCTTTTTCTATTCCAAATCTGCCAAAATAAGTACAATAAATTTCCTTATACAGACTCATGTGGTAGATGAAAAGACAAGTTCATTCCTTCCCTAGAAATGTGGAAGAGGAAGAGACAAACTAATTCATTCCTAAGATAGTGGAAGAGGAATAGACAAGCCCATTCCTTCCCTAGGTCTAAATTAAATGTAGAAAAGTAAAAAGAAATATTACATTTTTTAATATTTTTTTCAGATCACATCATCCTCCCTTTCTTCAAGAAAATTTGTCTCGAAGTTTAGTTGAGCTAATCTTCAAAAATCTAAGTTGTCCTTCACGTGTTTGATAAAATGTCTGAATTGTTTCCTAAATAATATCCAAAAGCTTTGAGTGTACCCAAAGCTCTGATACCAAATGATGCGAAATCCCAGAGTCGGAGGTTCAAAACAGGAATCGGAAACGTCTATGATAATGACGTAAGGGCTTGGGTTGCAGGATCGTTCCACTCAAGCTTCAAAGAGTGATTCTTGGATGAATTCTCAGATGAACGTGATCTTCAAAAGTTTGCAGACAACTCGAAAAATGAAAACAGTTAACGAAAATGCAAGAAATAAAGATAATGGTAGGAATTAGAACAACACCTTGTGCCACCCAAATCCATGACATAAGCAAGATGGTGATTCATCACTTGTGACCTAGCCCACAAGCTAAGAATCAATGCTAGGAATTAGAAGAACCTTGCGCCACTCAAATTCATAATATAAGCAAGATGGTGAATCGCCACTTGTGACCTAGCTCACAAGATAAGAAACCCCAAGAGAGAAATTCTCTACTTCCCTTTGATGAATCCCGATGCGTCATCAGGAGATAAGCTATGAAGCACCATTCTAAAATAAGCAAAGGAGAAACATCTCCTAAGATACGACATATTCAAGATTTTCCAAATTCTTTTTTATTCCAAATCTGCTAAAATAAGTACAATAGATGTCCTTACATAAACTCATGTGGAAGATGAAAAGACAAGCTTGTGTAGAAGAGGAAGAGACAAACTCATTCATTCCCTAAGATAGTGGAAGAGGAATAGACAAACCCATTCCATCCCTAGGTCCAAATTAAATACAAAAAAAGTAAAAGGAAAAAATATATATTTTTATATTTTTTTTAGATCACATCACTAAACATACACACTAAGACACATCTAAGTCTATAATCTTCTTTTGTAGAGCTACATTGATTAAATGCATCAAATACATCAAATACATCAAAATAAGCTTCATTTATATGTGTGGATTTGTGTGCAGAGCAAGAACTTGTAACCTGTACCAACATAAAGACATAAATAAAAAATAAATACAAGAAAACATGCACAAAGATACATAAAGCATATACAAAACCATAACATGAAAATCTAAAAGCAAATTGATTGATCATGTATAGATTTTAGGAGTTATTATTTGATCATGGATTTCATTCTTCTCTCCTCTTGTCATGAGAGCTTCTAAGAAAAAAAAAAAAAAAAAAGAAAAAAATTGAGAAAGAGAGAAGAAAATGCTTGTATAGCTTGGGCTAGAGTAATTTGTGTAATTTCAATTATTGGGTAGCTTTCAGTATTAATTTGATTGATGTTGCAAAAATATCATGGTCTTGCTCTTTTAATAATCTATGAATGTTATCTCGGTTGTCAAAAAAAAAGAAAAATTCCTATCCATTACCTTAGCCTCATTACAACCTTAATAAAGTCCTCTTGATGATACAAACTAGTCTTTCAGAAGTGGAGAGTTAGAATGCTTGCGAGCCTATGGTAATACAATGTTCATTGAGATGGTTTGAGTGCTATACACCTTCTCTAAACACTTGAGAGTGAGAGAGATACACTATCTTGGGAGACCAGCATACATAACTGTTAGTTGCATAATTGGTTGCTTAAATTGATTAATCCGAGAAGAGAGATATTCACACTTTGTTGATCAAACCTTGAAATTAAATTTTTATTTGATATTCCTTGCTCAAATACTTTTTTATTGGTAGCTTGTTGAATATGGTTACAGTCTTGATTACTTAGCCTTCATTTTCTTTTATCATGTCTAGATTTTGCCCAAGAGTGTAAAAGGATAAGTGTGGGGAAGTTTGATAATTATTTATTTTTAACACTTTCTTATTGCATAATTATAACAATAAAGAAAAATTAGTTGGTAATTATTATGGTTTTACGCTGTTTTATTATAATTGGGTCTAGAGATGAGGTCTTTCAATAGTTTATAAAGTGTGGGTGCAAACTTTACCTTGTAAACCAGTTTTGTAAGATTGAGTTAGACTTAAAGTCTATTTCTTGATAGACTAATTTTACAAAACTCTTATAAGATTTACCTTCATAGACCGAAAAATTAATTATCTTCATGCTAATTCAAGAATGATATTTGAATTTTTCTTAACTATGTAGACGTGAAAAATGTATTTCAAAATTTATGGGATGGTAGGTGCATATAAAGTAATAAACAACAAAGCGGTTGCATGCTGCCTAGGCTTATCTTGTTAATATATTCACATGGTCAAGATGTCTAAGATTTTTCAAAAACCTTTAAAGAATTTGGAATTGTGGTTGAAAAAACATTGCCACCTAAGTTCTCAAAACTAGTCGGGAACAGTCACTCTTCTCTTGTCATCAATTATGCGTCAATCTAATCCCTAAATTTTCAACTTCATACAATACACAAAAGCACATGGCACACCCTGCTTAGCTCCCATTGTCTCAATTACACTTTTCAAAACTCAAAAATATCATAAGTTTCTAACAAGTTGAGGAAAGATACGGTAAAGTCGCAAGAACTATGTTATATCGATCAAAAATCAATTGCTGAAAATTCTATGACAACAATCGTGTTAGATAATATGCTTGCTACCAATTTTGTTATACATAAACTTGCTTGTGCACAACTCTAATTAAATTCTTCACCCATGACCAATTTTCCATTCCCTTAATTTAAGTACCATTCCATCAACATAACGCATTCATTATTCACAAACACACTGTTATCGAAGAGAGGGAGAGTGTGTTTCTTAGGGAATTAATGGATATAATGGAGGGATATAAACAAAAACAATAAAAATTAATATTACATTCAAAACTGAAATCACATTTGAGACTTTTTCTTCTTCTTGCATGATCGTTACAATGAAATGTAGCATTCTCAATTAGAAATTAACATCACACGTATACGAATCATCAATAATTGTTTCTCTTATTCTCCTTTAATCCTTTCCATTATAGATCTCTCCAATCTTCTCTTGATTGGCTTTTCATCCTAAAGATGAAAACTCATTCTCTGATCTACATAACATTCTGCCAAAGAAAAGGTTTTTTAGTTTAATAACTGAATATAAAACAATCAACAAAACAATGAAGAAAATATATGTAAAAAATAGAAAAGTATATGAATCTAATTATTTAAATAGTACCTTTGCTACTTCCTTAATTTGATTTTGAGATCATTGTCATCACTCTTAGAAAAGTATATGTCTGCGTCTTTCTCGTCGCCATCTTTATTATTCACCATTTGTCCAAACTCTAAACATTAAGAGATATCTAAAAGTATTATTTGTGTCGTTGATGAAAATTTGCATGATTGAGGAAGCTTTGAATCTCGGCTTATATAGATACAAAAGAGGAGACATACTTCAATGAAAGAGGAGATATACTTTGTAACAACCTAGAAAATTTGTCATTTGAGTGAAATGGTAAAAGTGGAATGAGCACTTGATTATTATATTATTAAACTAAAAACGCGTATTTATAGAAAAAGTAAGTAGGCAAGTCTCATTTCAACTCAAGCCATCATCTCTCTAAAACCCCTAACCTCTTTTCTTCTGACTTCTCTCTAAGTCTTTGCTTCCATACCTCATTAGTTTCTCAAGCGGAGCCCACCAATGGACTCGTGGCGGAGAATAGAGCAAGTCTATCCGATCAGAACCTCCGTTAGAGTAAGTTCATTTTCTGCCCCTTTCCTTAGAGCAGATTTAGGTTTTTGTTTTTCCTCTGCTTACTGAGCTCGCATGTGGCATCTGAGCCATCAGACGGTGCCTCTGTGAGCTTAGTTTCCTAGTGTGTTGGTCTGATCGTTGATCAGAGGTCCTTTGGTGCATATTCGAGTTCATGAGGATCTTAAGCTTTTGGGAGTGTTAGAGAGAACTTTCACTGCGATTAAGGTAAGGGAAGCTAACCTTAGTGCTTGTTTGATTTACAAATTTAAGTCTTGAATAGAGAAGCTAATGATTGTAGTAATTGTACAATTTGTATCTGGTAAAGTTTCCTGCAGGTCTGAAATGTTGAATTGAATGTTGCATGTATGAGATAGTTGTGTGAAAATTGATGATATGTTGATCTGTTGAATAG
>Ga0209700_110005_pt1 | contig 10297 bp, 3 predicted proteins | sample SiratroredBW_FD_187528 | JGI IMG/M metagenome (GOLD analysis project Ga0209700, IMG submission 187528) | Root nodule microbial communities of legume samples collected from California, USA - Siratro red BW (SPAdes) (version 2) | ecosystem: Host-associated > Plants > Roots > Nodule | place: USA...
TAATTTTATCAATATTATTAATATTGTTACTAATATTATTTATGTTATTATTATTGTTTTTAATAAAAATAATATTAATAAAAAGAATAATAATATTATTATTAATGATATTGATAAAAATAATATTATTATTATTATTAATATTAATAGTCATAATTATATTATAATAAGAATAATAATAATTATAATAACGATAATAATAATTATAATATTATTATATATTATTTAACATAATGGTCAAAATTCCTTTCAATACTTAAAAGGTTGTAGAAAATTTATTTACGGTATCATTACCTATAAATTTTGCCGTTCCAATAATTTAGAGAATTGAAGCATGGGATTGATGTGACCTTGAGCTGGATATGACAATACCAAACAGTGTGCTCTCCTAGCCATGTTTTTCTTCTCCATTTTTTTGAGATGAATCTCAACTTCTTCTTCAGTCACTGCTTGCGATCTTGAAGAGTTGAGACCTTGAAAAGCAAGTGTTAGAGAGCCAATAGAAGAACAGAGTTGGACGGCACATAAAGCAAGTGCTGAATTTGGAATACCTGAATTCTTTATCTTTTAATTTGTAAATATGCTCCATTTGAATGTTGTAGAGGAGACTATTTTTGTACCGTCTTTTCTTCTCGTCTGGTATAGTTACTAAATTAGTAAATAAGATTCTACAATTCTCTTTTTACATTTAAAATTTTAATTATTTAACTTATAAATAATATTTTTTGTAAATAAAATATATCACTTTAATTATTACATAATATTTTTATTTCACACGTTTTTTACAAAATGTACTATCTATAATTATACATTTATATATAAATATACCTACATCTATATATATAAATATATATATATATATATATATATATATATATATATATATATATTTATTGGTAGTAAAAATATAAGTTTATTACATATTCCTAAAAAAAATTAATCAAGTAATATAGTATAGAACAAGTTAATGTTTGACATGAGTAGTCATAATAAAAATAAAGAATGTAATAATATATTAAAATAGACAAACTTTATCCTTTAAAAGTTAATGTATCTTTTGGACATCGATGATTAATTATAGATTAGAAAATATAGTTTGTGTTATAAAGAAAAATTGTTCGATGTATAGAAAAGTCCTCCGTATATGTGTGGCAAATATATATGTATAGTGGTTAAGTAACATAAAATGGGTTAGAAGCACCTTACCAGATTATTACTAAGTCTTCACTCATCAAGGTCATTTATGGAAATGTTTTTGCTTGTGTTAGATTTCTTTTTTATATCATATTGCTCGATTATGGAACTAGTCCATGTTTGGTAGCGGGTTAACTATAGAGTGTTAAGGAATTTTTTCATTGAAGTTTTGTATCTCATATTTTGTTGCTTTGAGTTTAAAACAAACTTATAAACTTCTCATTATGAAGAGTATTGTCTACTAGAACAATAACTTTAAAATATAAATCAATACTTAAGATAAGTTCCTAAGACAAAGGTAGTTCATCAATAGACTTGCTTAAATACCAATCTTTTTTTATTAGAATTTTTCTAAACATGCGTTTTTACATTACCATTTTCTATATCCAGTAACAAAAACAATTCTTCTTAATGTGAGACATCAATTAATTACAATCATATAACATAGTAAGAAGCCTTACTTGGAACCATGATTGTCACAAGATAATACTTGGAAGGTTTAATAGTATCATATTTTAAACTAACCTCATCGATGTAGTAATCACTGGTTAAAATTGGACAATTGGTGGACAAGAATATTTTTGGTGGGACAAGTTTCACAAGGATGAATTGAAACTCAAACGATTTATATTATGTTCTCTGATCACATTCAAATATCAAATCTCAATTTGATCAATTATCCATCTTGGTTTGTCCATCCAATTTACAGTAGTGACATTTAATTCAAGGACTGACCATTCTTGCTTGTGTTGTCTCTCCTAACATAGATGAAATAAATCCATATTCTTGTACCAACACTAGGATTGAAGATTTTTATATTGTCTCCGGTGATGATTGTATAGCAATAAAAAGTGGTTAGGATGAGTGTGGAATCAAATTTGGAATACCAATCCAACACATAATAATTAGAAGTCTTGAATAAGTGTCTAAAAGGTCCTGTTTTCTGTCTAAATTGCTCAAAGAAATCAAGTTCGACGATCTCTAATGAATCCTCATAAAAACGGTTAGGACACGAACTGGAACCGGGGTCTCACTGCCAAATATGGCCAAAGGCGAGTAGCATGCTTATGAACCTCATTGATACGAGTCTTGAGTTTGGTTACATGGATATGGCTCAACGAGTGTGGAGATTCACTTGTAAAAGACTTTTTAACCACTCAAATAAGAGCTTAAAGATAATTATGATGAATATTTAGTGAGTGAATTTGACATTTATTTAAGTTCTTCCTATGAATGAATCTATATTTATATGTGTTTGAGTAGGATCCAAGTTGTTACCATATGTGGGTTATTATATGGGTTATTGAACCTTGTAAACAAAATCATATTTGAACTAATTTGTCTTATTTGGAGTCTGTAAGTTATTACCCGTTTATTGTAAGCGAATAAGATTATATTTGATATTATACATTGGTATTATTTTTTTTCATGTATATACTTGTCAGATAATTATTATAAATTTACATGTTAACTTAGGAATATGTGAAAGTGGATTAACGTAAACAATGATGGTTGGCATGAAATCCTTCCATTAGTGGCTTTGATCTTTTCTTCTGTAAATCAACTCCTCTCATCCCACCCATCAAACAAAGAAAGATGGAGAAGAAAAGCATAGCGACAAGAAGAGCACATTAGAAACTTTGTGCTTAGGAATCCCAATAATTGCAATACCATTTTGGTCAAATCAAAGCACAAATGCAAAAACTTATGGAAGATGTTTGAAAAATGGGAATTAGGGCTTCCTTTGAGACAAAAAGGTTGTGCAAAGAGAAGCACTAAAGCATAAGTAATGGAGAATGAGAAAGGAATTGAGATGAAAAAAGATGCCAATCAATGGAGTACTTTAGCTTTAAAGGCTGTCAAAACTGGTGGAAGTTCTTATAAAAATATTTCAGAATTTATTGATAGCTTGTTTCAATAGTAACTTTACATTCAAACTTACAATTAAAATATAATTGCTTTTGTTGTTTATTAATGGATTAAATTCTTCTGGTTAGAAGTTCATACTAGGATAATCAATTATCTCTTATTTAATCCATTAAAGTTAGAGAGTTGGGAAACCAGATCTTAGCATTTTTATAAATTATCACATGTCTTAATCAATTAAACTAGACGAACATTACAATTTTTTCTCAAAAGAATAATCAAGTAAGTACTTATATAATTAATTAAATATATAAATAGACACTTTACTCAACATTTTTATACAATTCCTTTAAAGGTGAAAATCTTTATAATATGAGTTTTCTAAAAGTATTTTCTCAATCATTTTGTGCCTTAAGATTTATAAATCGAGGATGTGTAATTGCTGAATCTTATATGTTTCTATTGTAAAATTGTGGTAGCATTTTTTTTATATATTTTCTTTGTGTCGTAAGTGGATTGTTCCAATATTTTGTTCTTGGTAGTCAAGAGGTAATAATGCATACATCATCTTTGGTTGTAAGAGTTGATATGACATATATCCTATTGGTGTTATGAATTGTTGTTTAATACTCTCTTGAAATTGTTTAACAATTGATTCTTTTGTAATGACTTTGTAAAGTTCGTGGAACCAACAATTGTAGGGTTGAATTGTTGAGACTAGATTTAGGATCTTGCTTATCTAAGCTAGTGTAAAATCTTAGGCGTAATGTTTTCTTACTTATCTTTTTTGATTGTGTCGCAATCCATTCTTTTGTGAACCTTACTTCGATTATAATTGCATTTAGTTTTCAGTCTTAAAAGGTTTTATTAAAGTCAAGAAAGGGAACTATATTTTGAAAAGGATTTGAAGACCAATTCACTCCCTCTTGGTTTAAACAGGCCATTCCTCTTCATATAACATTATCAATAACTCTAGCTTCATCATGATGTACCAAAGTGTCTCTCTTCATTAAATGTACCAAAGCACTTGTTTTCATCAAACACACTAGAGCGTCTGTCTTATCAGATGTTGATAAGTGCCAATTTTGAGTGTTTTTATATATAAGAAAGCTTGAGTATTTGTGGGTTTAAGTGTTTTTTAAAATAGTAATTACCCCCAATTTGAGAGTTTTTGGATCTAAATTTAGGTTTTGAGTCATGAGTTAAAGGAAATCATTTGATCTCAATTATTGTGAAATTTCAGGTATAAAAGAATGAAGAAAAGAAATAAAAAGTTTCAAATAAAAAAAAGCCTAAGCAAAAAGTCACTTAACCTAGGCCTAAAAACGAGTTTAAAAGGGTGATTTTAGGTTTTCTGAGGATATCTAGACCGAGAGGAACAAGAGCAACCGTCAAGAATGAAAGCAATTCATCAATTCTTATTCTTCTCTGGCAATCTTCCTTTCCTTGGATTGTAATGGCTACCATGAGTAGCTAATTATTTATCTTTGGGATTGAATGTAATCTTTTAAACTCATTTGTATTTTGGTGATTTTTATATATAATATTCAGTTTCTACTCAATTGATATTTTCATCTTGTGCTTAACGCTAGATTTCTGATCAATAGAGTCTTGATTTTGATTCTTGAATTTAACTGGGAAGTACTTTTAAGTTTCTGACCTAGATGAAAATATTCAATATATTGGAATACTAGGGATAGGTTTCAATGTATTAATTGCGTATAACATTTGTTCTAAATGCTAGATAATTTACTAAATAGCTAAGGGATCAGTGTTTAGGAAATTTTCTTATGAATTTCATGTCAGAGGAATCGGTGTGAATGATTTTTATATGTGTATCAATTGTGAGTAGTTACAGATATTGTATGTTTTTATCAAATCCAAAATATGAATGAGGGAGATAGATGAAGTTCAATCTTAGAGTTCTTCTAGATCTTTCAAAACCACCTTTGATATTTGTTAATTTATTTTATAATTGCTTTTTTATGTTCGTATGTTATTTAAATTAAATCATTATCAAATCAATATGAAAACTATAATTGCTTAGTGAGTAGTAAAAATTGAGATTTATAAGTAAAACTGTTCTCTGTGGGATTGACATTCGTACTTTCAAAATCTATATTACTTTTGACTCGGTACACTTGCCAAAAAAGGTCAACAATTGCTTCTCGTCTCTAGTCATTAAAGCGTCTATCGGTCCTTCTTGTCTACAAAACTCCACCTCAATATTCAACTTCTCACCATCACGACTACTCCTATGCTCACAATTTGAAACTCTAAACCTATGAACCATCTTAGTTGATGTGATCTGAAATAAAATAAAAGAATGTAGTTTTTCCTTTTAACTTTCTTTATTTAATTTGGACCTAGGGAAGGAATGGGCTTGTCTATTCCTCTTCCACTATCTTAAAGAATGAATGAGTTTCTCTCTTCCTTTTCCACCTTTCTAGGGAAGGAATGAACTTGTCTTTTCGTCTTTTACATGAGTCTATATAAGGACATCTATTGTACTTATTTTGGTAGATTTGGAATAAAAGAAATTTTTGAAAAATATTGAGTGTGTAATATCTTAGGAGACGGTTTCTCTTTTGCTTATTCTAGAGTGGCGTTTCATAGCTTATTTCTTGATGGTGCATTGGGGTTCATCAAAGGGAAGTAGAGAGTTTCTCTCTTGGGGTTTCTTATCTTGTGAGCTAGGTCACAACTGGCGATTCTCCATCTTGCTTATCTCATGGATTTGAGTGGCGCAAGGTTTTTCCTAATTCCTAACATTGATTCTTATCTTGTGGGCTAGGTGTTGACCTTTTTCGACAAGTGTACTGAGTCAAAAGTAATATAGATTTTAAAGTACGAATGTCGATCCCACAAAAAATAGTTTTGCTTAAAAATCTCTGTTTTCACTACTCACTAAGCAAATAAAGTTTTAAGAATGATTTGATAATGATTTGGTTCAAATAACATATGAACATAAAAGAACGATTGTAAACTAAATTAATGAGTATCAAAAGTGGTTTGAAAGATCTAGAAAAACTCTGGGATTGAACTTTATCTATCTCCCTAATTCATATTCTGGGTTTGATAAGAATATACAATATCCATAACTACTCATTATTGATGCACATATAAAGATCATTCACACCGATTCCTCAGACGTGAAATTCATAAGGAAATTTTCTAAACACTGATTCCTCAACTATTTAGTAAATTACCCATCATTAAGAACAAATGTTACAAAACAATCAATACATTGAAACCTATTCCTAGTATTCCCATATATTTTGTATTCTCATCTAGGTCAGAAACTTAAAAATACTTTTCAATTAAATCCATGAATTAAAATCAAAACTCTATTGATTAGATAAAATCTAGCAATAAACACAAGATAAAAATACCAAAACTGAATAGAAATTGAATATTATATATAAATATCACCAAAATACAAATGAGTTCAAAAGACTACGTTCAATCCCAAAGATCAAGAATTAGCTACCCATGGTAGCCATTAGAACCCAAGGAAAGGAAGATTGTCAGAGTAGAAGAGAATTGGTGCTTTGTTTTTGTCGCTGTCGTCTGCCTTCGTTCCTCCAGGTGTCGATCCCTTAGAAAACCTAAAATCGCCCTTTTAAACATGTTTTCGGGCTTAGGTTAAGTGACATTTCACTTGAGCTAGCCAAATTTCACCCAGGCGAACAGGATCCTTACTTTGTCAAAGAGGTATTTTGCCCGGGAGACACACACCTTGCTCAGGCAAAAATTCAAGCTGCTCTCAGGACCGATCTCGCTTGGGCGAGATCCTCCTCGCGTAGGCAAGATCCTCTTCGCCTGGGGCGAGCTTAATGTCGCATAGCTTGTGCACTTGATAGATATTATGAACTCATTTTGCCGAAGCGGGCTCCTCCTCGCTTGGGCAAATCTTTACTTTAAACTTTTTAGTTCTTTTCTCCACAAATCTTTCAATCTCTCATTTTCTTCATTCTTTTATACCTGAAATTTCACAATAATTGAGATCAAATGATTTCCTTTAACTTAAGACTCAAAACCTAAATTTAGATCCAAAAACTCTCAAATTGGGGGTAATTACTATCTTAAAGAATACTTAAACCCACAAGTACTCAAGCTTTCTCATGTATAAAACACTCAAAATTGGCACTTATCAACTCTCCCCAAACTAGAATCTCTCTTGTCCTCAAGCAAAGTAATGGGATTCACAGAACAAAGATTTAGTGGTTGCTAAAAACAAGAATTAAATATAAGAAAGATCAGATATTTCAAGTCCAATTAAAGTAAGAAAAAGACATAATCAATCTACAAGAGAAACAACTCAAACAAAGACATGATAATCTAATTGAGGAATTTCTCTCTTAATCTCTCACAGGATAGTGTCTCTCTCAATTTTCACTGACTCTGAACAAATCAAGATTGCCTTTCATTTTTAGTCAAATAACAAACACACAATCAACATGGATCTTAAGGTCTTCTAAAGGTTGTAATGAGGTTGGGTTATCAATAACATTGATTTTTCAGATAACAAAATGCACACTTCAGATAAGGAGAACATGTCTACAATTGAGACAAAATTTCCCTTAGAAAGAATTAATCTACCAATTCTTGATTTCTTCCATCCATCATTTTTTCTTTCTTATCTGTAATTCACTCTTTTGCTTATATTTTTTATTTTTATATTTTTTAGTAGAGAAAAAGAGTGAATTGTCTAACCCATTTCTTCCTATTACCAACATGGCAAAGCTAAACCAAACCTTTCCATTACATTTATGAATATTGCACCTATGTTCTCCTTCCCTAAGTGTCAACACCCGATTTTGTCCGGGTAATCTTTTAAATTAAGGCATATTGATAAAAATAAAGAATCGAAAAAAAAAGAATAAAAGTATAAAAATATATTTATTAGTTTAAGTTTTCTTGAAATAATAATAAAATAAAATAAAAAATAAAAAATTGAATTTTTCCGAAAAAAAAAGATGAGGTGGTTTGTTTAAAAAATAAATAAATAAATAAATAATTAATAATAAAAAAGCGAAAATAACAAGAAAATAACAAAAATATCTAAATTAAAATAACAGAATCTGAAAATTTAAAATAAATAAATAAATAATAATAAAAACAAATATAACAATAAAAATAAGTGCTTCCAAACTTGATTTGCAAGTTTTAAAATAAATAAATAAATAAATAAAAAGGGTTATGCTTAAATAAATTTTATAAAAATAAAAAAGTGGAGTAGTTTAGATTTTTTTTCATTCGTTAATGTTTTTTTTAAAATAATAAAACAAACAAATAATACAAAATTTTAAAATAACGATAAAAGAAAAAGAGAGACTCTTTCAACTCTCTAACTACCCAAAATCCCATAAAAATCTCTACCATCCCTATTCTTTCTCCAACAGAACTCTGCAAGTAGACTGATAAGGAAAACACAGAAAAAAAGGAGAGGGGAGAACGAGAAAAAAGAGAGAAGAGAGGAGGAGAAAAAAAAGAAAGAGAGGATCACTGATAAAGGGAGAACACATTAAAAATAGAGAAAAAAGAGAGAAAAAGTAGAGAAGATTGATTCTCCTGTCTTACTATCCACACTCAGTTTAAAACTAGAAGTAAGAAACTTTTGGAAATGAGACTATCATTTTTAAAGAACGTAGGTATGATTTGTAAGCTTTAGATTTTCATATGGATCTTGAAGTTTGAAATTTGTAAATCATGTGTTCTTATCTTTCTGTGATGGTTTTTTTTATTTCTTCATCATTTCATTTTCATATAAAGATAAAAAAAATAAAAAAAGGAGGTCCTTTTGCTCTTTATAACGTTTTGTTTTTTTTCTTATTTATTAAATAATAAAAAATTCATCATCTTGCATCTTCCATACATTCTTCTATGTAGTTTATCCATGTATGCTCCAAAAATCACTCCAAAAGAGCCCCAAAACGACTTTCCAAGTCACCGTCATTTTTTTCACGCCGCCGTCATACCATACCGCCGCCGCTGCCCGGCGCTACCGGCCCGGCGCCGTTGTCACCGCTCCTTTCTCATCACTGCTGTCGCTTTTGGTTCATCATGGGTGAAGAAAGGTGGTGGTGGCTTAGGGTATAGGAGTTGGGCCATTCTTCCTGCACCTCCATTAATTAGGATTTAGACTCCAGCTCTCCACAATTACCAAAATGCCCTTAGCCCAAGTTGAGTTTCTAATTGGTAGGAGATACTTCCTGCACCTCCATTAATCTATATTTACACCCACAGTATCCACAATTACTAAAATGTCCTTAGCCCAAGTTGAGTTTCTAATTGGTGGCCTGCACCCTCATTAATTAAGTTATGCACCCATACTCTTCTCAATTACCAAAATGCCCTTAACCCAAGTTGAGTTTCTGATTGGTGGGGTTACTTTCTGCACCTCTATTAATTAGGGTTTGTACCCACACTTTTCTGAATTCCAAACCTGTCCCCACAAATACCTAAAAAAGTCACCGTGCACCACTTAAAACTCACATATCTAAGCTTTGCATTGCCATGAATTCATTCAGTCATGTTCTGTTTTTGCATGCATGATCTTGCTAAAATTAAAGTGTCAATTCCATGTTATATATAACTGTTGCATGTTATTTTTCAACACCGAATTTGATATATATCTCAAAGCCCAGGCTTTAAACCTGGCACTGTTTCTCAAAGCCCAGGCTTTAAACCTTGCACTGTTTCCCAAAGCCCAGGTTTAAACCTTGCACCGTTTCTCAAAGCCCAAGCTTTAAACCTGGCACCGTTTCTCAAAACCCAGGCTTTAAACCTGGCACCGTTTCTCAAAGCCCAGGTTTTAAACCTGGCACCGTTTCTCAAAACCCAGGCTTTAAGCTTGGTACCGTTACTCAAAGCCCAGGCTTTAAACCTGGCACTGTTTCTCAAAGCCGAGACTTTAAACCTGACACTGTTTCCCAAAGCCTAAGCTTTAAACCTGACACCTTACTCAAAGCCCAGACTTTAAACCTGACATTGTTATCCAAAGCCTAGGCTTTAAACCTCGCATTGTTATCCAAAGCCTAGGCTTTAAACTTGACATTGACGCCATTCACTTACCCTACTTTCAAATACAAGCTTAAGAAAATTTCAAAAGAAATATATCAAGACAACCAACAATCTTATCAACAAAGAACTACATAACCCTGATTCTGTATCCTCAATAGAGATACGTAGGAGCGAGGTCAAATCCTTGTCGGGATCCCCTTTCTAAAATATA
>Ga0209700_110006_pt1 | contig 10297 bp, 3 predicted proteins | sample SiratroredBW_FD_187528 | JGI IMG/M metagenome (GOLD analysis project Ga0209700, IMG submission 187528) | Root nodule microbial communities of legume samples collected from California, USA - Siratro red BW (SPAdes) (version 2) | ecosystem: Host-associated > Plants > Roots > Nodule | place: USA...
CTAACAAAATGGCACCAACTAGAAATTATTATTTAGGTATGAGTTTGTAATGGTAACTACATAGAACACTGTTTTTATTGGTTACATTGGAATCAAACTTTACTATCAACTATTTTTTTTTTTTTTATGATTATTCATATAGTACAGAAACGTTTCATAAAATGCTTTTTTCTTGACTTCTAATTCCTATAAAAATTATTTTGATTAATTTTTTTTTCTGATGTTCGGTAAAGATGTTACCTTTTATGCTTGAAGGATTGCCAACATATGACCACTGCACATTTTGCAAACTCATTGTACCATTTCCTGGGTGCCAAGACAAGACACTGGAAAAAACAATATTCAAATGTTGTTTTCGGAAAGTGTTAATTTTTTCTTAAGTTTTCATTACGATTGCGAAAACAATGTTTCCTAAGATATTTTAAACAGTTTCGTTTTTGTGCTCATCATGAAGTGTTTTGGAACTTTTTCAAAATAGCAAACTTTTTACCTCTTTTTACTCTAATAATAATAAGATACTGTTTTAAATAATTACTCAATTAACATAATTTATTATAATAGTTTATTGTAGTAGTTATAAATTAAGTTTTCGGACAATCAAATTCTAAACGCGATTGAGTATAATTTTACAAAAAATTAGTTGAATAGGATTTTAATTTGCTTTTTTATTTAAAAATGATGAAAGAGAATTTATAATTTTAAGCTTTTAGAAAGTAATATAATTTAAAGACTTGGAAAATAATCTTTTCAAACAATTATTTAAAAATTACATGGAACATAATAATTTAAAAAATAATTATTTGAAGAAATAATTATTTATAAAAATATATATTTTAAAAATAATTATTTAAAAATATTTAAATAATTTTTTTAATAAAATTAACTGTTATGAATTTTTGAAATAATTTCTTATCTTTTCATATGATATCATGTGGAAACAAAGAAACAAAATAAATCACTAAACCAACTCACTAGGATATTATAAAAAAAATAAAAAGAAAAAACAAAACTAGGAAAACCAACAAAAGAGTCAAAACGTATTTATCCCTTATGTTCAAAATCAATAAAAAAACATAAAATTGGAATGCATAAACCCCTTTATTGTATCTTCTTTATTGAACCCATTCTAACAACTTTAAACACACAATTTTTCGATCTTTCAGGTTTTCTATCAACATTAAGATCTCTTGAAATAAGAGCTAAAATTGCTCAACATTAACAAATTTTTTGAAAATGACTAAATGTCAATTCTATGAATAACATTGGCCTTGTATGGTCATGCTTTTTAATCCATTTAGATAGAAGTTGCCTAACCTAAGTCTAATAAGTCATACTGTGTATTAGAATGTAAGTCTAATAAGTCATACTGTGTATTAGAATGTTGATTGAAGAAGAGATATGTATTTAAAATCTACCATTCTAAGCATTTGCATTATAGAAAATTCACCTTTCAAACATATGACAATACTCTTCCAAAATTATTTATCCAAAATCACCTCTTCAATTGAATTTGTACTTGAAGAACTAGTATTCTTCCATGCATAACTAGTAAACATTCTAATCAAAGGACTTGTATGGTCCAAAAGAAAATCTAATGTAAAGTAAGAGATGAAAAAGAGAATTGAATTTAATCTCAACAAGTCTATCCCCTTATAAAGTGAAGCAAGAAAAAAGAAAAAATTAAAGATGTTTTAGAATACATTTAAGTAATAACTTTTCTACCTTTCATAACAGTATCTTGATGAACATATATCTTCTTTTCAAAATCTTCTAGTATCAAATGAATGTAATGTGTTATACATAGGGTGCAATAGACTATCTTCCTTCTTGTCATTAACAACTCACCAACTTCTTCTTAATTTACATCATTGTTTGTTATAATTTGGACAACATTATCTTGTCGACTTTTTTAACAATGTCATCCAACATCTTACTAATTTTATCAGTTGTTTCTTAGATGAAAAATGCATTAATAGATTTCAGAAAAATAATTCGCTTTAGATTGATAACTAAAAAATTCAACATAATCCTTCTCCTCTTTTTGGTCCACTCAGCAACCATTGTTAAGCAGCCTTATTTCTTCCATGTAGTTGTATAGACCTTTAAAACATCTTTTGTTGGCTTAACTTCTTGCTTCAAGTGCTTTACTCTAATATCATGACTTAAATTTTAGACCATAATTTGAAATTGAATCCAACACTCTCCTAAATCCTTTGCTTATTGACACATTAAATGTAACATTTTTGTAGAAAAACTTTGTTATGTATAGTACTTTCTCTTTTATTCTTCTTAAATAATTGATTAATTTTGGTCTATAGGCTTATTGTTGCCTTCTTCAAAATATTTCTATTGTTGCTTATATCTTCCTCTTTAGTCGTGTTTCATTTTTCAATTTCTACACCATTATCATCAATCTCAAAAACCTTATTTTCTTATTAATCTTTAATGCAAATCTCCATTAACCTCAAATACAATTGAAGAAGCAATTACATCCTTTAGTGTTTTGACCAATAAACCTTTCTTGTTATGTCTTGACAAAATTCGTATTGATGTTTCTTGCATCTCCATCAATACTTATTTCATGCTTCCAAGTCAACTTTGTTCTGCTAGAGGAATCATTTTCTACCACATTTTTAAAGCCAGCGTTCTGTATTAAGGAATTGTCATTATAATAGTTCTTTTAGTTGGTTTGTAAAATCAATATGAAGAAAAGAGGAAACAAAAATGACATATACAAACGACATATGAAAGCGAAAATGAAGAAGGATTTATATATGTAGTTGCAAACAAGAAAATGAATACGCAATTGCACCATAAATCCTTAAAGTTGTTGTCATTTGTTACTATAAGTTCAAGTGGTTTTCTTGATAGGTTTACATTGTTGTGAACAAAATATACGAAAGCAACACAATAACACGTGAGATTTGTTCTGTGCGAAATCGTGGAATCGCATACCAATAACATTTGTAACGAGTCAAAAATAACATATGAACATTTTTTAAATTTACTTTTTTTAAGTATTAAAATTTCTTATTTTAAATAATCAAACAACACTGATTAAATCCTAAATTTTCAATTAATTTAAACTTTCTCATCTTAATAACATCTTATAATAAAATATTTTAAATTCTCTATAAAAATAAATTATATCTTGTAACTTGCATGAGAATTGTTCACATGGATCTAATAGTATAATTTACCATTTTTATTACAAGTTTTTTTAATATTGTTGGCAAAAAATTCCAAAATTTTAGGAAGGACTTCTGCATATTACTGATATAAACATAGAATACATGTATAAATCTGACAGCAGACCTCCAGAAATCATTATTATTATTAGTAATAAAGTACATAGAAAATCAGAAGCAGTATTGTTCCATCTCCTCTATGTTTCTTTCTCATATTGGCTTTCCAGCCAGAAACCGTTTGTAAAAGTCCAATGCCTCTCGTGGTTTATATTCTGGAACAGTATGCCCAGATCCCTGCACCAAAAGTAACCAAATATTAAAAACACCAACTCAATCAACAACAAAATTACTTTATACTTTAAAGTCTATAATTAAAAATGATACGTGACATTATCTATCTTAAGCAGTCCTAATTATTATTTAATAAGACCTTCATAATTTTATCAGAAATTTGTATCTATGAACATTTATCCAGAAGAGGAATGTCAGGTAAGAGGTAACACATGTTATCTTGATGCTAAGCATGGTCAAGGTTAGCTCAATTCTCTTGTTTTATATGTTATGTATGTACAAACCTTTATGGTCAAGAAAGTAAGATTTTTGTCATATCCTTGTGTATACCTGCAACAAATCAAGATAAAAAATTAGAAGTTTTATCTTTTGTACTTTTGATTAAACATTTTTTTTATTCTACCATTTTTAAAATGATAAATGTGGCATGTTGCAAAAAGGTTCTTTCTTCCATTTAACTCCAAATATTTTAAGATTTTTCAGGGAAATGGAACAAGGAAATACCCAGCAACTTGACCATTGCAATACCATGGTCTCCATTCATCAACAATCTTGTATCCAATGGATCTTGTCCAGGCCTGACTCCCCGTATATGGAACACACATGTCATGATCACCACTGCCAGAGACATGAAACTTTTAACACCATGAATTTACCAAAGATAACAGCTACAATAAGTAGACATGCAGAGAACTGTGCAAGAAAAGCTTATCAAATTAAGAAAGTAGATACTAGCAGTGTCATTCATTATGTGGTCATAATCAGTCTCATTACATTTGAGAGCCTTATTTTTCTTTTTATATCTTCAAAAGTTTTCATTCTACCTTTTCAGACCCTCTTTTCTCAAAATGGAGGTAATTGCACAGAATTATAGTATGGTATTTTCCAGAAATGCAGTTTTCTTTCTGTATTTTCAACCCTTAAATACAATTGATTCCTGAGTTCTGCAATGGTTGTGAAATGTAAAATGTTAAAGAATCTAACAATGTACTTCTTTTAACATATTACATGGTATAAACCTCAAAATTCATTGTACAAATACATCATAAGACAGAGAGGAAAACAATGAATAGAACAAGCACATAGCTTTGTGAAACTGATTAGAATTTAGCAGCACAACATTTGTTGACATTCAAATAAAGTAAAAGGTGATTGAACAACACTCTCCAGTGGCTATTCTAAAACATGTTCAAGTATGTATTTTTCTTTTCAGTGGTCAACATTAGCAGAAAACAACAGAGGCTGTTGCATTGATGAAAAAATACTATCATCTCAAACAAAAGAAAAAGCTGAATAGGTGTCCAGATTTTCTTTCATACAATCAACTGGAACAGTGAATTGCCTAAATGTATAGCAATGGAATATTCTCAGTTACCAAAAATATAAAAAATGTGTAGAAATTCACCTGAATATAAGTGCTCTATAACCTTTGGAAGTTAAGTTCTTGTGGTAGTTGATCATGCTCCCAGCATCATGATCATAGCTAATTCTGTCTGTGCATAGATCCCAACTACTGACTTCACTTTTCTGTTTCATCAGAAAGATCACAATTTAGTGTTTTCATCTCTAAGTATAGGATTCTTACTAGAAACCTCACCTGTGCAGCATGAATTGCTGTCCTGACTGAGTCATCGTTCAACCATGCGTTTGCAACCTCATCGTCCTAAGATAATATTACATCTTGTTACTAGCTAAACATTCAATGAAAAGGTGATACAGTAAAAATGATGCCAATGATAACATGAATGTAGAACTCCAGGAACATTTTGACCAAAGAAGATATGATAGAAAAAATATTTTGCCACAAGTTTGTACTTTACTTCTAAACCAAATTACAACCAATGAAAAGGATGAAAAAAATTGTTGTCAGAAATATAATAGCTTTGATTTTTGGTAGGGAATGAACAATAACTTCAAATAGTTAAAGCCCTCAACAGTAATGACTTTTAGAAGGTAAAACTTAGTTTTATGTGGACTCCATTCTATGCCAATGGAATCTGGCATATCCTTATTTGTTAGAAATCTTTCCAGTATCTCTTATTTCTAGTCTGAATTGAGAAACAAGCATTACCTCAAATATATATAAGCTTTAAGCTTCTCTAACTAAATTCAGCACATTCTCTTTTTCAGGACTATTTTTCATCAATTTCTAATCCAGAAATCACCACTCTTTTTTTTAAAGATGAAAGCATTAGAAGTTCTATTTTGATTTTGGCAGAAAGGAATCAAATTAGCTATGAACTTCATTAAATAGTCAAGCAATTAAAACCAATTAGAAGTTGGTAAGTAGATGTTGAATGGTAAAAATGGATACTTAGATAGTAGTGATGGAACCTACCGTGCATGGTGGAGCATTCTGCAAACTCGTCAACTGTGGCCAAGTTGGTACAATTCCATCTCTCACAGGTGCTCTTAGGGGCCAAGCACGACCAAACATTCTTTTCCTCACCGGGAAAGGTTTTTAAGTCTCACCCAACTTCCGGAAGCTAGATGGCAAACTCATGAAGGATTCTGTAATATTCACTGCCTTTGTCGCGTGATAGCATGGTTCTAGGATGTTGTAAATGTTTATCCCATCAACCAACTAAAAACAGCAAGAATCATCAATGAGTTCCAAATGCACTAAGCTCTTGACAGTCATTTATATATATATATAGTTAAATCACCTTATCAACTTCTGAAAGCTTGACATTACAACTTTCGCTGGTTGGATTATAAAAATTCCCGTTGCACTCACTGTTCAACTCCTGCACATAGTACCACTGATTAATGAAACATATATATATGACAACAAAGCATATCAAGCTTTCAAACAGAAAACAGACTCGTTAGTCCCACATCGTCAAATTTACATATTTTATAAAACAAAGACAATCAAATAACACAATGGTCTATTAAGGATGACCTTTGCTATAATGAGGGGTTAATTTTCACCTTAAAGAGGTCATCTGAGATAAGTCCCATCCCATGTACAAATGGAACAAGAGCATTGCCATCAAATTGTTTATCTGTGACACCATTTCCAACCATGTAAGCCTGCACACAATGACCATGAGATTGCATCCACAATTTTGAAAACAAATTGAGAAATTAAAGATAAAGACCTTGAAATTTAGTTTGGGCTTCACACCAGCCTCAATTCCTGTGGAAGATCAAGAAACTTCATCTTATTTCTGATTCCAACATTCAAAACTCTAAGAACACAACTTACTACTACCTTTCACAACTTCAGAAGCAAGAGTAGGCACATACACTCCTGCATAGGACTCTCCAGCAATGAAGAACGGGTTGGAAAGGAACTCAGGGTATAGTTCAAACCACTGTTTTTTAAAACACAAAAGGGTATATGTTAGAGAATTGTGATGAACACAACAAACTTCTTGATTCAAATATTTACTAAGTATCTCCCAGTTGTTTCCTTGATTACCTTAAGGAGAAAGCCATGTGAATCAGAGGCAGTCTTTTTGTCTCCATTTATGTAATCAGTTGTATTCTTTGAGTATGAAAACCCCACACCAGTAGGAGAATCCAAATATATAATATTGGAAACCTATGATGCAAAACAGAATTCATCACAAGAAAACATAACCACTGAATGATTGATGAATTACACAGACACTGAACCTAAAACATCACTATAACACAATAAACCATCATTCTTCCCCATCTAAATTCCACACTGTTGATAAAGTATAGACCTTTGACCAGCTGTATGGATTGAGGTGTAGTGTGGGAAGACCCCCCTTTGTCTTTGCTGCCTCAAAGTTAAAAGGACCTGAAACACATAATTACTTGTCACATGATCCATAAAGTAAACCTAGGGACAACAAATGCCTCCACCGGAACCATATTTTCATCTGAAGGCCTATTAGAACAGCCATCAAATCTACTTAGAAGAAAGTGTATTGAGGACAAGATAATCATTAAAAAATGTTTTTTTTTTTCTTGTTTTCCATAAGTATCTTTTGTCACAGATAATGATGTTTGAAACACAATCAGACACTAAATGGGAAACCTCCCCTGGAAAGGATTCAAAACCATGATTCATCACATTGTCAGGGATTAGCCCCACTAGGTCCAACTACAATTGGTGTGAAGAAAACACTATGATGTGAGTAATTGTTAACCATTTCTAGGTCACAATTCCTAATGTTGTTCCTAAACTCTGTCAAAAGAAAAAAGGGCAGTGTAGAGAGTGAACAATTCCTTACCATGCTCATATACGAATCCATCAAAACTAGAGCAGCCAGGTCCCCCATTAAGCCACAAAACCACAGGGTCCTCAGAAGGTTTACCCTCTGATTCAACAAAATAGTAAAACAAGTTCTTCCTATGATTCTCACCCACTGTCACATACCTTCAACAACCAAAAAACTAGAAAGGGTCAACACTGATTTCTCATAGGTCAACACTGATTTTCCAAAGGGTCAACATTTCAGAAACCAAAAAGACATTTTTCAGAGAAAATAAGCACTCCTCACCCAGCATAGTGCTTGGAAGGTAGAGTCCCACTGAAGCCAGGAATCTTTGTCACAATGGCACTTTCTGGTGCTGAATGTGTTAACACAAAGCACAGGAAAATATGAAGTAAGACCAAACACAAGCACACAGTACTACAAGACTTGACCATCCTGCTGTTAGCCAATTAAGATAAACAAGGAAAATAAAAATATCAGAGCAAATTTTTATAAATTATCATAAGCAACTAGTTTGAGGCTCAATTTATAGAAGACTGCTATATGAAGCAGTGACAGTTCCAGGATATCTTTTTACTGCAAAATGTGCACTTTAGTTACCTTATAAGCCAAGAGTAGTTGCTGATAACAAAGAAAAATGATGGTTTGACAATCACTTGACATACAATTCTATATCAACCGTTCACATGGAAATAAAGATAGAAATAGTTTTTTTTTTCAACGTTTTCTCTTTCATTTCTATTTATATGAAAAACATTAATACTTTTAATAATATATATAATTAATAAAAATATAAATATATTTTTAAATATTAAATATATAATTTTATTTTATATATTTAAGTCAGTTAAAAATTTACATTTAAAGTATTAATACTTTTAATAATATATAATTAATAAAAATATAAATATATTTCTAAATATTAAATATATAACTTTATTTTATATATTTAAACCAGTTAGAAATTTTATATATTTAAATTAACTATCAACTATGGATTATTAAGAAAAAACACTATTAAAAAATACTATTATACAATTTTTTTTGTAATATATATATATATATATATATCATTTTTAAGTAATAATATTTTTAATAAAACATAATTAATGAAAATATAAATACATTTTTAAATATTAAAAATATATATTAAATTTATATTTAGTTAATGTATTTAGAAATTAACTGTTAAATATTGATTTGAAGAAAAAATATTTAAAAATACTAGTTAACAATTTATTTTTATTACTATTATCATTATCATTATATATATAACGTCTTTTATTTTTAAGTATTAATATTTATAATAATACATAATTAATGTAAATATAACTATGTATGTAAATATTAAAAATATAAATCAAATTTATGTTTAAGTTACTATAAGTTAACTATATTAAGTGTTAATTAATAGAGAAAACAATATTTAAAAATACATTTATTTCTATAAATATATATATATATATATATATATATATATATATATATATATATATTATTTTAATTTTTAAGTGTTTAACTATGTTCAAAATGTTTAACTATAATTATATAAGTGTTTAACTGTATTTAACTTTCTGACTACACACCAAATCCACCATTTATGTAGCCCATGACCTCCATAGTTGAATCCCTGACATGATTATATTAAGTGTTTAACTGTGTTTAAAGTGTTTAACCATAATTGTATAAGTGTTAAATTGTGTTCAACTTCCTAACAACCCACCACAGTACAACACAATCAACAATTATGTGGTCACCTGACCTCCGTACTTCAACCCCTTACATGTTTTGCACCATGCCATTCAATACAAGTGTGTCTTGCTTCACCAAAGACCACCTATAAATGACATCAACCAAGGGACATGTGTACTGCGCCATGACCACCCCTGTATATAGTAAGTGTTTAACCTCTTGCATGTAAGTGTTGAACTAAGTTCAACTTTCTGACCAAACACCAATCCACCATATATGTCGCCCTTGACCTCCATAGTTCAATCCCTTACATGACTATATAAGTGTTTAATTGTATTCAAAGTGTTTAACCATTATTGTGTAAGTGTTTAACTGTGTACAACTTTCTGACTACTCATCATAGCCAACAATTATGAGCATCCCTTACCTTCATACCTGAAATCATTATGTGTTTTCCACTGTGGGATTCACCATAGATGTGTCCTTATTCACCACGAACTACCTACCAATGGCATAAGTCAAGGGACAGTCCTGCTGCGCCAATACCAGCACTAGACATTCTAAGTGTTTAACCATGTCTACTTAACTGTTTAACTAAGTTAAAATTTCTAACCACTAATCGCAGCAGCAGTAGCAACCAGCAATTATGTGCACTCCTGAACTCCATACCATACCTGAAATTATTATATGTTTTCCACTAAAACACACACACACACATACATACATATATATATATATATATATATATATATATATATATATATATATATATATATATATATATATATATAAATATATATATATATATATATATATATATATATGTTTATAAAAGTAAATGTATTTATCTAATAATTAGTATTTAATATAGTTAACTTACATTAACGTAAACATAAATTTGATTTATATTTTTAATATTTCAGATATATT
>Ga0209700_110007_pt1 | contig 10297 bp, 5 predicted proteins | sample SiratroredBW_FD_187528 | JGI IMG/M metagenome (GOLD analysis project Ga0209700, IMG submission 187528) | Root nodule microbial communities of legume samples collected from California, USA - Siratro red BW (SPAdes) (version 2) | ecosystem: Host-associated > Plants > Roots > Nodule | place: USA...
TTTACTTATTTAATTAAAGGTACCGCCTTAGGGCGGGCGTCGTGGGGGTGCTAATACCTTCCCCACGCGTAACCGACTCCCGGACTTTGAGTCTGGTTTCATGAACTTGCCTTATCTAATCTTTTTTGGTTTTTCTATGGTTTTCCATAATTAACTGTAGTGGCGACTCCTCTGTTTTATCTAAAAAATAATTTTATCTTTGTTCGCCGTCCCGTCGTGACCCCGGTTGCGACAAACAATTCTAAGAGCAACTTGCAAATGTGCTTCCCTTGGTTGGTGTATAAATTAGTTGACTAGGCTCACAACAAAAGCAATGTCTAGTCTAGTGTGAGATAAGTAAATAAGTCTGCCCACGAGTCTTTGATATATTTCCTTGTTCATGGTATTTCTCCTTAACACTTCCCAATTTTATATTTGGATCAACTGGAGTACTTATTCGTCTGCAGATTGTCTTTCCTGTTTCTTTAAGCAAACCCATAACATATTTTTGTTGAGATATGAAGATTCCTTTCTTGAAATGAGCTACTTCAATTCTCAAAAAATATTTAAGTCTCCCTAATGTCTTAAACCCTAATGTACTCTTTCAGTAATTTCAACAAACACTTACAGCACAGAACATTACTGATCTAATCAACACCCTCATCTTCGTCGATTAAATCTTCTACACTAAAACAATGAAAAAACAACACCATTACACACCCAAATAGCCCAACAACACACCAAAGTAACCCCAAGAAACAAAACAAGTGAAACCAACACATTTGCTACCACAAACCCGATATTTTTCTAACTCGTTTAGCTCAAAATAACAAAAACTCATTAACACAATACAACTCCTCAATGAAACTTAAAATATATGAAAACATGGGTAGGCATAAAAATTGAAACTTGACAATGGTACCTCGGGAATAGTCATGAGCGAGGTCGACTTTTGAGGAGTGTTGCAGTTCCAAACAAAAATCAACTTCGAATTCAGGATAAGGTTTTATAAAGGTTTCAACTTTGGTGTTGGTTTTAGCGATCAAGCAAGAGCGGAAAAGGGTGCTGAGAGTGCATAGGTTTCTTACAGTGGGGGCGCGCATCTAAGCTCTGCAACAAGGTAGAAAAATACAACTTTGTTTGTTGGGTGATTAGTTTTTGTTGCTAAATTGTTAGTTTTTCATTCATTCTATATATGCGTTTTGTGTTGGAGTGAAAGCTGAATTAGGAATCACACTACTGCATATATGGCCAACTCGCTGAAGTGCTGCATGTGCACAAAATAAAAAATGTTGTAGCGTAGGGTGATGAAGTACAAGCTGAAGTAAGAAGCCAACTAGCGCATACATGGCCAACATGCCGAACAACAACATGTACACAAAATAACAAAATCCTTTTAAATCATATCTTTAATACTCCCCCACAAGCTAAAAAATATGCATCATATGAGTCAAGCTTGTTAAAAATGCTCGAAACACAAGAATACTATTGTAAAGAAAAATATGGTATTGCAGCACAAAGCGATATTAGCGGTGGCGTAGCCAAAAGAAAGAAAGAAAATAATTGATAAGAAAATGTCAATGATGCCCAATACTCACTAGAAAAACATTGACTATGAACAGTATTCATCGAAAAAACATTAGCAGTAAAAAAAAATCTCACTGGAAAAACGTTGCTGGTATACAAACCAAAAAAATACTAATGGTAAACAATAATGCTGCTTGGAAAAACTCATCAAAAATCAATCAACAAAGTCATTAGAGACGTCAACTGCCATTGTAGTAAGTGAACTTGGAAGAAGATAATGGTTTTGACAGGCAAACAATTTTCAAAAGGCTCTAGATAACATATTCAAATGATTAGTGACAAAATAGATCACGGAGTATAGTACCACTCTGGTACCATTTTGAGAAAAGAGAAACTTAAAAACTATAAGATCAATAAAAATATTTGTAGATACCTTCTTATTTGTAATGAAGAAAAGACGCAACAATAAAAATAAAATCAATATCTAATAATGGGAAATAGTTGGTTAGATGTCTCCCAATCAAATTATATCATATCTTCCTATTAAATATAATCAAATCATGTATCTCTAACATAATCAAATCATATCTCAAACAATTACCATTCATCCTATTTCTCTTCCCTCGATCAACCAAAGCATACATGAAAAATAGAGCAACTCATAAATTTGTTACAAGTTACTTTTAAAATCTTGCATTGAATGTTCAAAATTGGACAAAACAAATCATTAAAATTGATTAACCAATCTCGTAAGGTAAAAGTGACTTCTCTATCATCGACTGTAATAAACTCATAAATGTCCCAAATGATTTCTTTGTTGTCAACTCTTAACCAACACAATATTTCATAGTAACCCAATCGTTAAGCTGAACCAGGATTCTCAACTTTGATAACATTAGAGAAAAATTGAAATTCTTGAACCAAACCCATATCAATTGAATATCGAAGAAGTGGACCATATGTTTGCTCTTCCAGTGGAAATCCACAATCCCTCATTGATTTGAATAGATGAAAAGCCTTACTAATTTCACTTACACCAATGTATTCATCACCAATAACCCTAACCTTTTCTATGCACACTTTTATCAATGCAGTGTACTCCTTAGCGCCTGTTTTTCGACCCAAGTGATCAAAAACATTAATTATCCTTGTTGTTCCTAGTTTATCTACACACATTTTAATCAACTTGTCAAATAGTCATTACTTGTGTTTTTAAAAATCCACATATGCTTCCGTTCACGCACTACCTCCTTTCGTTTTCCTAAGAAATTACTATGAAACAATTCTGGTATCCATGGTATTTCCATCTCACTTTTCCTTTTTTCCTCGTCATTGACTTACTCATAACTAGACCCCTTGTCCTGTTTAGCTGTAAAACAAAAAACAAAACATGCCCAACATTGACACAAAACAAAAACATGAGCAAAAGCCATTTCAATTCTCTAGGTAACCACCTCACCCAAAGCAAAACATATAACCTGTACTCTTTCAATAATTTTAATAAACATTTACAGCATAGTAAATCACTGATCTGATCAGAACCCCCATCTTTGTCGACAAAATCTCCTGCACCAAAAAGTTTAAAAAACAACACCATTACACACCCAAATACCCCAACAACACACCAAAGTAAACCCCAAGAAACGAAACAAGCGAAACCAATGCATTCGCTAACACAAAGCCCAATATTTTTCTAACTCGTTTAGCTCAAAATAAGACAAAACTCATTTACGCAATACGAATCCTCAATGAAACCTAAAATAGATGAAAACAGGGTAGGCATAAAAATTGAAACTTGACAATGGTACCTCGAGAATAGTCACGAGCGAGGTTGAGTTCTAAAGAATGTTGCAATTTAGAACAAAAACCGACTTCAAATTCAGGAGTAGGTTTTATAAAGGTTTGAACTTTGGTGTTAGTTTTGGCGGTTAACCGAGAGCGGAAGAGGGCATTGAGAGTGTATAAGTTTCTTACGCACATCTAAGCTCTGCAATAAGGTAGAAAAATACGACTTTGTTGGTTGGGTGTTTTGTTTTTGTTGTTGAATTGTTAGTTTTTCGTTCGTTCTAAATATATCTTTTGTGTTACAGTGCAAGCTGAACTAGAAAACCAACTACTGCATACATGGCCAACATGGCGAAGAACGACATCTACACAGAATAACAAAATGTTGTAGCGTAGGGTGTGGGACTAGTGAAGGAAACAAAATAAAAACAAAAAAAGAAGAGTAAATAAATAAAAACAAGAAAAATAGCAACATTATTAAAGAAAATGATTAATATATAACATTTTCATTATGTATTAACTTAAAGCTCTAATGCATATTATTAAAATAAATTAAAAATTAGGTGTTTTTCTTTAAAAATGTTAAAGTATAGTTTTTGAATATATATATATATATATATATATCAAATAAAAAAAATTTATCTCTATATTTTTTGAATATATATATATATATATATATATCAAATAAAAAAAATTTATCCCTATATTTTGTTTTTAAATTAAAAATAATTCAATAAATTTGTAATTTAATATTCAAAATTATACTAATTTCTTAAATTAGTCTTTTGAATTAATAAAAATATTATGAAATGGATATACTTCTATTAATTTACTTGTTGGTCTTATATTAGTTAGTGACTCCTTTTCTTTTAATTACATTTACATCTCAATATTTTGAAAAATCTATACAAACATTAAACTGAGAATTAGCTAGAAAAATGTAAAGGTGTATTCTAAATTTAAGGTTGTAATTTTGTATTTAACGTTGCGTAAACATTTTTATGTTCTTTTGATTTTTGCTAATATTTAGTATTGAAATTAGTTGGAACTGTAGGAGAGGTTAAGTAAGTTTCTTAAGTTTGAACACAGTACAAAAATTTAGCTATTAACAAGTTTATCAAAGTAGCGAAGAAAGAAGAAATTAACATTTTAATAAATTAATTCACTTCAAATTTATTATATTATTATTATTATTATTTTTTATTGAGTGTTTACTATTTAGTCACAATTTATAACCAATCATTAATATGTAATTTTTTTAAGTAAGAGTATAATTTTATTGTGTAATCTGATTTTTGTCAAAGATAATTAATATACTTTACAATAATCTCTTCTTTAATAATTTAATAATTTTTTCACTCAGAATCAAACCATTATAATGTGACTTTATGACCTCTTATACTTGATATAACTTCTAATGATGTCTCTCTCAACATTTGTTTTAATTGGAATTTCGTAACCTTAACTATTATACCAAATAAAGTTGTTGGCAAACTTTAGTAGGGGATTAAATAAAATCACAAAACTTTTCTCACAAAATGTTAGGTTTGTCTAAGATATATGAACAATAAATAGTTTATTCTAGTGTGCCCATAACTCTTAGGTTACGTTCAATCTTCCTTTAAATTTTTTTAAGGGTTTCTCTAATAGAAGGTGATTGTAAAACAAGCACATCAACCACTTTGTATAATGTTTCTCAATCTCCCCTAAATTAGGAACACAAGTATTCTTAGTTCTCACTCTTGACTACAATCACAAGAATAAGAATATAGAAAGATGATTAACTCTCACATATAAAATATGAAATAGTGGCTTCCTTACAAGTTGGTAACTTCCCAAAATGAAGAATACAAGGCTTAATACTCTCCAAAAAAATATTACAAGGACAAATTAAAATAATATCATCATGAAGAATGTTGTAGACTCGTATTTTGTACTTGTAGCAACTTCATCTTTATAAAAGTATTCAAGAGTATGATTATCACTTTGTGTAATCTTTAAAAATGTAATTTTTATGAACTTGATATCGTTCTTATTTAATCTTTGCACAAAGATTGTGTTGCTTATGAAAGGTTGTACTTTCTTATAAGGCTTTGTGTTATAAAAGGGAAAATATACGAAGCTTTGAGTTATAAAATATATTTATTTGCATGTGTCAAAAGATTTAGTATCATGACTAACTTAGTAGTTAATTAGTTAATTGAACTTAAAGAGATATATTGGCTAGCTTATTATATGAAGCATTAAATGACTTTGTTATATGAATTGTAAGCTTCATACAAAATGTTAGAAAGTATAAATCTTTTTCTCCTATTTTTAATGATTTCTAAAGGATAGATGTTGGTAGTGTAAGGTTTGATAGTTGAAGGTTTACTAGTAGTTTGATATGATTTTTAGAAGTATAAAAATATGGTTTTGTTTATAGGCATGCCGTTTTAGGTAAAAAGTTTAATGATAAGTATCAATTTTGAGTGTTTTTATACATGAGAAATATTGAGTACTTGTGGGTTTAAGTATTATTTAAAATAGTAATTCAACCCAATCTTAGAGTTTTTGGATTTAAATTTATATTTTGAGTCCTGAGTTAAAGAAAATCATTTAATCTCAATTATTGTGAAATTTCAGGTATAAAAGAATGAAGAAAATGATAGATTGGAAGATTCATGAAGAAAAGAGATAAAAAATTTAAAATAGAGAAAAAACCCAAGAGAAAAGCCACTTAACCTAGGCCCAAAACCAAGTTTAAAAGGAGATTTTTAGGGTTTTGGGATGGATCAAGACCTAGAGGACAGAATCAAGACCTAAAGGACGGAGGCGGACGGCTAGAATCAAGATTTTTTTCTCCTCTTGCAATCTTCCTTTCATTGGGTTGTAATGGCTACCATGGGTAGCTAATTCTTCATCTTTGGGATTGAATGTAATCTTTTGAACTTATTCATATTTTGGTGATTTTTATATATAATTTTCAGTTTCTACTCAATTGGTATTTTCATTTTGTGCTTAATGCTAGATTTTTCTGATCAATAGAGTCTTGATTTTGATTCTTGAATTTAACTGGGAATTACTTTTAAGTTTCCGACCTAGATGAAAATACTCAATATATTGGAATACTAGGGATAGGTTTCGATGTATTGGTTGCGTATAACATATGTTCTTAATGCTAGGTAATTTACTAAATAGCTGAGGGATCAGTGTTTAGGAAATTTTCTTATGAATTTCACATCAGAGGAATCGGTGTGAATGATTTTTATATGTGCATCAATTGTGAGTAGTTACGGATATTGTATATTTTTATCAAATCCAAAATATGAATGAGATAGATGAAGTTCAATCCCAGAGTCCTTCTAGATCTTGCAAACTCCTTTTTATAATTGTTACTTATTTTTAATTGTTCTTTTACGTTTCTTGACTCAAATTATTATCAAATCATCTTAAAACTGAATTTGTTTATTGAGTAGTGACGCTGAAATTCTAAAACAGAATTGTTCCCTGAGGAATCAACATCTTTACTTAATTCACTATATTATTTGTGACTCGGTACACTTGTCGAATAAAGTCTTAACAACTAATTTTATTATTTATTTCAAATATATAAATGAAATGTGGTGTACCGAATAAAGTCTTAACAACTAATTTTATTATTTATTTCAAATATATAAATGAAATGTGGTATGAACATATGAAAATGTGGATGATTATGTTTGGATATACAAATTTAAGGAATATCTATATTATATCACCTCTAATAATGAGGTATTCCACATTTTTGTAGGAAGTCAGTTTACTAAAGTCAACTTACTTAAACAACACCTAGTTCATGATTATGTTGATGATTTATATGTGTAGAATAATTATATGTTTATAATTAATTACATATATATATATATATATATATATATATATATATATATATATATCATTACAAGAAAACCTAAAAATAACGTGGACTAAAAACCCACTCAAACAATGAAAACGGATGTAAAGTCGTCGGATATACGTCAGGTAACGATCGATGTTAATATGCTGGAAGTTATTGCGTGGGTTGCAGATCCGACAAAAATTGCGTGAGCTAAACACACACAAAGCCGACACATAAACTAACAAAGTTGCGTCCACTTTGTGTCTGTCTAGCCAACGAAAACTGTGTCTATTAGAGTGGACCAAGCCGTCGCAAGAGCCAACGTAAAATTTATTTATTTTTAGATTAAGTGGGCTTGGCCGACGCAAATATTATTATTTTTAAATAATTTCATATTCGTATTATGTCTGTTAGTGTAAAAAATTAGTTTCGTATACAAATCTTACCAAATCTTAGATAAATTATTCGTTATTGTGTAATTTTAACAACCACTTTCTCATAACACCCACGACTTTGGTCCCACGGCTTTAGTCCACTCTTAAGTTTTTTATGTCCCATTTAAATGTTGGAGGCATATTAGGAAAACTACATGTTTGCGTGTACAATCATACAATATAGCAGATAAGTAATATTTGTTTTTCATGCTTAAACACTCAAGAAATATTCAATACAAACATACTTCAATCACAACTTAAAAAAAAATCAAAACAAATAACTCCATGAACTTACAAATGCTTTGGCTTGAATGATTTCTGGGAAGTTTAGTTTCACAGAGCCAATGCAATTGTCACAACCTATAAGAATCACAAAATGAAAACTTAGAGATTAAAATAAAAATCCACAGAAATTACAAAATGAAAACCCACAATAAAACCTATACCTTTGCCACCCAAAACAGAAACAGTCACGGGCATCGGTGAAGGAGGAGGCAGTCAACGAACCAAATGAACCTATACTTCGATAACCGGGAGAGCTAAAACGAAACTGTGCTAGAAAAATGAGCCATAAACTATATGAAAAATTGTGCAAAGGAGAATGGTCGTGGAGGAAAACTCAGTCATGAAGAAGAAACCTTACCGCTGCTGAATGGAGGAGAAACCTTACTTCTAAGAGCTGAAACGAAGCTGTGGTGAGTGGAGAAGAAACCTTACTGTAAAAAGGTGAGAAAAATCATACTGTGAAAAGGTGAGAAAAATCTTATTGTAAAAAGAAATGTGAAAAGGTGCCATGTGGAAAAGAGAAAAGTCGAAAATCTTTCCCAATCAAACTTTCCTTTTCTCTTATAAAACATAATTTTAAATTAAATAACACATTTAAATTTAAAAAATTAAAGTAAAATTTTTTACTTTGTAATTTTCAATAATGATAACATTGCATTGGGAAGGAGAAAAAATTCCAGGAAAAATTTTAACATTTCCCTTAAAAATTTTAATAATAATAAATTTAATTTTAAAAAACTAAACTAAAAAATTAAACTTTTTATTTCTTGTATTCTTTAAATTTTTTTATTATTAACTATTACTTATAATAAATAAAATAAAAAACTAAAATATTATTGATTATATTTATTATTTATTTTTCATATTTGATTCTTTAAGTTTTTTGTTTTAAATATTACAACTTTAAAATTTATTTATTTATTTTCAAATTTTCACATGAAACAGTAAATATAAATTATTTATTCTTATTTTATGAATTTAGAATAAATCTATCACCAAAAAAGATATTACGTAAACCATTAATATTTTTTAAACATCACTTCATTATCGTAAATGACATTTTACCAAATTCTAAATAATTACATAAACATAAGTATATTTTATGAGATATCTAATTTTAGGATATATCTAATGGACAAGTACTGATATCAAATTTTTATATCAGAAATTACTCAAATTTCATTAATTTTTCTTATATATTTTACTTTTAACAAGAAAATATATTTTTATTTACTATAATGTAATTATTTTGAAGATTTCTATATTTTTATCCAAAACAACATATTTTTATTTTAATACTTGTAAATTTAAAAAATTTACAAATGACCATTATCATGTTGTCATAATTAAAAAAATATAATTTAAGTAATTTTCATACAAACTAAAAATATATTTTAAATAATTATTATATAAAATACAAACTAATTATTGTAAATATAAACTCTGAGTTATTAGAAATTATATTTATTCTCTTCTAATCACATATAATTAATATTGTTATTTAACATTTAAATGAATAAGTTTTTTCTTTGGTATTAAGGTTGTCATAATTCATATCTTAAATATTTAAATGTGAATTACTTTTTTTATAACTAAATGGTTAATACAATCAATTTCCATAATTCTTATTTTAAACACACAAAATTACTTTTCTTCATAACTATGTTAACTATATGCTATATGGGTAGGATAATTAATTTTCACAAATTAAATTTTAAGTACAATAAACCTTAAAACTCTACAGTCATATTTATAGTTCATCATACATAATTAGTTTATACATATATTTTCTTTATTCAAGTATTATATCTACTTTCTACATTATTATATCACATAAAGCTTATACTTAAGTTACACATACAACCTCAAAAACATCACAAGTTGCGTTATAATAATTTTTATTTTATATTAATACTTCACATTGTATTTGAATTACAATCTTAACTTTATATATTATTTGCAAATTTTCTAATATTATAATTATTGATTCATATTTTATACTTTAAATATGATAAAAACATGTTTATTATTTTTTCTATTATTAAAAGTATTGCAAACATTTTTAACCCACTCTTTTCTATTTATTTTTGTAGGAACAACTGGCTCCAGAAGGGGGGTTTGAATGGAGCCTGAACTCAATTCGCTACAAATAGAAACCACCAACCAAGGCAAAAATATATAAGCACAGATAAAGCAGTTTTATACTGGTTCACCCTAATCTATTGGGCTACGTCCAGTTCTCCCTTGAACAAACCGTTTAAGAGGTTCCACTATTAAGCAAATAGTTACAACGAGTACACAGACCTCTCCAGGTTACAACGAGTACACAAACCTCTCCAGGTTATCACGAGTACACAAACCTCTCCAGGTTATACCAGTCTCAATCTCCCCCTGAGATCAAGACCACTCAAGATTGAAATAAACACTC
>Ga0209700_110009_pt1 | contig 10291 bp, 3 predicted proteins | sample SiratroredBW_FD_187528 | JGI IMG/M metagenome (GOLD analysis project Ga0209700, IMG submission 187528) | Root nodule microbial communities of legume samples collected from California, USA - Siratro red BW (SPAdes) (version 2) | ecosystem: Host-associated > Plants > Roots > Nodule | place: USA...
TTTTTACAGTTATCGTCATGCGTCTTATCTCATAATATTTGATTTGTTTTTTACTAGTATCTGTTAGTGATCTTTTACTCTCAATTTCTTTCGGTTGTCATTCCGGTACTCGCTTTCCACTTTTTTATATTTACAAGTATTTTTGTTATTATCATTGACGAAAATATAAGAAATTGTCTTCTTAATTTTTATTATTGCATCGACCTAATATAAGTTTTTGTTATTCATATTGTTTGAATTTGATTTTATTATATGATTTTAAGACTTATGCTTTTTTATCTATAATTTAAGATTTTTGTGTTTGTGATTAAAATTTAAATGCATCTCAAGATAGATTTACATGTTGTTTTTCTATGTTTAATATCAATTAATAAAATAGACTACTATATCATGAATTATTTATCGTTAAATTCTCATCCATTTCGAAGTTATTTTGGTTTGCCCTATACTTTAATTATTTATATAGCTTTTGGTTACTTGTGTTCTACTGTGACTTTTAAGATAAGAATGAATCTATTAAGGTAATTATTATAAAAAATTAATAAATTTATATTATATATAATAATTTACAGACTATTTTGGTTTAAAACTATTCAATTGCAATTCTTGTCCCAACTCAACAAATTTAACATATGTAGAACAATTATTTTACTTATAATCTAGTTCCTTTCCCAATTTTTAACTTGTTTATATACAACCCTAACATGACTGTTTTTATAACTAAAGCATAAATAATTTGGAACAGGAAATTATTCAAAAAGTCCAAAAGCCATAAATATGAGAACATTTTTTTAAAATATAAAACTATTTATATAATGTATAGGTTACGTGATAGCAAGGGGGAAAATGGCAACTTTCGAGTTTTGAGTAATAAACTTTAAAATAGAATTTAAAAAGATTTAATAAGTTTTAGTTTCCAAAAAAAAAATTTATTACAAATTGAAGATTTAAACATTAAAGGTAAAAGATTAAAAAAGTTACTCTTTTTAGCAATAAAAAGTTAAAAGATCAAAATTTGAGTTAAGAGCACACAAGACCTACAAATTGAGTTATCTGTTACTTCATAATTAAAGGAGAGAAAAAATAGTTACGATTTTGGTTGTTACATGATAATTTTGATGTAGTCCCTTTGGTTCCTTGCATAGGTGACTTTATTAATTGATTTTTTTTTCCCAATTTTTGGTAATCTTTCAATTTTATTCTTAATTCAGTTTGGTTCAATATAAACCTCTGAAGTTCATCATGAGATTGAAAAGAAATAATTTGTGTTATTCGATGAGAAAAAGGATCAAGGTTGGCCTTATACTAAAATTTAAGAGATCTTATACCAATCTACTTTGAAAGCGGATCAACATGTCAACCTACCTTTTTTTTTTTGTAAGAAATACCAATATTTTTGTACATATTAATTTCATTTACTTTTGTTGAAATTATTTTTTATTCAAATTTTAAGAAAATGAAATTGATTTTTTCATCAACAAAATTATTTTTTATAAATATAAAGATGAATTAAAATATTTTTTTTATTTATAAGTTTATGCATTAACAACCCCCCTTTTTTTTGTTTTTAAAATACAAATGGAGTGAGATAAAATTTTCAACCTAGTTCTCCTGCGTGGCAATTGCCTTTTACATCTCTATTTTCTTCATCCACCTCCTCCATTATATCCTAAGGATAGAAATAACCTTTCTAAATCTTTACGTTTTCTGAAACGTATTAAAAAACTTTAGGGTTACACAGTTCATAAACATTTTGGAAAAGTATATTATCTCTCAAAATGAATAACTTAAAATTGATATTTATCTATTCCAGATTGATATTTTGAAGTACCCCTTAATAACATTTTTTATTACAAAATAATGTTTTAAAACAATTTAAAATATATTATTTCGAAAACATAAAAAATTAAAAGTATGTAAAAACTTGTTCCGAAATGCGCATAGTCAATTCAACAAGAAACATGGACAATATTTGTTTAGTCTTTTTGGTAACTAGTTATGTGTTTTTTTTTCTTTTCACTTTGATAGTTTTAAGAGATTGAAAGTGTTTGTGTTGATGTTTACGTGTAGTATCCAGAGGTGAGTTTAAATTTAATTTATTTTCATAGATTTATAAAATAAGGATTATTCCATTTATATAAATTGAATTTTATTTTTAATTAATGTGTGATTTTTGACACTGTTTTTGAAAGATAAGTTATTCCTACTAATCTGGAGTATAATATTAGGTTTTAATACTCCATAACTTCTTAAAATATGGCATTTAATTCAATTTCCCTTTTATCCCATATGTAAAATAATGCAATTATACTTTGAACCATAAGTTCAACATGGATTATCAAAGGAAAGTGCAGTTCAATACCTTTTCTAAATACTCAGGTGTGAGGTTACCCCATGGATTTCTACCACTTCCATAACTATGAAGATTTAGTGCAACTATTGCTCTTACACTGAAACCAAAGGGCACAACCATGTAAATACGTTGTTATATATCACACTAATCTAAAATACTTTAAATTAAAAAAAAATGGTAAATGATAATTATGCAAGTTTTAAAACCTTTCTTTGTATACTAATTAGTGAGATATACCTTGTAGGAACTGGAACCTGCTCCCACTCTGAGCTATTGATCTTTTTAACATGCATCCGCAAAATGTTCTTTAGTCCCCTATTGTAAGATATTGTTGTGGAAGAATTTATTATTAGGAACTCAATAAATTTAGTTATTTGGTAATTTGTTTATCTTTACCACTAAAAACAGTTCAAGACTTTGATACTTTAACCTAAAATTCAAACAAAACCACTATCATGTAAGCATGTTCTTAAACATTTAATGGACTGATAAAATGCATGAGAATTAAAAATATGATGGTAATAAGGGAAACATAAAACTTTGGTGGTAAAATTCCTTAAATATATAATGGAATAGTAAAATGTTTAATTGTATTTGTAATATATTACTTTTGATATATGGAAATAAATAATCATAATTCTTTTCGTTTACAATCCTTGTGGAATTAAAAGTAATAAAAAAATATTCTTTTTGATGTTCTGTTAATTTTCTCTAATCCTTGTTTGTATATAAAATGATAAATATGTATAATTTATTTTGAAATTTAAAATAAAAATTATATGTGATTGTCTTATTTAAAAAATATATTATGAAAAGGTAATAATTGTTTAACAAGAATAATGCAAATATTACTTCTCATAATACATTAAAAATATAAATAAAGTGTGAAATAAAACTATCAGTAATTATTTTATTTATAAAAAGTAATAAATACATACTTGAATTGGTAATCCTAAATAAATAATTTTTTATTTTCTTTACTACTATTTTTTAATTTAGTGTTAAACTAGTTAATATTAATAGTAAGAACTAAATAATAATAAGAAAATGTTGGGAATATAAAAGTAACACAAATTTGGCCAGAACTAAAACTAGATAAAGACATATTCGCAAATACTTATAAAAATATTTCAGAAAATTATCGACTTAAATCTTAGACAATGTTATAAAATAAATAAATAAAATAAAAAGAAGATAAGCAAGCATGCAGTAGTTGAGTTATATCTGACCTTAAACCTGGATCACTAGTGCATGGTGTGAAGAACCATCCTTGAGTACATGAGTAACCAGAGTATATAATCTACAACAAAAATAAACTCAATCACTTTAATAAGGTTAATTACAACGTGAAAAGGGATTTTCAATTTAGTCTTAACTAAAAGTATTTTCATCTCAACCTTGATAATAGGAATTTCATCCAATCAAATAAATTTTTTTTATAACACTAGATTTTCAAACTTACCTAGACTACATTGATTAAATATTTTCTATGTAGGATCTCAACAACTCAACAATAAACTAACCATATATATTATAATTATAAATTTAGATTTCATGATATATATATATATATATATATATATATATATATATATATATATATATATATATATATATTTACATCTTGGACACTTCTGAGAAAGAAACTTTGTCTACAAAAAATAGTCAGTATCTTGTAAGTGTTAATAGTCAATATATACCTTATTTGCAATTGGACCTTGTGCAAGGTAAGGTTTTTCATTTCGTAAATTATGAAAACCATAAGCCACTTGGGCATCCATTCCTATGAATAAAAAAATTATAATTAAAATTCATAAAATAAGTTAGAGATATGAAAAAATATACATAAAAAATAGTATTCATTCTAAATCAATATTGAAGTCATGAATGGATGAGTTTACTTGTAGGAATGAAATTTGTGTTTTTGAAAAATATTTTTTATTTATTATTCAATATTTCCTTTATTAGTAACATAAACATTTAATGAATGAACTCTTTATATATATATATATAATGATGTCCATAAAAAAATAGAGAAATCAACTATTTCTTCATATATACTATATTTTTTTTAATATAATACAATATTTCATTGTAATAATTATATTTGGTTACAACACACTTAAGTGTTAAAATGAGCTTGTTAAATTCAATTTGTTTCTAAGTGAATAAAGTTGATGACAATAGGACATTAGCAATAAACTCATCTCTTTAAATACTATTTAATGTAAAACTCATTCACATAACATGATTATATAAGTAACTTTTGGATGTTAGAGAAATATTTCTCCTCATTCCTTTCTCTATAAATTGTAGAACAATTTCATCTTCATTTTTACTTGAATATTAGGAGGATAGGAATGATATAAATGTAACAATAGGACTTAGGATGAGATAGATTTGGTGTGATGGACAAAAGATAAGGATGTTAAGAGGAGCAATTGTGAGTAAAATATGAGAGACAACCAAGAAAAAAATATTGATTAAGATGAATAAGCACACAACCAAAAAGGAAATTACCTTTTTAATTATTAACTCAATGAAACACATGTTTAGTGAGAATGGTGATGCCAAATTTCTCTTATGCTAAAGATTTAATGGTAACAAGAAAAGTTTTGAAGTTTTTCAAAGTTAGGTTAGTAATAAACTAGGATTAACATATTAATTTAAGGAATACAAATATCTATAAACTTAAAAGAGAGATTGGTGTTATCCTAGAAATGTAATCTTCAAATAAAGAAAAAATTAGAAAATTTTATCTAGAAGACAACTAAAAAAATGTAAATATGAAAAAATAAAAGCAAGTCTACCTTGTAATAAAAATAACTTGAAAAGAGACAAAAGTTAGTAATTTTTTAAATAATTCATTAGAGAGTAGAATAGAAAAAATGATATGTGATAATACCTTAGATAGATATTCAAGTTCCGCATATATAAATAGCTAAGACCATAAAAATATGGAATTCATATGATTATTATAAAACACTGTTAGTAGAATATAAAACTGAGAATTTAAATAATTTTTTTAAGTGTTATTGAGTAAAAGTGAGTTATCTTAGTAGATTTTTTTTCAAGTGGTCTCTAATCTTCGTTTCCTTTCTTGAAACTTCTAAGAAAATGTGCCAAAAACTTCAAGGGTCATTTTTAGTCTTTTTTTAATATTTTTCATGGTCAAAGTTAAGATCCTTCTTCCCGTGCCAATTCCTTTCCATATTCTTACATTTATTCTTTTCATTCTTTTCATTTCTTATTTCTATTATTTTGTGTTCTTGTTATATTTTCATTCACTCTTTTATTAGACAAAAATCCAACAAAAGTATTAGAACAAACCTAACCTAGTCACCACAACTAACAAACTACCAATAGACATGAAAAATTTAAGGAACAAAAAAAAATCCCTCCAAGAAACACCAATAAAACCATTTGACCTTTCCACCTCTTACCATAAAAAATCACCCATAATTCACAAGAATCATACCATTAGACTCACCATCCAATCCATAACAAAACCCCTACAAGAATTTTCCTAAAACCAGAAACCAAGAATTTTGCATACCTTCTCTTAAAGTTCTCCAAGAACTTCATAAAGATCTTCCAAGATACTATAATAATCCCTGCTTACCCATTTATGATAATCCTTCTACCTTATAGTTGAACCATACCCTACCTAAAGGCAACCTATTTCCATTAAAGAAGCCAAGTCTTCGAAGCATACTTTGTCCTTGATCATTTTGCACCTGTAGCTTGTTTTTTTAATGGTTCTTAGCATTTTTGTGAGTCTTGAACCAAGTTCCTATCAAGTGGTGTCAGATATTGGATCATTCTAAGCTTTTAAAAGTGCACAAAAATGAAAAGCATCCAAAAAAATAGTAAAACAATCACAAGATTCGTCAAGTCAAAATTATGTCGTTAAGCACCCATATTAGCCGTTAATCAATTGTAAAATCAGTCTCCAAAGGTTAGCTACTAAACTCAATTCTATTGCTATTTGACTTTCCAACTTTATTGTGGTATTGATTTTGAAAATTATGAGAAAAATTAGTCTTTTAGTTGCTCATTTGCTTACAACTTCAAGTAGGCAAATCTTTAAAGTCTTTTGTTGATCCTTGTTGTGTAAAGAAAGTGATATATCTATTTCTTCGAGAAAAAACCTAAAACAAGTTTCAATGTACACTTTCTTCAGAAAATTAGATACAATATTTAAGTTTCTTTAGCTTGCTTTCTTTTGAGTGATATGTTTGTTGTTTAGAGTTATATTTATGTTGAATTTTATGATAGTTTTTTATTTTACTTTTTTATTTTAATTTTGTGTAATTGAGTTACCAAGATTAGAGGTGTAAGTGTTCTAATATTGCTTGAATTAAGCATGTGAGTGATCTTTTAAAATCTTGAGTGAATAAGAGAGACTTCCTTTCTAAGCACCCTTTCTTTCTTTAAGAGACACATCACATACTACTTAACAATTTAATCATTCTTTTTGTATTTTTTTGTTTGTTATTATCTTCTAACCATTTCTAAGGCTTCAACACTAAACTTTCCTCAACACATCCCAGTTGTCTAAGGCTTGATGACAAGAATCAAAATGTTAAAGGAAAGAGCAGTCACCAAAGAGCAGAGGAAGCAACACAAAAAGATAAATTTGCAACTTTTCCTGACTATGATGATCATCAAGACCAAGATTATTGTCTCCGTAGAGGTAGGAGACAAGGAGGAAGATTAGTACAACACAAGAATTTTTTAAAATGTAATGTAAAATTGGCATTCCAAGGACTTTGTGATGTTGAAATATATCTTGTATGGGAGTGTGAGGTAGATAAAATCTACCAAGTATACAAATTTGAAGAGATAAGTAAAGTTAAGATAACAACCTTAGAGTTTGAACAATATACCTTGATTTGGGGGAACCAAGTCCAAAAGACACTCTGTATGTTAAGAGATTGATAATTGTAACTTGGTTTGATCTTAAAACATGTATGAAAGAAAGGTGTGTTCCTTATTTCTACAGAAAGGAGTTACACCTAAGGCTTCAGAGACTCATCCAAGTAGCAAGAAGTGTAGGTGAATACTTCATTGAGGAAATAATTAAAGCAATAATGATTAGGTTTATTCGGGACCTAAATAAGAAAACCTAAGATGTTGTGGATAAGAATAAGGAGGTGTGCTAACACCTTAGGTGAAAATTTAAGTCTTATATTTGAAAATACGATTTATACTCATAGTTAAAACCTTATAAAAAGAATTTCATATGAACATTGTAAAACACCTTTGAATTTATATACAATTGAGAGCTTAAATAATCTTTTGCGTATTAGTTATTTGAGAGTGAATTACCTTAATGGAGTTTTCCTAAGTGTCTTCTCATCCTTTTTTTCTTTTTCTTGGAGGATGTTAGAAGTGTGTCAAGAGCTTCAAGAGTCTTTTCTACTCTTCTTGAATAGTGTAACATGATTAAAAGTAAGATCCATCCTCCCATGTCAATTCATTTCCATATTGTCACATTTATTCTTTTCCATTCTTTCCATTTCTTGCTTCTATTATTTTGTATTAATGTTATGTTTCCATCTCGTCTTTAGACCACCACTTAAGTTAGCCAAGTCACACCAAAATCCAAGAGAAACATTAGACCAAGCCTACCCTAGTCACCACCACCAAAAAAATCATTCGACTTCTCACCTTTAGCCACCAAAAATTTACTTAATTCAAAAGAACCATATTAGACACACCATCCAATCCACAACATAACCTACAAGAATTTTCCAAAAAAAAAAAAAAAAAAAAAAAAAAAAAAAAACAAACCAAAACCACTATGATTATATCCTTTTATACTACATAGAATAGATATATCTCTAAAAATAATCAACCCATTAATCTAGCTAAAGGTTAATAATATTTTAAAGTTACATTTTATTACAAGTTTCATAAAAGAACACACATTGAAAAATGAAAAACATGAATTATGTTCTCGGAGAAAAGATATAGTTTAAACTATTAATACAAATGACAATATCACAATAAGAAGATAGGAAAAATGATGTCAAATATTTAACTTGTTTCAGAGTATTATGGGAAGCATTACACATAAGAATATATTTTTTAAAAAGATTTATAAAGTTGTAAGGTCAAAATAAAGATACAAATTTTGAAATAAGAGAAATATGATCTAAAACTTTATATCTCATATATAATAGAAAAGATAAGAAAATTAGTTAAATGTAATTGTACGAAACATATAACTCGTGCAAAATCTAAAGATAATTTGATTGAGCCTCAAAAGTTAAAGACTAATCAGAAGCTATATTGTTTATTAATTGATCATCATTCAAATGAATCAATGTAAGGAAACAAAACAACTTTAAGGGTTAATCTAAAGAATTTATGATTCTAAAGAGAAAGTTATAGTTTCTAAAAAGAGATATATTTATTTCCAAACACCATTATTTGTTCTTGTTTAATCTTAGAAAGGATATTTAAGTTATTTGCATTTCATTATTTATTCATTTATTTTTAAAAATAGGTGTGTTTCTATCGAGAGAAAAAAATTCTAGTGATTCATCTAGCAAATTGATTAATGCTTTTACAAGATGATTTTACACTATTTAGTTATGAATCGGACAAGTGTTGAATAATGTCGTATAGAGACTTGAGAAATATTATATCTCTAAATACTTACGAAAGAATCCTAAACGGTGATATGCTTGAAGAGACACTGAAGAATATATTTAAAAAAAAAAAAAAACTTATGAAGAGTTGATATGAAAACAAAAACTTAGGATTAATTGTGATTATTGTGATCACATTCTAAAAAAAAGGTAATAACAACATGTAATCCAAGAATTTAAGGTTGAATTAAAGTATAGGTCAGTTGTCATTGTCACTTTTTAAATAAAAGAGTAAGAGTTGAGTTTCTTATCTATTTAAGAGTATATTTTTTCTTTTAAGGTTTTTGAGCTATTTCTGTATTCAAAACTCGTTTCTGAATTTCTCTATATTTTTGCAAAATTCACATTTTAATGCGTATTTATTACAAAATTGTATATTGACTCCTATATATTTTTTCAAAATTAACATTTTACCTCTAAAGTTTTCCGACATTTTGTGATAACAATTTAAAAATGCATTCGCAAATTTCCCTTGACATTAAGAAGAAAGCAATTTGGCTTTATATTAAGGCTATGTAGTATATTCTTGTAGAACATATATATGAACTAAAACGATTGAGTTGTATATAAAAATCCATTTCAACATTACAAAACATAAAAGCAGAAAGTACCTATACTGAAGTAATTGTAGAACACGCCTTCGTAACATATAACCTTATCAGACAGTTCTCCCTCAATTTCTAAACCCTTCAATAACAAAAAAACTTTATATATTAGACAAAAATTATATCAAGATATTATGTTGAGAAAATTTGAAAGACAAAAAACTTATAAAAAGGTGGTGATTGTTATGCATTAGCATTATTTACTTCTATGCTGAGTCATCGTACGTAATATTGAATACAATGAGATCAACAACTTCAAGGCTTATGAATAAATTGCACTAGCCATATAAATTCAAGGCTTATGATTACATATATTAATTTATTGACAAGCACTTACAATAACCAATTCCAAAGTGGATCGGTTCAATTCTTTTTCCTTGTTTCTGTTCTTGACTTAGTATAACTTTTATAACAATTATCCTCGACATAAATGGCTCTGAAAATAACTTGGTGCTAATTTACTTATTTCCCAAATAAATGGTTTTTGCGATTAGCGTAGTCAGTAATCATACTGTAATACATTAATTATATGTGAATTTATATGTTTCTATAATAATAATAATAATAATAATAATAATAATAATAATAATAATAATAATAATAATAATAATAATAATAATAATAATAATAATAATAATAATAATAATAATAATAATAATAATAATAATAATAAT
>Ga0209700_110010_pt1 | contig 10290 bp, 3 predicted proteins | sample SiratroredBW_FD_187528 | JGI IMG/M metagenome (GOLD analysis project Ga0209700, IMG submission 187528) | Root nodule microbial communities of legume samples collected from California, USA - Siratro red BW (SPAdes) (version 2) | ecosystem: Host-associated > Plants > Roots > Nodule | place: USA...
CCGTCGACAGCCCCCAAATCCCAAATCAACTACTCTAATCATCAATATCACCTACTAATTGCTAATAAACATCATAAATTGGTTACCTAATGCTTCTATGAAGGATTAATTGAAAGATTTTGAATAACGAAGGAACGGAAGTCACGAATGACTTATGTAAACCGGATGAAGGTTCTCTTACCGGACGGTTTGTATTTTTTTTAAAATGAGAACCGGATGCACCCCCATCCGGTTCACAATTTCAAAAAATTGTAAACCGGATGGCCTAGTCATCCGGTTGTCAAAATAGACAATCGGATGACTAGGCGATCCGGTTTACAGTTTTTTGAAATTGTGAACCGGATGGGAGGTGCATCCGGTTCTCATTTTCAAAAAATTAAACCGGATGGCCTGGTCATCCGGTTGGGAAGGGGAGAGATTTTATTAAGATAGGGATATTTATGTAATTTCATGAAGGACAGTTATGGAATAAAAAAATTATATGGGAGTGTAGGAAGAGGGTATAGGGATGGAGGAAGAATTTGTCCATTTTTAAGGTCATTGCATTCTGCATTCTCATAATTTGAAGATGCAGTGTCATGGAGTAGTGAAAAGACAACAATGCCCTTACTTTAGATTTATAAAATAAATTTTAAAATACAAAATTTATATTTTAAACTGTACATTCTGAAATAAAAAGAAAATATTAATATTTTACGTTATGGATTATATAAGTTAATTTCAAATTTCATAATCTACAATTAAAAATAAACATCCTAAATTTGGAAATTTAAAATCCATGAAGGTACACGTTGAAATTATGGGGATGCTGGATGCATTAGCCCATTTTTAAAGGCTCCCAGTAGCTCACATCAAAATTACGAGCCGAAAAGAATATGAATTAACAGATGGCAAGATTTTTATTTTTCGTTTGTTCTTTATAGTTTCTTCCCACCTTCTTCTGTTATGTTTTTTTTATTGTGGCTTCATTAAATTATGTAATATTATGAAGCAAATAAAACTAAGTTGAAAGAAAAACAATTAGGTACACTATAGTAAAAAGTTACAAAATGTTTAAAATCCACTATATCATATACAAAATAATACTGCACGAAAATAACAAAAATATCGGGCAATTTTTCTTTAAAAGGAAGAATGAATAGAAAAAAATAAAAATTTAGTATTTATGAATGTCAAGAATAATTTCGGTATTTTTAAATATTATAATTTGTATAGTCTAGGAAGTAACTAACTGCCTTAACAGATAAACGGCCACATTATCCAATGTTTTTAATTGCTTCTTCCCCTGCAGCTCGGAGTACTTTTTTGAGGTACTTTTAAATTTTTCAATTCAGTCCAAAATATCTTTAAAATAGTATTGTGAACATAAAAATATCCTTATACCTTAAAATTAATCTCCTCTCAATCCAATCTCTAAGTACAGCCACCGTCGTGTATTTTTTTAGTTATTTTCATTTGGTTAATTTTCAATAACAACGTATTTGAGAATTATTTATAGAATATTTGGGAGTATTTGGTGCGGTTTGTAATTTGGGAGTAGGTTGTGTCTCTTATGAAATGAGTTGCAGAACTGCGTATTTCGTATTGTGATCTGGAGCACAGTATCGGAATATCCTGTTCTGTAACTCATATTTCCTACGAAATAAGTTGTGGAATGAAGTATTTGACAACTGTCCTCTGAATCTTAAATAACATCACTGCACTCCCAAATTTTACATTCCGGACCACTATTTTTCATAATTCATTTGTAAAATTCAAAACATATTATCAAACAAGTGTTTCGTAATACAATCTTAACCTATCCCAACTTACATCGCACGATGTTTCGCCACCACTACTCCGCCGCGCTGCCACACTCGCACTTTTCCGCCGTGGACACACATCACCGTATAAAGAGACCAATCAACCCCAGCACCTCATCACCTTCACGCATCACCGTCAACCCCTTACCTCTCATTTCTAATTTCACTGTTTTATCTTTTATTTAACAAAAGGATAAAATTGTAAATTTCTTAATGACAGAGTTGGTATTTTTTCAGGTTTTGGAGGTGCAGGAATAAGCAGTCATGTTTTTAACGCCAAGTTCAAATTAGTAATCGGGTCTTGCGTCCGAATTTATGCGACACCTTCATATCTTTTTTATTTCTACACTGTTCTTATTATTAAAGATTGTACTACCTATTTTATCCTTTGTAATACACCTATATATTTTTGGATTCGAAAATGACTTTCGCAATAAGCCATTTCAAAAACATTATAAAGATGTATTTTTTTACTTTAGAAATAAGTTTTTCCGATAGTTAAAACATATACAATAATATGCACAGACACAGGATATTTTCAAAGGAACAGATATAGGATTTTTATAAAATGTATGGAGGTGCCGTAAGAAATCATGGAGGTGAAGGAAGAAATGGTCTGAGTAAAGCCTAAAACAATCAGAAAATCGATATAAATTATAATATTTATTTCGACGATAAAATATAAATTTAGATTATTGTTTTTGAGAGCAAAACTCGTCCTATTCTCAATTCCAGTTGACTCTTTTTAAATTCTTTTTCTTTCCCCTCGTCAATTGGCGAGTCATGGCATCATACTTGTACATGTGTGGAATAAATAAATAAAAATGAATAATAAAATTTAATTTTATGTAAAAGGATAAAAAGTGTATATAAATCGAATCATGTATGATTTTTATGTTAGTTTAATCAAACAAAAAACATTTATCGTTCTGTAGGCTATTTATATATGTGTGGATTTGATGGTTTATTTTGATGATTAAGACCGAAAAAGAAGGAAAGAAATAAGTAGAACAAAATTGTTAATATGTATAAAAATGGAAAAAAAACTTCACTTATTTAGATAAATGAAAAAGAATAAATAAAAATTAAAAACATACCAGTTAAAAAATTAAATTTTACTCGAGATATGGACTTGTAAATCTATCATCTTTATATTTTTTTTCTTTTTTCTTCCAACCTAAATGGTCCAAGTAAACAAAATATTATGACTTTTTCTTCTTGCACCCTTATAATTTTTAGTTGTACGTAATTTTTAAAATCTTTAAGGGTGCTTTCCATTTACTTGTTTTGGAAATCAGAATTTCCATAACATTCTCTTTTTGGAAAATAATTTCAGAAATATAATTTCTGGATAGATTTTCATAATAAAATTTTCAAAACATATAAAATACATTTTAAAACAAATTTTATACAGTAATTTTCAGAATGTATAAGATATTTTTTAAAATAAAATTTCAACAATATAACTTTCCAAAACATATACAATGTGATTTAGAATATGATTTTCAAAATAAACTTTTAAAAATAAATTTTCTAAAATATATATAATACGTTCTAAAATGATTTTTTTCAAAACAATCGTAACAAACTTTCTCTCTTCTTTTTTATTCTTCTGACAAAGAGTGTAAGTGGAGAAAGGAGGTGTAATGATAATGGGCAATGGCAACGAGAGAAGTTATTTTTCTTTTTTTTTGTTGTTAGCACGGGGTGCAGGTAGCAATTATGGGAGTACAGAAAGAAAATACCTACGTTATAATTTTATAACGTTTTAGCCCTAATACATCTTACAGCCATGATTAATTAATTCATTTTTAATTGATATATATATATATATATATATATATATATATATAAAGGATAAATTAACTTTTTTATCTTTTTATCTTTAGTAAAAAATAAAAATAACCATAATTAACGTGAACTTTAAAAACAAATTAAATAACCTCTACATGAAATATTTTTTGGACACTGCTATTCATAATCACGATGACTAAAATGTGTCTTTTTCATGTCCTTTACTTGAATTTGATTCAAACTGTTCTTCGCTCTAAACAATAGTAGCTCGTGATCTTCCAAAAAAAGAAGCGATTATTGCCGTTAATGTATCATAATTGATTTCGTGTGTCACCAGTATACTTTTCCATAAGAAGACACAATCCGTGTTTCAAAGTCTAAAATCATAATATTTATTTTAATATTTCAAAAAACATATCTTTATTAATATTATCACCACCCCAACTTTTTTCCTTTTGCCTCAGGCTACTGTTATTTTTCCGTCAATTATTACTAAAACTTCATAATGAACAAACGTTACTGAAGAACAACTATTATGGATACTCATTGCGCCGTTAATGATTTACTTTATGCTTCTATTACAACCGTCACTTAAAAGAGTCAATAAATAAATAAAAGTATTAAAAAAATAAAATTATTGAATATCACTAAACACTTTTTCAATTTAAATTAAAAAAATATTATATAAGTAAAATAAAACCATGTCCTATATATCTTAAAATAACCTATTACAATTGAAGTATTGATTATGAAATATTAATAATTTGTTTGGTCCATTTTAAAAAATAAATTCAATTGTACGACAAGTAAACTACGATTTCTTCATAAAAGACAAGTTTATGATAATTAAATAAGGGTTGCATCTCAATATATACAACGGCTCTTTTTTTTTTTTTTCTTAGTAAAATAATAGAACATCATTAGACCAAAACTTTGCATGTGGGTCAAATATGGAACACGAAAAAGTGGAGATTTTGGCGTAAAACATTGGTTTTTGTTTTTCAATTGAGGTAGCAATGATGTATACTTGTTGGTACATTATTAGCATATTATAAATTAAGTGACAATTAGATATAGGTATTGAATTATTAATATTATTATTGGTGTTTAGAGGGTGAATTTGGGGTGAATGCATGTGCCACTCTTTGACAAAGACAAGAAAGAGACATGCATAATAATATTGTGGCCCATTCAAGATTTTCTCTCCGGATTAAGGGCTAACTTATGGTCCAACGTTTTGTTAAGGTTTTGGCGCATTACCAAAGGTAACATCAAACAATAATCATTGAAAAGTCAATCTATCAAAATTAACAAAGTTTTTCGGATCCCTGTTTTCTTGTTTCTTCCCTCTCTTCTTATCTTCTTTGGATCAATATGTTGTGTGGAAAATAAAATGCCTTCATTATGTAATGTTAACCATGAGCTAATCATTTATGTATTTATGTTGTATGTGGGGTGCTCGAGATTGAGATGACCATGTTTTGTTGTGATTTTGATAGAAGCATGTTTTAAGGTCCAAAATGTAGCAATAGTGACTTTTTTTTTATGTGGTTGGGATTATGGATAGAACTAATGGTGAAGATAATAATGGTTTTATTGTAGTGGTACTGGTTCATGAATGTGTGTATGGTTTGCCGTTGGAGATATTTATAAGATTTTGAGATTATCAAATTTTGTAATATTATAAGGTTCGAAATGTTTAAAGAGAAATAATATGGTTTTATACGTTTTATATTTATTAAAATAATGTTGTTCTTCCACCAATGTTAGAGGATGAGTTAATCTTTCGTTTGAACAATGGTGTTTTGTTAGACACGTATAACTTTAAGCTTAATTTCAAGTCATTTATTATTCAAAGTAAGAAGATAAATTGGTCATTTTGTTTTTAACTTTGATGAATTACTATTGATAGAATAGTTTTTTTTTTTTTTTTTATGCTTGTATATAAATTTTTTAAGGTGGAGAATAATTGATTTTTGCTAGAGTGATGGTTTATAATTGCTTTTAAGATTGTAAATTTACTCCTCTATATTAAAAATACATAATTTAGTAAAGATTTATTTTTTCTTATGTTCTTCTAGTAAACATTATCAATATCATCTCACTTCTCCTCTAAATGTATATTATCTATGAAACTATTAAAACAAAACTCTCAAACCTGCTTTTTATTTATATTTATATTCGTATATGCAGTGTTTAATTTTTATCCCTTTTATTCACCTCTCCTTTTTTTCTATCTTTAAATTTAATTTCAGCTTTTCGTTAAAAAAATTGTCAATTCCTAAAAAATCTCATAAAATTCAAATTATTTATTTTAAATTTAAATATAACTCATATATTTAAAGGTATTTATTTATTGAATATTTTATCTGTAATTTATTAAAATAAAAAATATTAATGAATTCTATATTATTTTTTGTGATAAAAAAATTAAATTTATTATTAAAATGAATAAAATAATGAAGTGATCCTTAAAATTATAAATCATCAATCTAGTCATTGAAATTGTAAAAAATAAAAAATAAATGGAACCTTAATTATGAAGATTTAATGACACTTTTTCCTCCTAAATGCATGTTTATATTTTGTTAGTTAGAAAAGTTTAAGTGCAATCGAACCCTTAAGCATTAATTTGTCTTACTATCACAATTTCAAATATTGTTGATAATTTATAATTTTAACATCATTTCATTATTTTATTGAAAGATAATTATTGTCTCAATTACAATTTTAAGGATGAAATTGACTGGTGATATTCAATTTCGGGGACTATATATACTTTACCCTTTTATTAATTTCAAAAAAAAAATTCACAATGTATCCCCATCCTAAATTAATAGTTTAGTTTTATAAAAAAGTAAATAAAACTATAATGTATTTCAAGGATTACTGTTCTCAAGATAACCTCACATTGTTATGTATTCAAATGACACCATCAAACAATCAAATCCAAAGAAAAATACAATTAAAAATATTAAATGTATTATAACGTGAAATTAAACAATATTAGATATATTATTCTTGCAATAGACGAAATATCACATTAGTCGAGTTTTTTATATTAAGAAGTAAATTTTAAATTAATTTTATCTCGTAAAACTAGTATGTAAAACTATGTATACATTCACTTATATATTTAAATTTGATTTTATATTAAGACGTATGATATTCAATATATTCTCATATAAAAAGTCAAATATTTTGAGTTTTAAATTAAATTTTTATAAGTGGTGCGTTAACTATTTAATTCGTTATAATAGATTCTGATATAATATTAGAAAATAAAATTTAAATCTAATTCATATATCACAATAATAACTAAATATTGTAAAGTAAGATTTAAGGTTTAGGATTATTATAATTTGATTTTATATATCTAGTTGAGATGAAAATTTTAACCCTTTAAACTTTGTCTAAAACACATTTGCATAATTTTATACAATAGCGTTGTGACATCCAAACACATGTATATATTTTATGCATATTATATAAATATATAAATTTGTCAATAATTATTGAAGCAAAAATGAGTTTCATATCAAATGATAAATATAAATATCCTCTTAAAATGTCTTTTTTAATCGATTTCTTTAATCATTTGTCACATCATATTTTTTTAATCTTTTTTATTGAAAAGTCATCGCTCATGTATTTAAATTCTCATTACGATTTTGACATTATAATCTATCAAATAAAACTAGAATAAATAAGATAGCACTCTTATTTATAATGTAACTTCTAATAATTACAATTATCTCAATTTTAAATATAATTTTTGTATTTTATTTCTAATTGAATTGAGACTTCAATAATGAGTTTGTAAAAGATAAATCATATAAGTAATCGATAAAAACATAATTTATTAAATTATACCTAAAGAACTTTTAATAGAGTAAAAAAGATTTACTATAATAGTGACTAATTATTTTTGTCTCTACATTAGTTACCATAAACGTAACATCTCATATTTTTCATATAATAGAAACTTTATTGTATAAAAATTTATATAATAAACTTGAATATAAAAATTCATACATTCATCGTATATTTCAAATTATACTTCTCCAAATAAGATTTAATAAAATATCTTTATAAAATTACAAATAAAATAAAATGAAGCTTCTCCGTCATAATTCACTGGGACTCACACCACCTGTCAAATTCTCTGCTCCCATGTAATATACACGATCATCACAGTTTTAAAAACAAAACAAACAACACACAAAAAGAAGGGTAAACTAAAGAGTTTTCAAAACAATATATATTTTTATAAATTGAATTTCTATATCAACAAAACAACAACAATTCAATCTTTCATAACTCATCTCACATCATACATACACTGACTCACAGACAAAGACACTAGACTCTCTATTTTCGGAAGATACTCGTACATAGAGTTAGACTCAGAGGTGTGTACTTGTCATATACCACCCAACTGTTCCGATCGGGCTCATATTTCAAACCTCAAAATAGTCTATTCCGATCGGGCTCATATTTCAAACCTCAGACAGACCATATAAACCTCCTTCGACTCTTCACAAACTAGTAATCTTCGTCCATGTGAATCCAACGTACCAGTAGAGTTAGGATACCTTCTTAGAATCCCCAAACAATGCACATCCTAATAATCTAAACACTAGTATCTCTTTTTATGAAGATATTATGTCTCAATCACACACCACATCATTCACAAAACATTGATACTACATAATACAATACATAAACATTCAACAAATTTATTAATAAACAAATAATTACAATATTTATGAAAAATAATAAAACTAGCTTCAGTTACATCTATAGAGTAGAGATACTAAAAAACCCTAAACCTGTGTTATAAAAATAAAAAGTAAATAACTATCTTTTATTTACTTAAACAATTGTTCTGTTAAAAAATATGTATTATATTATTTATCTCTAAAACTAAAGTTTAAGTTAGTTTTTTATTCTATAGCTATTTTCTAGGGTATTACAATAAATATTAATTTATGTTCTTATTTTAATTTACCATAAATACTAATTTATGTTTTTATTATTCTAATAATTATATCTCATAAGAAAGATTACAAGTTATATTCTATCATCTAATTCATCAAGTTATATTAAATTCTCTGTCCGATATTATCAGTTAAGACTTTAATAATTTTACTATGATACTTAAATGAAACAATTTAAGATGTTTAAATGAGAACCCTTTTCATTTTAGTTTTTGAATCACAAGAGTTATTTTTTAATCTATTTATCCCATCTCACAGTTTATTTAGAATGTGTGAAATGAAATCTTTACTTTATTCAATTACTTTAGATAACTTCTATAAATTTGTAGCTTATTCTTAAAATATTAAATCCTCCCATTCATAGAATATTAAAGAATTTACTGCAAAAATATAATTTTACAATTTATTTTTAGAATGTTAAATGCGCACTTTATAGGCTCGCTTACATGTTTCTCTAGCTCTTTGCAAAACCATGATCCGAATGATCAAAAAGTTTGGCAGTGGAAAGTTGTTAGGCAGAAACCTTTGTTGTATTATTAAAATTGTCGACTGAAATTAATAGTTGTTGCGATGTTTTTTTCCCTTTGTGTTAAGGTTTTACAGTTATGGAAAACGAAAGTGTGAAGAGGAAGAGGATGACGAAGTCCACCTCATTATAGTCATGAAAAGGTGACAGTAGTTGGTGGTAGGTCGCTACCATGCGAACACATACACTATGCTTATTCACATTTTAACTACCCCATTTTTTCTTTAACAAAAAGTATTACCAAAACCACCAAACTCCTCCTATTTCAACTTCCTGCTTCAATCACGACGTCGAAGTTTCTTAACTTGTATATAAAAAAAAACATGTTAATCGACAATTGAAATAAGCAGCTAAATATATTAATTTTGGACAAATTTACACTTTCTTTAATAGCTGTTGTATTCATAACGATATGTGCATTTCAAACACTTTACTAACAATAATATTAATATTTTTTTATACTTTTATTTTTTGACATAAACACGAAATTGTTAGGTTTTTTTTTTTTTAAGAAATAACTAATAAGCATATTCATGGATACACACTTTAGAGTACATATGGTGTGAGAATTAATTTTGTACCTTCAGCTAAAAAATAATTTCCTATAATGACATAGTCATTTAATGTTGGTGGTGTTTGAGAGGAATTTGAAGAAGAACCATTTTTCGTATGAGCAAGGATTTTGGTAGCTAATTTGAGTTAATGCACCAATTCTATATGTTAAATGACATCATATAATTTCCATGGGTCGGGAATGGCTTATAAATTGAGCTGCCACATTCCTCCTTTGAATATCAAAAACATGTACTAAAGAATAGAGTTACAGTAAATGAGAAATAAATAGTATCACTTTTTGAAGTATGTTATGTTTATTCTATATTTGATAAGCTGTTGATTACTTACTTCATCTTGTTTATTTATTATGTATCTCGTCTTAATATAATGATTTCATGTAATGCTTTTAAATATTATTCAGTAAATATAAATGTAGCAAGTAATCATTTTAATTATATATATTATAATTTAACTATTAATTACTGATATATTTTTTTTATAAAGAAACATATATAATATATGTATAATATAATATACATATATATAGCAACTTTGTTATATATATATATATATATATATATATATATATTATAAAATATATAAATATAGTTAT
>Ga0209700_110016_pt1 | contig 10280 bp, 1 predicted proteins | sample SiratroredBW_FD_187528 | JGI IMG/M metagenome (GOLD analysis project Ga0209700, IMG submission 187528) | Root nodule microbial communities of legume samples collected from California, USA - Siratro red BW (SPAdes) (version 2) | ecosystem: Host-associated > Plants > Roots > Nodule | place: USA...
TATGATTTTTAAGTTGTTCTTCAACTCTTTTAAATCTTATTTCTTTATTTAATAAATTTATTTGTTTTCTCTTACCTTCTATATGAGATATTGAGGATTCTTTTAACAAATTTAACTCTCTAGTCCTAGGAGGTTTTATAAATTCAAAACATATTTCTTTACCCATGGTGTTTGTTATTAACCATTTCTCAGTAACATGAAAAGGATATAATAATGTTAAGAATGGGGTTCCTAATATCATACAAGCATTCATGTTTTTTATTAATACAAAGGAGGTATTATAACATATTTTTCTTTTACAAATTTTTGCACTAGAAAGTTTATATTGGATGTTCATCTTAGAACCATTTGCACTGATTACTTTTTCTAATGTTTTCTCATAATATTGTGTTGGTATTAATCCTTCTTGTATATAGTTTACATCTGCTCCTGAATCTATTAATGCTATAGTAGTAAATATTTCTCCTTTTATTACTAATTTTATCTCAGTATGCCATTTATGAGTAGTGATCAGACTTAATAGGTTTATATAATTGTTATTTGAAGTTTCTGCCTCATCATTAGAGGGTTCTAACTTTATTTTGTGTTGGTTTCTTATTATATCTTTTCCTTCTAATTCTAATAATCTATATTCTAATGAAATATCATTTTCTTTTAATATTTGTATTTCTTGTTTGAGGGTTTTTATTTCTTCTTGTAAGTCTTTTATAGTTATATTTTGATTAGGAACTTTAAATCTTTTATAAATGTCTTTCATACTTATGGGTTCTATCTGTTCTCGTACTTCTTCACTTTTTATAATTAAATGATTTAATTGTGATAAAAATTCATCTTTTAATGGTGAGTCTTCTAATTTATCTATGATAGATATTAATGTATTTGTTTGGTCTTTGTTTAACATATTTATGTTTTTATCACTAATACAATTTTCACAGCTACATAATCCTGGACCTAAGCAATAGTCTTCTTCACTTTCTTTTGAATACTCAGTACTATTATCTGATTCTATTTGTTCTACTTCTAGTTCACTCTCTTCTTCTTTTGATGTATTATCAACTTCTTCTGATTCTGAATTTATGAGAATATTTAATAAATTTTTCTTTAATTCTTCATCTTTTATTTGGTTTATTTTTTTAGCTACTTTACAACTATTTGCATAATGACATTGTCTTCCACATTTCCAACAAACATTATCTTTTTTCTTAAGTTTTTTATATTTGGGTTTTCTACGTGGTTTACTGTCTTGGAGTGCTTTATTATATTTTCTATTATATGGTTTTTTATATGATTTATACGTTTTCTTTTCTACCTTATTCTGTTTTTTAATTATTTTCTTTTTCTTAGCACTAGGTGCTCTAATAGGTTCCATACCATATTGATGACAGAATGTTCCTAATTCTCTTTTATGTATCATACTCTCTTTTCTAAGTTTATTTTGTAATTTAAAGTCAGTGCATACTTGTATTCCGGTATCTACTATTATGTTATGTATTTTATTCAGATCTGTCTGGATAACATTTTTAAATTTGTTCCTTCGTATGGAGTAATAATAAGATAATTCAAAGACAATATCCAAGTAATAGCTTGTGAGGCTACAAAAGAGATTAGCCTATATCCTGATACAAATGTGGATTTTTCTCGGAAATATGTATATACTTCTATAATTTTTTATGGGAATATTGTGGGTAATGGACCGAAGTCTTTAAACCATTTGATAAACCATTTAGGAAATTTTAATGATATTCCTTTTTTAAACCATATGAACCAGGAGTGTCTTTTTGGACATAGATATAAGACATTTGTCCATGCTTCAATATAATCATAATAAGAATAGTTTTGAGGAATAAAATATCTGGAGAAGGACTTGGTTTCATGAGGTGGTTGATTCCATTCTTGTGGGGTTATGATATGGAGGATTTTTATTTTTGAGTAAATTATGTTTCCTTCTTTGTCTGGGTTATGAGATATTTCTGCAGAATCTGTGTCTACTAGGATGAATTCGTAAAAAGTTCTAGTTTTGGTGAGGTCTGTTGGTAGGTAATGGAAAGTAGTAGGGAATAATTCTTTTGCGGTTTTGTGAGGACTTTCTTTTACACTAATAAAAGTTTATCACCAAAGTCAAAAGTTGTATAGTAAAGTAATAATGTAATACTATTTGTATTCTGTCTTATAGTAGCTAGAATTGTCTATATAAAGAAGCCTCCGAGATGAAGGCAGGCAGAGTGTGATCTTGTAATATGTTCTCTCTTTCTTCTAAAGAATAAAACTTTGTAGATGTTTTCAGTCCATGCTTGTTCCTCTGTAAGTTTTTACTGTATTTCATTTCTATTCTCAATATTTTTACCTTCCTCTGCATACCGATCCAGAGGAAGGTAAAAATATTGAGAATAGAAATGAAATACAGTAAAAACTTACAGAGGAACAAGCATGGATTGAAAACATCTACAAAGTTTTATTCTTTAGAATAAAGAGAGAACATATTACAAGATCACACTCTGCCTTCCTTCTTTATATAGACAATTCTAGCTACTATAAGACAGAATACAAATAGTATTACATTATTACTTTACTATACAACTTTTGACTTTGGTGATAAACTTTTATTAGTGGGAACACTATTCTAAGATTCTTCTTGAGTGCTTCCACTGTTTTGAACTGTTCTTGGATGCTTTCTTGAGTGCTTCTATTGTTTATGCTTATCAGTCATAGTACATATCTTCATTTTGTAGATACCATTTTATATGGATCGGTAAGTACATTAAAATAGTAAGATGTGTTTCCTAGAATATTAAAAAAAAATCGAGAAATTATATTCCATAATATTTAAAGAAAAAATTAGAAATTAATTTTCAAAACACTTTCGTTGCATCAGGTCATGAATTTTTTGGAAGACATTATTTATTAATATTTCATAAATTATTTTATGAAATACAAAAACCTAAAGAGTTTTGTAGAAAATACTTTTTGAAACATTAAAATATTATTCTAAAAAGGTAGTATTTACAATATTTTTTCTTTGTTTACAATATAAAAGGTACTTTTTTACAACATTTTTATTTTCTAAAAATTGAGAAAAGTAATTATGGCAAAATATTTCATTTATTTGACACTATGAAAAGTAATTTTTGGAATATGAAACAAGAAAAAAAATAAAGATGAATATGTTATTTTAAATAAAAGAAAAAATGGGAACTGCAATTAAGAAAAATGGAAGTGTAAATAACAGGTACCTAATATTTGTGACCCTTTCATTTGGATCTTGGGCGCATTCTTGGTGCTTCCCGTTTTCAATTTCTCTATTAGGAAGAATTACAATAGTAAAGTAATAAAATCTGAATCGACGTAAAATTGAATAATAATGAAATATCAGCAATATATAGTCTTAATATTTTTTTCATAATTGTAGTTACGTATTAACGAGTTTTAATTTAATTAAAAATAACAGAATTCTTGAATGCAACAACTTGTTGGTCTGTAGAATTTTGGAACTACTATTGATATATTAGTGTTTTTATTAATTAATGTTAAACATCATTAATAGGAATTTATTATAAAATTACCTCATCCGAACTCAAATCTTATTAATGTATAAGAGTTGTTCACTTTGAAGCTCAAACTTTCTTACACTGATATCTTTAAAACATGTATTATAAAGTTAAAAGAATAATGTATACTTGAATTACTCTAAGTCTAAACTCTAAAACAATGTAGAAATATTGAGCGTTTTAAGATTGAGATATAAGAAAAATAAATGTTTACCATTCACTCCAATATCAAAGGAATAAAATTTACTATTTGAAATCATTTTTTATTTTTATATATGGTACTAATATTTTAACCTTAAATTTATTGAAATAATATTATAAAAATTATCAATTAGAAAAATCATTAATGATAATAATATTTAAGATGACCCTAATTAAAAATACTTCTTAATCACAACATAATCAAATATGGGTTAGGGAGAAAATAATTTGTATAAATAAAAACTTTTAAATAATAAAAATAAAAAATAATATAAATATCAACTTTTAAATGATACTTTTATGTCAAATTTAACCTTAATGTTAACTATATTTTAAACCTTAATTTATTAAATTAAAAAATGATACTTTTATGTCAAATTTAACCTTAATGTTAACTATATTTTAAACCTTAATTTATTAAATTAAAAAATAATTCCGACCTGCCGGATTCGAACCAGCGACCTAAGGATTAACTGTTTGAAACAACTACAGTCCTCCGCTCTACCAACTGAGCTAAGGTCGGTTTGTTTCAACTGTCTGAAAATAATTTATATATAATTAAACTTAGTGCAGAATCTATAACTATGCAATGCTAGTATGTCTGTGTTTATTTCTTAAATAAAGTATGTTTCTTATGCTTAAATTTATATTATATTTCTTAATTTGAAATTTTAATCTTTATAAAAATTTAATAGTATGTTTGATACTTTAATTTCTTCTAAATGAAGTAATTGTGATCTAACATAATATTAAAATATGATGATAGAATTTTGTAATTCCAATATTAAAACTTATTATGAATATTTTGTCTGAGTAAATAATTAACACTGAAGAATACTAAACTAATTATGGTTATAATAAGGACAAAAAAACACATTAATTCAATTATTCTATATTAATTTTAAGTTTTTTAAATATAGAAAAAATAAATTTATTTTTATTTTACTTATAATTTTAGTATATCATAACTATTAATTATAAATTATAAAAACATCAAATATATGTTATTCTTTTCAGAAAAAATTCTTATTTATGATATATTAAAAATTACTTTATAATAATTCAAAATATAATATTAAAATTAATTGGCAGATCGTAAAATATAATGTTAAAAAATTATTATATATATTATAATAATAATAATAATAAATATGATACTTGGTTAAATTTTACGTCTAAACAATATAATTATACTAATTTAAAGTATTGTTTATTACCTTAGCTATAGTGATTAATATTGTTTGTTTTTAGCATCAAACTAACAATAATTAAAGATAAAGAGTAAACATTCATGGTTAGAAAATATAGTTGATATTAATTAAAATCAATATTAGCAAAACAAAAAATTCCGACCTGCCGGATTCGAACCAGCGACCTAAGGATGCCTATTTTGAACAACTACAGTCCTCCGCTCTACCAACTGAGCTAAGGTCGGTTTTGATTTAACTTCTCCAAATTTAGTTTTGATAAATAATATTATATGAATATGTCACCTTTATCAAATACTTTATATTAAATTTATCCTACAACATTTGGTTTTTCATTAAAACTATTTAAACAATACTTATATGTTATATTGTTAGAAAACTTTGTTAATCTTGACATATTAATTCAATAAGTAACAAGAAAACTGTGTATGACTGCATTAGATATGAATCATAACCTTTCCTAGACTGAATTTAAAATTTATTGTTGAACTTTAGTATTTATTATAAGAAGTTTGGTTACAATTATTAACCTAAAAGGAATATATATCCAATATATGTTGTCTAAATAAAAGTTTTTGGCCATCATGTAAAATCAAAAGTAATTTACAAAAACGGCACAGAATATACCGTTAATATCAGAACTCAAGTCATAGGATACATAGAACTCAAGTTTTCCTTCTTCCATCAAACCGTAAAAAGTATACAACGGACTACTTGAGATTAATTCTTTCTGGTACATAATTAAGTCTATCTATCTCTTCCTCAGTAAATAAAAAGTATAAATTGAAATTGAATTCATGGTTTCCTTTTGGATTTTATTTAATAATTGTTTTCTTTTCAAATTTATCAAGTTTAAAATGAAAATCTCAATTTGAACACTTTTAAAAGGTAAATTAACACAAGGACTCCGTTTACAGTTAAATCAAAAAGAAACTTCCGCAGTTATACTACACAGTTAATTTATGATGTACTATGATGCTGAGATCATTCAGAACTAGATCTCTGAAGTGAATAATGCACTCTATAAAAATGCAACAATAATAATAGACTAAGTCAACGATTGTATTATAAAAAAAGTTATTAGCCATTGATTTTCTGCTTATTGTCTTCAGAACAAACACATTTTGGAACCAAATGCATGTCATTCAAGTAGTTCCATCATTACAAATTGGATTTGTTGATCAAGATGAGCAGTACTCAGTAGCGAGAGCACACTAAGGATAATTAGTAGTAACAGTTATCCAAAAGATTGAAATGTCAGAACTGAATGTGCTACTACTTCTGCATTTAGCTCTCCAATTTTTTCTCATTTCTGACTCCTCAAAATCATCATCTTTTAAAATATCAAATCAATAGAACAATGTCTGCCACTTTTTTACATCAAAAAACAGATACAAGGCAACACAAACGGCTGTCTTTAATTTATATCAATCTAGATCTCATCTCCTTTGTGTTTGTATTTACAGTTCCACGAACTTCTCCGCAAACGGCTGTCTTTTTTGCTCGCGCTCTTTCTTGACAAATCTTCCATAACCATGTCAAATATTGAATATCATAGTTTTATAGCCAGAAATAGTCATCAAAAGTAGCAAAAAACTAATTCATTTTACGAATGCATCAAGTGTAACTACATCAACAGACGCACAAGAAATACAACCTTACGAGATCTAAATTTAATGCATTCATAGTTCTGATGGCTAAACAAAAGGTAGCCACGATTATGGAAATCGTTGAAATTACATCTGTATTTATTGAAAAAGTTAAATATATGAAGACAAATTCGTACCATTGTTGGTTTTTCCTGAATTCAGTAAGTACAGGATATATGTTCTCAAAGGCAGTATACGTCTCATCTCTCACCTAAAAGTGGAAATGAAAACAGCTAAAATTCAGTACAAAAAAGGGGGGAAGGAAATTATAAGGGGGAATTATAAAGCAAAATATATCACCTTAGCTCCTGTTAGAACAATTTTTCCAGAGACAAATATAAGCAACACTATTTTAGGTTGCTTCATACGGTAGATTAGACCTGGAAACAGTTCTGGTTCATACTACCACCACAAACAAGCAAACTATCAACAAATATCCATCATTCTGCTCTACTTCAAAACTTTAGATTAAGCACATCCATAAACATAAAAGAAGATGTCACTTTCCACAATTTATAATTCCATAAGTTACTTTATCACACGAACATAGTGATTTATAATACTACTATTAGTCCAGTTTAACCATTTCACTCTATTTAAATTTTTCAAAACTCATAAAGACTTTCCATCCTCTATGCTTTGCAACATAGTGCTTTCAACAAAATACAGTTTTTTACATAGGTTATTTTCACATCAAGTATAAAATTCAAAAAGACACCCTTAGAATTGTTTGAGACCTCTAAAAATCAAGATAACCAAAACTGATTGTGAAAATAAATAATAGTGTTATTTTAAAAGTCAATATCAAAGATCCAATCCAAGCCTGTGAATTGTTTTATCAAAAGTTAAAAAACTTACACTTGAGAAAGCACCATGAGAATATGCAAGACCCTCCAGCCGTATGGGGAACTTGACATCACAAGAGCCAACGATGTTCTGAATTTTGAAATCCTAAAACACAATACCAAAGGAATCAACTAGTAATCAAGCACTACATACTTAGGTGAGAAAAGAATAATAATGGATAAAACAATTTCAGCAAAAATTATAAGAGCAAAAGCAATACCTTAAATTTGGCTGGGAAACCAAGCTTTTGGATGATACGAGCATACTGAAATGCGGAAAATAGAAATATCAGAAAATATGTAAATTTTTCAGAATGAACTTCACAATCCTAACTGAAGAAAGCAACACATGCAAATAATTAAAAAAAATCCAGCCTCCTCAGAATACTCAACAGGAAGAATAGTTTCAAAAACAAGCTACCAACAAAATGATTCAGTTCTCCAGGGATTCAATTTGAGAAAAAAACCATCAATATCCAAAGGATGATAGAGAAAAAACAAACAAAGAACAGTAAAATACCTTCCTGGCCGCCAATTTAGACTGTTGTTCACTCTTAGCTCCAGTACAAACCTAGTCAATGGCCATAAAAGAATAAATCAAAGTCTATAAGAAATAGAATCCCTTTACAAGAAGGGTACCAAATTAATTTGGTTCTGTAACAAAAATTAGAGATATGACAATTGTTTTGGGCTACGTTTCTAACCCACATTACTAGCATCTTCAATAATATACTTAAGGCAAAGCCAAGCCTGAGTTTTATAGAGTTTCTAACTAACACCAGTTTGTCCATTGATTAGATAAACACAGTTAATTAAAATAGAATTTCAACAAGAGAACCACACAACTACAAATTAACACTGAACTAATTTGAGGACAGTGCTAAATACAGCATAATGCAGTACTCTAATCTACAAGGATAGACATGGCAGGGAACAAAAGAAGTATACCATTTTGCCAGAAGCAAAAATAAGTGCAGTTGTTTTGGGCTCTCTTATCCTCATGATAACAGCAGCAAAACGCTGCAAGCAAACACATCACAAATATCAGTCCAGTATACCACCAACCAACTAGAACTAGCATGTAATGTACATATGCTAATTAATAATTCTGAATAACACAAGTATAGTAACACGTAGAAGATATCACATGGGATATATAAAATAGCAATCTTAGATTAACCATAATTTTCTGATCTAGATAAGAACAACAAAACTTTACCGTAATTCAGATGCAAAATCAGAAAAAGAAACATGTATACATGCACAATTGCGCAGATAACAAATATGAGTGAAACTCACTACAAGTAAACGAGACTTGCCTTGGGATTGTACTCAGCATTACGAGCTTGTAGAGCAATTGTTTTGAGATCCAGCTTACAATCCAAATTGACCGTGGACACAATATTTCTGGCAGTACAAACAGCTTAATTTTTAAATTACACCATGTAAATAGAGGTTATTATGTACACAAATATAAATAGAAACAAATCATTTGCATAGTCCAAAGTAAATTGTAAACAGAAGAAAAATTATTAAATAATACAATGTAAATTCAGGCAAAATCCTTAACATTCCAACAGAAGCAAAATTATTATACATTCTAACAAAAAGCAAATTAATCAAAAGTAGCAAATTTGGTGCGACTGTGACAGATAAGTGAAGGATTACACAAGAAAACAGGGTGGTAAAAATGACATGAAGCACCTCTACACAACAACACGCTTTGACCCACAGACAAATCCATCTAGAAAAAAGAAATAGGAGATTGAAAGTGGCCAATATGATTTGCCATCTTGTTAGGCACTACCTAAAATTAAAATGACTTTTAACACAAACAGCATAATTCAAGAAACATACAAAACAAATTTCAGTAATACGGACATCAAGATAATGTGACAAGGAGTTAACAGAAACCCTGCTATCCAATGTTTGTGTATGCCTCATGGTGGCTACCAATACAGACTTAGGATGAACTTAAGGAGAAAATTTGGCAATTAAAAGTTGCATCCTTTTGCCCCGTCTACTGGTTACATAGTGGAAATTGTAAAAATTATTGATATTTTTAACACTTCACAAACTTCGAAATAATTATCATGAAACCAGCCAATAAGTCCACAACTGCAATTTCAGCCTTGATGTCAATGTTTATGGGCTATCTGTGAAACTGTCTGTGGCCAATCGGCTTCATATGTCCACAATTATCCGCATTGTCAAAGATCTCAAAAAATTGTGACAGTAATTCGAAACCTTGACCACCCCATAAGCATATCTCTACTAATGATCCCTGATTAGGAGCTCATAGCATTCCCACAGTCATCACTAGTTAAATATCAATAATTGCATGTAAACTAAAGGTGTAACCATCCTCTCATTTGCCCCGTGTTTTACAACAAAGCGATCCCAACAGTACCAGCTACAGTTACACAGCACAATCATCATCACTCAAAAGGATTTTCATCACTATTTACAAACTGAATTCTCACCAACACAATAGTGATAAGAAGATACAAAGACACAGGGGTTGACTTACTGGATTGTTATTACTAGCAACACATCAAAAGTCACTTCTTATTACAAAAAAAGGGGGCTAACTACACACTCAAAATTAAAAATCGAAAGCCACCTAAAACTAAAAACTTGCAATTTAAACCAATCGGAAAAGAGAACGATGTAATTTGTTGAAAAAAAGAAAAGAGACAACGAATACTCACTGAAGGGTGGGCACGATCCCAGAAGGATGCTTCTGTAGATCCACCGGCTGGCTCCCTTCCAATCCTTGGTCAGCCATCAAACCCTAATTTATTAACCCAAACGCAGAGCTGCCCACAAAAA
>Ga0209700_110018_pt1 | contig 10272 bp, 7 predicted proteins | sample SiratroredBW_FD_187528 | JGI IMG/M metagenome (GOLD analysis project Ga0209700, IMG submission 187528) | Root nodule microbial communities of legume samples collected from California, USA - Siratro red BW (SPAdes) (version 2) | ecosystem: Host-associated > Plants > Roots > Nodule | place: USA...
TATATATATATATATATATATATATATATATATATATATATATATATATATATAATTCTCCTACCCTGCTTTTGTTATCTATTTTGTAATATTGAGTTCAAGAAGTTCTCTCTGATGATAGGTGTTGGAAGAAATTATAAGGGGTAAAAATTGTGGTTTGAAGCGTTAGTTATCTAGTGAATTTGTGATTGGTAGTAATATTACAAGCTTACAATACAACACTCTTTTGAAACACTCTTGAAATTATAAATTTGGATGGGTCTCACTGCTTATTTATAGCCTCTATCCTTATTTGAAGTGGGACTCAAAATTGTATGATTTGTAATCAATGTCCACCCGAAAGAGTGTTGCTAGCATTTTTCGTCTTTTAAGTGTTGTGGTAAAATAATTATGGATGGAATGGAATGTGGTTGGTTGGTGATGCCTTTCGAATTCATCAAGACTTATAGGGTTTGCTCTTGTTTTGTTAACGTGTCATCTTTGAGGAGCTCATTGAGATCTTGGTACTCATAATTTTTATTAGTCGTGTGTTCTTGTGAACTTAATTGTATGGTTTATTGGGATTGTAGTCCAAGTTACTTGACATGGTTGAAGTTATGCTTCCAATATTAGGGTGTAAATGAGTCAACTCCAGCTGATCACTTGAAAGTCCCAGTTTGGCTTGCAAAAATGTATGACTCTGACTAACTGACTCATTTGTTTAAATGAGTCAAAGTTTAGCTTGGCAGCGACTTATAAGCAACTTTTAGCTTGTTCATTTCTAACTAGATTAATTAAAATTTAGTATTTGATATGTATTTTTTGGGTTAGAAGATGAAGTAAAAATAAGTAGAGATGTAAGAATAAAATAGAAAGTGCAAGTCAGTTAATTGGGTTTTTTCTTTTGTAGAATTACAATTTGCTAAATATATCTCGTTTCTTATTTGAGATCAACATGTATACACGTACTTTCCCTCACACGAGCTTCTAATGTGAAACCTATGATGCCTGAGCACGAGTCATTTGTATAAGTAAGCCAAATCTAACCCATATGCTCAAGATTATTTGGTTGGTAAAACAAACCAGCTTGATTGAGCAGTTAATGAAATAGCTCAAATAATTTATTACTAGATTAGCTCATTTACAACCCTAACTTGTACATTTGACTCGCAATACACAAATCAGTACCTAGTCTACTTGATTGACAGGTTATGGCCAGTCAGACCAGCCTTCATACATTTGACTGTTTACTGGATCTAGCAGTATCTGTTGTAGAGGATCAAATCTAAATCAGGATTGGAGAATACTGGCTTGAATGTTGTGTTAAGTAACATTCTAATGTTTAAGAAAAATCTAGCGTTTGTCTGCATCAGTAATGATAACCCCATTAGGAAAGTTGATGTCCATGTTGTTCATTACATAATTATGGAGACTCTAATGCAATTATTTAGAAAGTTATATTTTTTTACTCAGTCATATGCATTGATTTTTATAATCGTGTTGCAGGTGTAGATTTCAAAGTTAAATATGTTACAGTTGGAGGAAAAAAGTTAAAACTTGCTATTTGGGACACAGGTAATTTTCTATTTTCAATTATAATATTTTGAGAGGTCAAATCCCTTTTATTCTGTGTTGTTTGCTTCTGTTGTATGCTTTCAGAATTCTATATTAATTAGGTCTTAAGGCAAATAACTTTTACCGTTGGTATGATCTCGTACTGCTGAGTGAATATGAAGCTATGGATCTCTCGTGTTTTGAGCTTTCATTGCAACGTTTTCCATGGCAATTGAAATGAAAATATTTTTGAAATTTATTGTTGAAGATTTCACTGTTGGTTCATTAACATATATTAGGATGCCAGATTTGGAGATCAAGATTAAAAATCTTAGCGCTCAGCTTTAAACAGAATTAGGAAAGTTCTGTGACATTGTTTAAAGTCAGCATACTGGAATGTATCTTATCAATGATATTGGTGTTGCTAAGTGATAGAATTATATTTCCAATATATGTTGTTGATGTTGCAGCATATGTACAATGTATATTTGAGATAACATGTAATGCTCTGACTATTATACTGAATTCTGCACTTGTTGCAAATTTGTTTAACTTATGTGTTAAAAAAATCAGGTCAACCTTCACTGGAATAAGTTAATTGCAATACTTTGTATTTTGTCTTTGTGCAGCGGGACAGGAAAGGTTTAGAACACTTACTAGTTCATATTATAGAGGAGCTCAAGGAATAATTATGGGTATGTTCCCTGATTTTCTCTTTTACTGGGCTATATTTTTGTTGGGTGGTAATATTTTGACACTGCTATTCATCTTTGACACCATTTAACACTAATATATATTATTATTTTATTTATATATAATATTTTATTAATAAAATACAGTGTCAAATAGGAGTATAAATAAATAGTAGTGTGAAACTAGCATTTTCCATTTTTGTTTGCTATCCAATGCATATGTTGTACAGTTCATTTATTATTTGTTTAAGTTTTGGTATCTTTTTGAGCTATAAATCATACAACATGGATCTGTATAGCTTGAACATATTTCAATTTTATCAATTATGAATATATATTGTATAAATATAACAAACTGGTGAATACAGTGGATTTCAATGATGACATGTATGTTTTCATTGTTTTCCTTTGATGACCTTTGCTTGTGTATGTCGTTAAATGTTAAATTTATTCTTGTGCATAAAGCACAATTTTGTCAAATGATTTTGCTAGATTATTATTTGTGAAGAACTGTCCAGTGTTAAAGTTGTACCTTGGTATGTGCACTTAGTGAGGAGCCTTCGAACACCTGGTACGTTAAGATGTCCTTTCTGTCAGCGATATGACCTTGGCTTGCAGGAAATTTGCTTCAAATTGCAAATATTGTAAATCAAATACAACTGCAATGAGAATGTTCGACATATTACTTAGATTATTTATAGATGTTGGACATGTTTTGCTTCCAAATATATGTGATTGTTTAAATTGTTTACGCATAGAATCACATTCTTCAGCAATTTTATATTATAAATCTATTCAATAAATCTTGGTTGTTTATATACAGTATATGATGTTACAAGGAGGGAAACTTTTACAAATCTATCTGATATATGGGCTAAAGAAATTGACCTTTACTCAACCAATCAAGATTGCATCAAGATGCTTGTAGGAAACAAGGTTGATAAGGTGTGTTGTTACTGAACTTTTGTGTTACTCTTTACTCTAAGAAATTGTGAGGGTCAGTCTTGATTCATTAATGTTGTAACTTGCAAACGCTGCTTTTCTGAGCTGTCATATTCAAAGTAGGCATGAAAGAAAGTAATCCTCGTCCTAATAGGCTCTCGTATTTCAGGAAAGTGAAAGGGTTGTCAGCAAAAGTGAAGGGATAAACTTTGCAAGGGAATATGGATGCCTGTTTACTGAGTGCAGTGCAAAAACCAGAGTCAATGTTGCACAGTGTTTTGATGAGCTTGTAATGAAGGTACACATAATGCATCTCTTTCTAACTCCTCAAAAGAAGGAAACAGCAAGCCGGGGGACGCTGAAATAATTGAAATGGTTACTATTGCTGTGTTTATGTTCTTTGGTGATGTCTTTTTATAAAATATTTTTGGAAAAACTTAACTTCAAGCAATGAAATGAACAGTAACTTATGATACGATGAACAGAATTAGCCTCTTGTTATTAGGATACAAGCTGTGGGAATGGTTGAAAAGATTTTTTTTTATCATAGCAAGATTCTTACGTTTATTAATACAAACAAAAATTACCCATATGCTGCAGCCATTAAGCCTATTGTATGGGATATAAGCTTCAAATGGTTAATTGTAATGTCGCAAAGTGAAATTTGGTGCAGGCTTCTCAAATACCTAAACTGTACTGTTGTATCCCATCCATTTTTGTGCACACATCCTATTTCTTATTGACATAGATTGCAAGATTTACTTCCTCCCTCCCCTCCGACATTTATTTCTATTTATTTGCATCAATTACAATTCAACACCCTAAAAAAAATGAAAGAAATGTTTCAAATTTGGGTTTGCCTGTTTATCTGCAGATTTTGGAGACACCAAGTCTCTTGGCTGAGGGCTCATCTGGTGTGAAAAAGAACATCTTCAAGCAGAAAGCACAACAATCTGATGCATCAAGTGGTGGCTGCTGCTCATGATTTACATGTACGGGCTTTCAGCTTCGACTTCTTGGCATGATCTGGATTTCAAGTGCAATTAAATTCATTACGTGTACCAAAATAATTTTATTAGAGCGTGTATATCAAGATTAAATTATTTGTCTTCTCAAGAATTTACCTTACTTATAAAGATCTCCATTTTATTTGGTTTGAGCAATTATCTGGGGATTCATACTTCATAGTGCCCGTGCATATGAAAAGCGTTTGTTTATATATGCTGTTGATGTTTTAACATGATCAACGGTATGCTTAACAGAGCAGGGGAAACTTTCGTCGACAAACGGGTAACAGTTATTAAGCTACCAGTGTTTCGAGCACTGTCACAACATAAAAGTAGTATGGAACATCATATATTTGTTTTTTCTGCCACCCAATTTGCAGATAAGGCAAAGCAGTAAATTCATAGCCATGATCCAATATATTTGGTTATTAAATTAACAACTAAATGGTCATTTGCTATTACACTGAAATTAGAAGATAACAATTGGAACATCAAATTAATTTCTCAGTGGATTGAGGACAGGGCAAAAAAAATACATATTCTTAGTAGAAGCGTGTCAGATCATGGTCATTTCCTGATGCTCATAAGAATTGATTTACTCTGAAACAAGAATTCTGAGGAGAGGTTATGTAACCTCTCGACGGTTGATATTTATATAAAACAAATTAAAAAATATTTTACACTAATCTTAAATTCAAACTCTAGAATATGTGAAGTTTTTTCTAGAAAAATGTGTGTCTATAAAACTAGTGACAAGATAGTCCAACAAAATTATCAAGAAGAAAAGCTAAGAAAATTAATTCTCTATTTAATTTCTTCAGCATCTTTTAATCCAAATACTTAGCGGTTTATGTATTTAAAATATGAAATCATTTTAGAACCTTATTAGTAAGTGTTTTTTGAAATTCTAATTGAATATGATTAAACTCAAGTGTAATATTTATCATCAACTGGTTCTATGGTGTAGTGGTTAGCACTCTGGACTTTGAATCCAGCGACCTGGGTTCGACTCCCGGTAGGACCTTTTTCCTTTTCTTTTTGTGCAAAATTCTTTTCTTCTATATTCTATAGCCTTCAGGTCCAGATAATACAAAAAAAGGTGTCACTGACACCAATACATAAAAATGATGACCCAACTTTCAGCTGGAAACGAAAGCAAAACAGATTTATTTTCCATTTTCAATTTTGATATAAAGTATTTACCAAATCCTGAAAGCCCAACAAAGGGGGAACAGAGAAAAAGCAGCATGCAGAAGTCCGAAAGAAAAGGCCCACATACAGCTCCAAAAGCCAATCTCCCCCTTTTCATTGAATTCCTAAACTAAAATGATGATGATGAGAGAGGCACTGTCACTGGGACACAATGCGCTTAAAAAACTGTTTTCTCCCGCGAAAAAGCACTTCCCGTGAATTACAATATTGTGCATCAGAACTGTAAAGCCTACACTTGCTCGTGACCCCTTCCCTTCTCTTCCATTCGTTTTTCTTTCTCTCTTTCTTTCTCCTCTTCCCTTCTCTTCTCAGCTTTGGCCATTGCCAATGGTGAAGGAAACGGAGTACTATGACATCCTCGGGATCACTCCCAATGCCTCCGAAGACCAAATTCGCAAGGCCTATTACCATAAGGTTATTCAATCAACTTCAATTAACTATTCCTTCTTCCTTTGCTTTAACTTCTTTTCTTTTCTGACTTTTTTAATTGCTTGTTACTGTTACAGGCAATGAAAGTTCATCCTGATAAAAACCCGAACGATCCTCGCGCAGCCGAGAAGTTCCAGGTACCGCTACTCCACTGCAATCTCTCACGCTTAGCTATCGTTTAATCCTAATGCACGCATCTAATCATATATTGGCGTAATAATTACTTTAAACTATGTAAATAGCTTATCAAAAGCAATTTTCAATTCAGATTCATAATAATAATAATAATAATAATAATAATAATAATAATAATAGTAATAATAATAATAATAATAATAATAATGATAATAATAATTATGACGATGATTGAACGTTCTTAAATACTGTTATATTGCTTTTCCACTATATGTCATCTATATTTGTTAGAAAAAAAATGATATTAGTGCGGACAAGCTTTTTTATAAATATTTTTTGGAAAAAATAATTTTTTTTTGTAAAGTTCAAATTAGTTATGTGTAAATTTAAAATAATGATTTAAAGAGATTATATGAAATCATTTTTATAGATTAATTTATGGAGAAATTGATTTTTTATTTCTATATTAGGACTTGTGAACAAGTACCCGTGGAATGTTTTTTTATGTATTTATATGTTTAATCTTTTGTATCAGATATTGGGTGAAGCGTACCAAGTTTTGAGTGATCCGGTTCAGAGGAATGCGTACAATCAAAATGGGAAACATTCTGTATCAAGGTATTTATGACGATGATGACTTTCAGCTCAAATACCGCTCGTTGAGGAACTTCATTGTATATGCTAACAATCTGACTGTATTAGCTTTATTTATTGTGATGAGTGTGATTAAAAGAAAGAAAGAAATACTGGGCCTGATTAGCGTTTAATGGTAATGTTACTTTTATCGAAAGCCTTTGGCACATAATAGTCATTGTGATTTGTGAATGACATCTGAGCCCCAATCTTACTTTGACTTGAATCAGAGTACAATCTGGGTTAAGAAAATGGTAATTCCTCAAGTGTCATAAAGAGAAAGAAAAGAAGGCTATGGTCGAATAAATAAAAATCAAAAGAGGGTCAGCATACGCCCCTTTTTATGGTCTTAAGGGTGCATTAGTATCAATAATTTAATTAAGATTTATTTAATAAAAGCTTTAATTGTAGAAGAACCGTAATTTATTAAATTTACTTTAATCGGCTTCGTAAATTATAATTGAAATAAAGTTAAAATTAACTCATAAGATGACAAGTTGAAAGCTTCCTAAATTATCCACTAGAATTGGTCTAGTCACTGAGGGTTTAGGTGGTTTAAATTGGATTTTAGGATCAAACATGTAATTTTAAAAGTAAAGGTGTCCTTAATCGTGATCTTCCCTGAAGAAGTTTTTCTTTTAATAGATTAATGAATGGATTCCTTGACAGGGAAACTATGCTTGACCCCATGGCTGTCTTCGCCCTGCTCTTTGGAAGTGAACTGTTTGAGGACTACATAGGGCATCTAGCTGTGGCATCAATGGCTTCTTCTGAGCTAGCTGATGAAACTGAGGATCCTGATAAACTGAATGAGAAGTTAAAGGCAAGAAAGTTATACATTCACTTTGACTGTGTCTAATTTTTGTAAGAGAAAAAAACTACAGTTATTGGGCCTTTACGTTGTTATAATCGTTTCCAATGTTAGGTTTCCCGAACACACTACATTTCCTCACTTTCTCTTATTATGAGAGAACAATATCAATATAGGAAATTTGTCGAATATGTCGAATATGTGATACTAACACAAATTTCTGACCACGGATTGCCTTCTCCTTTCAATTGGAGCAATTTTGTTTCTCTGAAAATCACAATTTACTATTAGTGAGACGTTTTGATTCATTGATCAACAAAAGGAAATGTGAATTTTATTAACTTAGAACTAGAATGCTGAAGTAGTGATGATTACTTTGATCTGTTATGAAGAATAATTTATTTTTATTTTGTAGTCTTGATATTATATTATTTAGTTGTGCTAAATATTCTATAGCCAGTGTTCTCTTTGTTGTAAAAAATCATTTCAACTCTATGACTCTGGTTATGCTGTGTCTAGGAAACTGAAATATGTGCAGAATCCCTACTCTCATATATCGCTTCCGCCTTTTTTGTTCAATATTTTCCTTGACCTTGAGTATATACACGCTTTTATAAATTATAACCATTCCACTTCGTTAAGTTCTTGGACTCATTTAAACTTGTTGCATAAGATGCCGATGACATTGACATTTAGCTATGCTTTATATAGTCGATTTGAGAGGAAAGAGGCGAGAGGTTATATTTTTCTTTTAATTTTACCTTCGTTTTCTATGTTTCATATAGGCTGTCCAAAAAGAAAGGGAAGAAAAGCTAGCGAGAATTTTGAAAGATTATCTTGCCCAATATGTCCGTGGTGATAAAAAGGGATTCTTCCTACGAGCAGAATCTGAAGCAAGACGGCTTTCTCGTGCTGGTTAGTGAACTTTGGGCTGTCTTTATTTCTAATACATTCCCAGGAACTAACCACATGATACCATTGCTTATCATTCAATGTTGTAAACATGGAGCCTTAAAAACAGAGTAAAGGCCCCTTGGAACTCCTAATATTTCTCTCTTTGAAATTTTAAACGACTTAAGCCAGACATTTTGACTTAAAAAAAAAAACTTGAATGCTTTTCCTCATGATAGATCGTACAGAATCTCATATTGACATTATGCAGAAAAATTTCTAGCATGTTATTTATCAATGATATAATCAATTAGATTAATTTCCGCAGTCTCTGAATGCAGCATTTGGAGTAGATATGTTACATACCATCGGCTACATATATTCAAGACAGGCAGCACAAGAACTAGGGAAAAAGGCCATTTATCTTGGAGTGCCATTTTTGGCTGAATGGGTACGCAATAAAGGACATTTCTGGAAATCACAATTCACAGCTGCTAAAGGTAAAATGACAGGCAATTACATTACCAAACGCTCAATTAAATGTCTGTTGCATTTCCTGGGAGGTTACTTATTCCAAATGATGTTTTAATTTCATCGAGCACATGCAATTTAGGTGCTTATCAGTTAATTCAGCTTCAAGAAGACATCCGCAAGCAATTTAAAATGGATGGTAGTAGTGTCCCTGAAAATGATGTTGACTCTCACATTCGCCTCAATAAGGACACACTGATCAGTTCCTTGTGGAAGTTAAATGTAGTGGACATAGAAGTAACCCTTGTACACGTGTGTCAAATGGTGAGTTCTTAACTCATTTTAATTATTTAACATGAAGGGATGCTTTCTAGTAGCTTCATAGTTGATCAGGAAAAATGTTATTGTATTAATTGTCGTTTATCCAGATAGCATGAAGCTCTTGGCACGAAAAAACCTATTTCGACACGCTGAAATGAGAAATAGTTTGTCAGCTAGAAACCCTGAGACAGTAAAGCCTAACGTAATCTGAGACGAGTTATAATGAATTCTAGATACGACTTATTTTTAAGATCAGGGTTTTTTTATCTTGCTACCAGAACAACGAAATGAAATGGCTAACCAGCATATTCTTATTCATACATTTATCGTTGCAGGTGCTAAAGGAAAATAACGTTAAGAAAGAGGAACTTAAAGTTCGGGCTACCGCTCTTAAAATTCTTGGGAAGATATTTCAGGTGCAAATTCAGTTACCTTAGCAACCTACTTTCAGCTTTCTTGGAGTGTAGGCTGTATAATATGATTGATTTGTTTTATATTTTTGGGACGGTGATCTTGATAATCATAAAAGTATAACACACTCATTTAACAACTCAAAAATAATAATATTTTAATTATATCTATTTTACTTTCTAATTTAAAATCCTAATATGTATTATTATATTATTAAAATTGGTGGTATCTTTTTAGGGTTGTCAAATATTATTTTTTTCATACTTTTAAAAGTATTGGCCTGTGTTAATTCTTATTAATTATGTTCTTTTTCATTTTATCACAATTTTAAATTTTGATAATTTTACCAATTATTTGAGAATCTATTTTTAAGGATAATATAATTATTATTAAAATAAATTTTTGTATTTGTACAGAAAAAAAATAAAAGATAATATGATTGTGAAATAAGTATAAAAATTTATCAGTTATGGCGGGAATATAAAACTATTGGTATGTTTTTTGAATAATAAAACTAAAATGAGGATATTTTGAATATAAAGTGAACTAAAATGAAAATCTTAAATTATTAGAAATACTTATTTTTTTTTCTTTTTCTACTTTGAAGAAACACTAATATTACAAACTTTACAGTTTTACAGTTTTCCCCCTAAAATAAAAAAAAAAAAAAAATACATTACAGAGATCTAAACAATTTTGAAAACATAGCTTACCACGGCACTTCAAAATTCTTTTAGTCTAATTTTTGTTATCTGTACGATTCTCTGCCCCACGCTACCTTTTC
>Ga0209700_110019_pt1 | contig 10271 bp, 9 predicted proteins | sample SiratroredBW_FD_187528 | JGI IMG/M metagenome (GOLD analysis project Ga0209700, IMG submission 187528) | Root nodule microbial communities of legume samples collected from California, USA - Siratro red BW (SPAdes) (version 2) | ecosystem: Host-associated > Plants > Roots > Nodule | place: USA...
AAAAATAAAAGTAGGTTAGGTATAAAGATTTAAAAAAAAAACTACTTTTATTAACAAACTTTTTTTTTTTAAGAAATAAAGTATTACATTCCAAATAATTTCAAAAATAATGAAAAAAATAGTAATCATAAACAAAGCATCTTTAAAAAAAATAATAAAAATATTCAATTTCAATAAAAAACGAAAAAACAGTTTTAGAAATTAAAAAAAATATAACCAAATATCACCAAACCAAAATTCTTAAAATAGAACTACGTATACCCTGATTTTCTATCATGTATAGAGATACTTAGGACCAAGGTTAAATCTTGTCGGATCCAAATAAAAAAAAATATATATGTTTGTTTTATTTTTGTTTGTTATTTTTATCCGCCTAATTATTGTTTATTGTTATGATTTTTATAAGCATGTTTTTGTTTGTTTTGTTTTTTTTATATTTGTTTGTCTTTGGTCTCATTATTATTGTTATTATTTGAAAAAAAAATGATATTTGTTAAAACCACACTTATTTTTATTCATTTGATTAAAGGTACCGTCTTAAAACGGGCGTTGTGGGGTGCTAATACCTTCCCCACACGTAATCGCCTCCCAAACCCTTACTTTGGTTTGCATACTATTTTATCTTTTTGGTTTTTCCATGGTTTTCCTTAATAAGCTATGGTGGCGACTCCAATCTCAATTTAAATATTTTTTAAAAAATAATTTTTTGATCGCCCCGTCGTGATCTGGGTTGCGACAGATGGCGACTCCACTGGTGACTATTTTGAGAGTCAGGCTAATTTAATTAAATGAGTGAAATTTTGTGTTTTTTTCGAATGATTATGTTTCCCTTTCTTTATATATATATATACACATACATATATATATATATATACACATATATATATATATATATATATATATATATATATATATATATATATATATATATATATATATATACACATACATATATATATATATACATACATATATATATATTCATACATATATATATATACATATATATATATACATACATATATATATATATATATATATATATATATATATATATATATATATATATATATATATATATATATATATATATATATATATATATATACATACATATATATATATATATATATATATATATTGCACGTTATATATATTTTAATTTGCAGCGTAGGAGCGTATATTTCAGGTATGTAAATATTTGTGTGTGTAAATATTTGTGTGTGTTTATGCTTTTTGCAATATTGAACCCTAACATAGAAGACATGCTATATCTGCTTGGGAATTTTTTGGTTATTGTTGTAATATTTGCATTGTTCTCCCTTCACACATACACCTTTACATATCATGAGTGGGGCCCTATACCCGGGTCTGTGAAGCTTAGAAATAGAGGAGTTGTGTAGCAAAACTGGACGGATGTACGTCCTAACCCAGGTGTGCAACAACTCCCGCTAGAGTCTGTTCCCTTTATTCTCATGTTCATAAATATTGTCATTATTGACTGATATGGATACGTAGTAAAGGGGGCCATAACTCTAGTGGCCTTTAATAAGAAATTAGGATAAGTCATCCTTTGTGAGCACATTTACATGCCTAAAACTTAAGCCTCATTAGGGCAAACCCTAATTAGGAAGGGAGACTTTTTACAGCTCAATTTACCAATCTCATTCATTACCAACAAGTATTAAAAAATTAAAAATTATCAATCTCATTTTTTCCTAGCATACAATGTAGTTTTTTTAAAAAAAATTAATTTCATTTTTTTTAAAGAAGATTTGTGAGAGTGGAATGAGAACAACTCTGGCTAAGAAAGACTTGGTACTTAAAGCAGTCCAATTGTGACTCACCTCTCTTTATTAGGAGTTTACTTGGTATACTTTAAACACTTTTCCTTTAAAAAGAAGAGAGAGGTTTTTTTTATACATAAGTACCAATCTCATTTTTTTTAAATATTGTCTGTTTCAAAAAAAAAAAACAACAAAAATCAATTTTCAGAAAAACCCTAATTTCATGCCTCACATATCTTTTTTATTTTACTAATAACAAAAAAGAACATAATAAAAAAACATTAATCTCATTTTGCATTACATATTTCCATTTTTTTTCTAAAAAAGGATTTAGGAAAATAAAAATAAAAGATATTAAATATTTTTTTCTAACATGCATTACAAATATTCTAGGATTTGAAAAAATTAGATATATAAGAAAATTGATTTTATTTATTTATTTATGTTATTTATTTTTTTATTTTTTTAATTTTTATTTTTATTTTTTTAAATGCATTACATTTTTTTTTTAAAAAATTATCAAAGAAATGTGGTCATGCATCCGTCCATATAACATTAAAAGAAAAAGAAAAATAAAATTTCATTTATTAATATATCTCCATGATATTAAAAAAAATAATAATAATAATTTTTTTAAAATAGTTTCATTCATACATTTATTTTTTACTTTCAAAATTAAAAATAAAGGATTGCATTCATGCATATATCATATATACTAAAAATCATAAAAGAAATCGAGATTCATTCATTCATGCATTCACTTAGGACTTCATACGTCCATACATATTTCATAGGATCTATTCTCATCTAAAGTTTAATACATCATTTATGTAATCTCAATGTAAATAATATACATGCAATAAAGTAAAAAATTCACATATATATTTTCATAGCATTCTTAAAAAAAAATAATAAGAAGAAATAGATTTTTTATATCCATTTTCATATCATCATGCATTTAATAAACAAAAATGGAAAATGTGCATTTCTTAATCGCATGTTCATATCCATTTATACATCTTCATAAACATACTCAAATGAAATTCCATACATGTGATTGCACTTATGCGTTCTTATATACCCATTTTATGTCTTTAAAAACAAAAGAGGTTTTATGCCTTTAAAAAAAAGGAGGTCTCGAAAAATTTTATAAGTACATTCTTAGAAATTTCTTGCATTTCTAAATATATTTTCATGCATAAAAATAACGATAAAATAGAAAAAATCAAAACAAAACAAAAAAAATTTCAGAAATAAAATTAGATTTTTTTTAATTCATACATGCATTCTCCTTCAATAAAATAAAAAAATAAAAAAATAAAAAACTTCACTAATCGTATTTTTATGTTCATACATGCATTTTCGTATAGTTATGAAAATATGCATAATCATTTATAGGATTTCATACAAGACATGTTTTTCTCTTGGCATTATATTTATTCTCTTGTCTTTGAAAATTCTACACTTTGGTTTTTCAGTTGAACTATAACTTTGAGCATACCAATGGAATTTAATATGGAACCTGAGAGGACCCATGAGGTGGAAGGCTTGAAGAAGAAATTAAGAGTCAAGGTCGTGGAGAATAATCTGGCTGATCTTAGAGAACTTGGGCAAAAGCTGAGGGCAGTACAAAGAACCATTTTTAAGAGTAGATATGGAAACCTGTTGGGATTGCTGGAAGTGCAAGTACAAATACATGCCATTACTCCCCTAGTCTAGTATTACGACCATCCGCTGAGATGCTTTACCTTTTGCGATTTTCAGTTGGTGCCAACCTTTGAAGAATATGCACAAATCTTGGATATGCCAATAGATAAGGTGATACCTTATCAACATTTGGATCAACCTCTCTCTATGTCTACTCTCTCAGCAATCATGAGGATGCCTACGAGGGATTTAGAAGACAGATTTATCTTTGAGGACCGAAAAGGATTCCCTCTAAGTTTCTTAGTAGATTATTTGCATCAATTAAGTGAGGAAAGAGATTGGGAGGTTTTCATGGATGTTTTTGCTTTGACTCTCTTTGGAATTATGTTATTCCCCAAGACTGAACGTTTTGTGGATAATACTGCAATCAGTGTTTTCATTGCTTATAAGACTCGGAGCGAAAGCCCAGTCACTGCAATCTTAGTTGATACATATTTAGCCCTTAACTCGTGTAATCTTAAAAAAAAAGGACTCGGATGGCATGCTGCTTACCTATTTTGTTTGTTTGGCTAGCTTCGCATTTTGAGGAAAAAGTGGTGGGAATCAAATGTCCTGTAGAATCCGTCAAGCAGCAGAGGCTAGAAGTGAAAAGCAAGGATGAATGGTCTCAATATATGGCGAGTTTAACTCAAGAAAAAATTGAATGGCAGCCAGCAGGCAACAACGATCCCAATTGATATATCAATGTGCCAAGTTCCTCAATGTGCCACTCATAGGTACTAAGGGTTGTATTAACTACAATCCAGTATTGGCTCAAAGACAGTTTGGACATCCGATTAGAGGGGCTCCTGCCTCCTATGTTGTAGAACCTCTTTTATTTTTATATAAAGATGGTTCAGCTGATGAGATAATACCAAAAATTCGGAGAGCTTGGGATAGGAAGGTCATCATGGGGAAATATACTAGACCATATGCTATGAATATAGAGACACCATATCAGCATTGGTTGGCAGAACGAGTTGAAACGGTTAAACTACCTTTCAAATTGAATTCCCCTATTTTATTAGAAGAGGAGTCAGAGAGAGAAGAAGAGTCGAAAAATATAAGACAATTGAAAAGGGAGATTGAAGAATTGAAGGGTGAGAATATAAGGATTGCGAAGAAACTGAAGCGGGAAGGGAAACACACTCGCAAGATCCGGAGAAATTTAGACGCTGCTAACACTGAGCTGTCAAAAAAGAATCAAGAAATAAATGAAGCCTTCTCTATAATGAGTAAGTGGATAGGTTTACATGATGAGGCTAGAAGAGAAAATACGAAAGTGTTGGAGAAATTCCATGATTTCCAAATTCGTATTAACGATATAGAGCATTTGGTCGAGGAATGGGAGGACAAAGCAAATAAAGAACGTGAACAATGATTAGAGGAAGAGGTAAATTACACAGCTAAGATCGTTCAATTAGAGGAACGTCTAGAGGAGCGTGAGTGGACTCTTGGGTATTGGAAGACCTATTTTTCCCAGTTGGCTTCATTGGCTAATGGGGCAATTGAAGATGTGCCAAGAATGTTAAGGAAAGCTGATGCATCTTTGATGTTCTGCACAGTACCAAAGGAAGTAGAAAGCTTCATAGAGCATTGCAAATGGTTGGTGGGGTTGATGAAAGAAATGGTTACCCGTAGCAAGAATTAGCTAGTTTGTTTTTCCTTTTTTGTTTATGACACATGTAATAAAGTTGTCCTTTGGCAACATTTAGTTTATTTATTTTTCTTGTTGTAATAAAGTTGTCAGTTGACAACCTTTTTCCCATTAATGAATAAAGTTCAGATTCCTATTAATTCTCTAAGCGTATGTTACAATTCTTATAGTTCATGGTTTTTTTCTTTTTCTCTTTTTCTAGTTTGCATAATTTTTCAATTGCAATTAACTTCATGTTTTTCTCCGAATCCTTTTGTAAATAAACACAGAAAATAATAATAATAATAATAATAAAAAATATAAAACTGAATTATATTTATATTTTATTTTATTTTTTATTTATTTATTTATTTATTTTTATTTTTGACAATAATATCTTTGTGTCTGGTATTTTTGTATTTTTCCTTTTTTTAACTTCCTTAAAATAAAATAACAGAAAAGATGTAATAACGGCTAAATTTCCGCAACACCCGTACGGAACTCGAGCAAATCGCATAAGGATGGAAAACTTGGGTGAAGTAGTGGAATCCGTGAAAAATGATCTCAACCAACTGAGAGATCAAATGAAAGATCAAATGGCTCAGATACTTGAAGCCTTAGCTGCTATGAAAAGCACTAGGGAAAGTTTTGAGGTTAGAAATGAAGAAGCAATTTCTTCCAATCCTGTGATGCAACAGATTGGAATGGTCCGTACTAATGTTGTTCCGATACCTAGACTTGATCATACTGGATGGTCTCCATATGGTCTTCCTCCAAATTATTCCCCACCTTATGAGGGTCAAGTGGAGCAAGAACAGCCACCACCGCTTATTTCAGTGAATCTATCAGGGACACCTGTAAATCAGCAAGAATCAGTTCCTATGCAACCAAACGTTGACATAACTAGAACAAATGTTGAGGGTCCAGTAGTCCTTACAACTACACAACCCATTGTTCAACCCCATGTTTTGCGAGGAATGTCCCATGATGTGGAAGAAGCCAAGAACAAGTTGGTGTTTCTGGAAGAAAGGCTTAGAGCTATTGAAGGAGGAGGTAGTTTTGGATTCAAGAACGCTGCAGGTCTATGTTTGGTGTCTGATATTGTGATTCCTCCCAAGTTCAAGGTACCCGAGTTTGAGAAGTATAAGGGTGTCTCATGTCCAAAGAATCATTTAATTATGTACTGCAGAAAAACGGTTGCGCATGCTGGTGATGAAAAACTATTAATACACTTCTTCCAAGACAGTCTAGCAGGTACTGCTCTAAGCTGGTATATGCATCTAGAACCAGCTCGAATCAGATCATGGAATGACTTAGTGGATGCTTTCTTGAAGCAATACAAATATAATGTTGATATGGCTCCTGATAGACTGCAGCTTCAAAATATGTCAAAAAAGAATTCTGAAACTTTCAAAGAGTATGCTCAAAGATGGAGGGAATTAGCTGCTCAAGTAGAACCACCCTTGCATGATAAGGAAATGGTGACCATGTTTATGGGCACTCTACAATCTCCTTTTTATGAACATATGCTAGGCAGTGTTTCTTCTAATTTTGCCGACGTTGTCATCGTTGGAGAAAGAATCGAGCTTGGTTTGAAAACTGGCAAAATTGCACAAGGTTCGGCTGCGACCAGTAAGAAGTTCGGGTTTAATCCTGGTAAAAAGAAGGAAAATGATGGACAGGTAGCATCCACCACAGTTCATTATCCCTCAACCAATTACAAAGCAAATACAATTCAAGGAAACCAGCAGAGTGTTCAGCCAAATTGGAAGAATGAGATGGGGTCAAATTCTTATCCGACTCAAGGGCAGAATTCATTCCAAAGAAGAGATCAAGTCCAGTTTACTCCAATTCCCATGACATACACGGATCTCCTGCCAACTCTCCTTCAAAGGGCTATGGTTGCAATATGTCCCATGAAACCTTTGCAGCCGCCTTATCCTAAATTTTATGACGGCAATGCTAGATGTGACTATCATGGTGGGGCAGTTGGACATTCGATTGAAAATTGTAGAGCATTCAAGTTCAAAGTTCAGTCATTAATAGACTCTAGATGGTTGACTTTCCAAGAAAATAAGCCAAATGTTGAAAAGAATCCTTTATCGGGACATGCAGGACCTTCCACAAATGCTGTTATAAGTGAAGAAGGTCAAGGGCTGATAAGAAGTGTGGAAAATATGAAGAGTTCACTAAAGGATATATTCTTATTGATATGTCAGATGGGTTATTTTAAACTCATTAATTGTTCAGAAGATTCGTGTGGGTTCCATGCCGATAATGATCATTCAATTGAGGAATGTTCTGAGTTCAAAAGTTTTTTACAAGACTTGATGGATTGACATATGCTACAAATTTGGCACCAAAGGAAGAAGTATTCGCTCAAATTGGTGAAGAATCAAATATACCAAGACCGAAACCATTGGTAATACATTTCACCCGAGAATTAGTGGCACCCGTGGAAGTGTATCCTGTGGTGATACAAGTTCCATCTCCTTTTCCATACAAGAACGATAAGGCGGTTCCATGGAAGTATGGGATCAGTGTTTTGAACAGTAGCTCGTGTGAAAAACAAGAAAATGAGGCTACAGACATTGATAAGACCACTGTGGATAATATTTCTGGGATTGGAGGAATGACGAGAAGCAGTCGCCTTTTCACCCCACCAGAGTTGCGGAATGGCAAAAGCCTAGAGAAGTCCGGAGAAGAAGTCACTATCGAGAAGGCCAAGGCTTTTCTGAAAGGGAAGGCCTTACAAGTTGACCAAGAGCTTGAAAGGAAGGACAACAAAGAGATTTTTGAAGAAGCAGTTGGCGAATTTTTGCGGTTTATACAGCAAAGCGAGTACAAAGTGGTTGATCAATTGAACCGCATGTCGGCAAGAATTTCACTGCTAGATTTGTTAATGCATTCTACCTCTCACCGAAAGCTGTTAATGAAGATCCTTAATGGAGCCCATGTAGAACGTGATATATCCTTGGATCAGTTTGAAGGGATCGTGAGCCATATCAAGGCCAATGATTACCTAACATTTACTGAAGATGAAATACCCACTGAAGGAAAAGGTCATAACAAGGCTTTGCATATATCAGTTAAGTGCATGGACTACGTGCTAGCAAGAGTACTTATTGACAATGGTTCATCCCTAAACATCATGCCAAAAACTACATTAGATAAAGTATCTTGTGAAGGGGCATATCTATGCCCTAGCAGTATGGTTGTAAGAGCTTTTGATGGAAGCCGGAGAGAGCTTATTGGTGAAATTGAATTGCCTATACAAGTAGGACCATGTAACTTTCAGGTCGTTTTCCAAGTGATGGATATACTTCTTGCTTACAGTTGCTTGCTCGGGCGTCCTTGGATACATTCAGCTGGTGTTGTACTTTCTACTTTGCACCAGAAGCTCAAGTTCATAGTCAATGACAAGTTAATTATAGTCTCGGGTGAGGAAGACTTACTAATAAGTGGACCATTGCCTACTCCCTATATTGAGACTGCTGAAGAGGCTCTGGAAACTTCTTTCCAAGCCCTAGAGATTGTGGGAACAATGTATGTTGAACCTTTTAAGATCAGTTCGCACTTATCGAAGGCATCGATAATGATGGCAAAAACCATGCTGAAGGAAGGATACAAGTATGGGCAGAAGTTAGGGAAAATGGTCAAGGACTCTTGAATCCGCTTGAGCTAACTGAGAACAAGGGAAGACACGGACTAGGGTACAAACTCACATGGGCAGACAAGAAGAAAATGTTCAAGGGAAGAAAAGAAGGAATAACCTTGTGCGATATAGGGCAAACATTCCGAAGTGCGGGATGGATAAATACCGACCAAGTGGTGGCTGTAATTGAAGAAGCACTAACTCAAGAGAGTTTGAAGCTCGTGCGCCCTTGCCTTCCTAATGTGAGAATCAACAATTGAGAGTTCCAAGATTTACCCGTGGTGTTTGCTAATGATGAAATGTAATCGTTGCTTTTCTTTCTTTCAATAAAGCCTTTGTTTGGACTTAAAATTTTATGTTTTTCAAATTCAATAAAGCCTTGGTTTGGGCTTAAAAATTTGTGATTTTCAAGTTCAATAAATAAAAGTCAGTTTGCATTTCTTTTCCAATAAACTTGTGTTCCTTATTTGCTTTCTTGCCTATTTATTTGCCTAAAATCGGATAATGCAGATGTGATGATTTTGAAAACTTGAATATTTCGCATCCAAATTTCGAACTCCCTATCGAGGATATAGAAAATGATTACGACGAGGACTGTGAACCCCCTTTAGAATTGTTGAGATTAATGGAACAAGAGACAAGAGAAATCAAACCACATGAAGAGATACTTGAGACAGTTAATTTGGGAGAAGATGGGGAAGAAAAATATGTTAAAATTGGAACTAGTCTGACAAAGGGGATGCAAGAACGGTTATACTCTCTGTTAAGGGAGTTTAAAGATGTTTTTGCCTGGTCCTATCAAGATATGGCTGGACTAGATCCTGATATAGTACAACATAAATTGCCTCTTAAGTCGAAATGCTATCCAATTAAGCAGAGGTTGAGAAGAATGAAACCTTAAATGGCTCTGAAGATAAAAGAAGAAGTGGAAAAATAGTTTAATGCGGGTTTTCTGGCGGTAGCCAAATACCCCCAATGGGTAGCAAATGTCGTACCAGTACCGAAAAAAGATGGCAAGGTGAGAATGTGTGTTGATTATCGGGATTTGAATAGGGCAAGTCTAAAGGATGATTTCCCAGTACCACATATCGACACATTAGTGGACAACACTGCTACATCTTCATTGTACTCATTCATGGATGATTTTTCCAGGTATAATCAGATAAAAATGGCACTGGAAGATATGGAGAAGACTACTTTCATTACTTTATGGGGAACCTTTTGTTACAAAGTGATGTCATTCGGACTTAAAAACGCTGGAGCAATGTATCAGAGGGCAATGGTAACTCTTTTTCATGACATGATGCACAAAGAAATTGAAGTTTATGTTGATGATATGATTGCCAAGTCCAAATCCGAAGAAGAACATCTAGCTAACCTGAGAAAATTATTTGAAAGATTAAGAAAGTTCAAGCTCAGGCTGAATCCGGCAAAATGCACTTTTGGCGTGAGATCTGGAAAACTTCTAGGTTTCATTGTAAGTCAAAAGGGGATCGAAGTGGACCCA
>Ga0209700_110026_pt1 | contig 10259 bp, 3 predicted proteins | sample SiratroredBW_FD_187528 | JGI IMG/M metagenome (GOLD analysis project Ga0209700, IMG submission 187528) | Root nodule microbial communities of legume samples collected from California, USA - Siratro red BW (SPAdes) (version 2) | ecosystem: Host-associated > Plants > Roots > Nodule | place: USA...
GAAAACCCCAATGGCTTGCAAGACTTGTTGAAACTGTGTTAAATGTGAGACTCGTAAGAACAAACAACAGAAACCGTGCAAATGGTTGGAGAAGGAGTTAGTTTAATGTAGTTTTGTTTTATGTGTGTTCAACTGTTTATCTGTATTAGCTTTTTGTACCCAAGCTCTCTATTAGCTAACACATAATAAGAAGTGTATTCCACTACACATCAGTTAATAGTACTCTTTCATGTGAAAAAAATATTTGTCTATTAATTACATTTTAATTTAGACATATTTTCTCTGGAATCTTAATTGAGTTCAACGAAGTATGCCTTTGTCATTATTTCTCCAAATGTCATATTTAGAGTAGGTGACAGTCCCTTTTAAGCTAGTGCTTTCTAACTTTTTTTTCTTTTCTTTTCTTATCTTACTTTTGTTTGTAACAATATTTTGGATGTAAGACAAATATTGAAAAAGGACAAGAAATCTGTTGATAAGGCAATACACTTTTCAAAATTCATAAAACATAATATGACTTAAAAAATGTAAATGTGAATTAAATACATATTATTTTAAACATTATCCAAATAAAAAGTTATAATGCATTGTGATTATAAATTACTTTATATTATATACATGTAGAAACAGCACTACCAATCTATTTTTTTTTTAAATAATTCATATAGAAGAATTTTTTTTCTTTTCTTAATGAAATCTAATGTTTGCGTATTTCTATATTACACGTATTTTTATAAGTTTTTTTTTTTTAATTTTACTACCTATAAATAATTTAACCTACACGAATAAGTGATGTATCCAAAAACATCAATATCTAATACTTGAAATATATATATATATATATATATATATATGTACCCAAGCTCTCAATTAGCTAACACATAATAAGTGTATTCCACCACACATCAGTTAATAGTACTCCATCATGTGAAAAAACATATTTGTCTATTAGTTACATTTTAATTCAGACATATTTTCTTTAGAATCTTAATTGAGTTCAACTAAGTATACCTTTGTCTATTATTTCTCCAAATGTCATATTTAGAGTAGATGACACTCCCTTTTTAGCTGGTGCTTTCAAACTTTTTTTCTTTTCTTATCTTATCTTACTTTTGTTTGTAAGAATGTTGTTCTTTATTGAATTAGCATTTCTATAGCAGACATCATTTTCTTATGTCTAAATATAATTAGTTTAATTGACTGAATTTTGGACGTAAGAGAAATATTGAAAAAGTGCGAATACACTTTTTCAAAATTCATAAAACATAACATGACTTCAAAAGTGCAAATGTGAATTAAATACATATTTTTTTAAACATTCTCGAAATAAAAAGTTATAATGCATTTTGATTATAAATTGCTTTATATTATATTAATGTAAAATAGCACTGCCAATCTATTTTTTAAAATATTCATATAGAAGATTTTTTTTCTTTTCTTAATGAAAACTAACGTTTACTTATTTCTATACTACACGTATTTTTATAAGTTTTTTTTTTTTTAATTTTACAACCTATAGATAATTTAACCAACACGAGTAAGTGAAGTATCCTAAAAGATAAATATCTAATACTTAATATATATATATATATATATATATATATATATATATATATATATATATATATATATATATATATATATTTCATTGATTTAAATATGTTATCAACAGGTATCAATAAACATCTTCTTAAAATATAAAATATCTATTACACGCAAATAGTTAAAACAAATTAAAGTTTGATATTTCATAGGTATTATTTCTCTTTTGATTTAGTAAGGAAGCAATGATGCATTGTGTTGTAAGTGAGATAGTACCATTATAAATGGATGAAGATACCAATGGTTTATATCCTAACACATTGAACTTTTTCCGTTTGCTATAATTAGTTAAATTTGATACTTGGGAAGATATTGCATTTGTTTCACAATTAATGAATTATTCTCTCTCTTGATTAGTGGAGAAAATTCTTTTACTCCATGGACCACTGATTCTTTTAACCTTCTATTAGGACAAGAAACTTTACAATTTAAAAAAAAATAAGTATATTACTTTGAATTATTTTTATTTCAAATTATTTAATTGTTTAAATGTTTTATTTCATAAAACAATATTTAAAGTGGGTTGTACTAACATTTGACCAAATAGTGATTACTGGTGTAAGCTGTTGTGGGTTCTTGGATAGTTGTCCTTGATTGTGTTATTAAGGTGAAAGTCTAAACATCTCAAGTGACGGCATGAAAACAGGTTTTATGTTTTCTTCAACCTAAGACTTTGGATTTTTTTTATTCAGACTTTTGTAACACATGGAATCAAAATAAGAGAAACTCTTGTGTTAGTAGGAGAATCATTGCTATGAAGCTTGTTATTTTATTTTGGGATGATAAATATATATTTGAAACCCTAGCAGTGAGAATGAATAAAGAACCCTGGTTATGGTTTCCTTGATAAATAATGCCATACTGTGTTTCTATTTTTTTCCTTTGGGAAATTATTAAGGTATGTTGGATGTAAGAATCTTCACATTGAGGAAGAATCATAAAATCACCATCTTATTTAGGGATTAAGAAGAAGAAGAATTGTAAATAAATTTAAAATTATAATTGACAATCAATTCATTTCTGTGAAAGCATGAGATACTTACTCTCTCATAATATAAAACAATTTAAAATGTGAGGATAAAATTTTTGAGAATATATTTTATATTTTAAAAGAACATGAAACCGGCACGCTTATTTTGTTCTATTTTTCCAAATGAATAACTCCTAAATCAATAGTCGTCATGCATCGTGTAGATTATAAGTCCCAAAACGAGGGGTTTTCTTTAATTGTTTTATATGTGCATGTTAAGTTTTTTTTTTTTCTTCCAAAAAACATACTAAAAATGTGTTTGATAACATCAATAACTTAGTTATTAATTTATTTGATATGTTTATAAACTAACTTAACCAACACAAAAATATGTAATAAGAATTTTAAAAGTAGTTTACTTCAAGAGTTTTTAACTTACATTATAATTTGTAGTTTATTCAATTTTTTTCTATTATTGTCTCTTTATTTTAATATATTTTTAAGTATCATTAATGTTTTATCTAATATAACTTATTCTAATTCTAAAGAAACAATTAATTATTCTATTTAGATTACTTTCTAATTTTTTTTATGTAATTCAAAATTAAAAATAGCTTAATATTATAAACTGAAATAACTAATGCTTCATTACATTATACTGTATAAAAATTATATCAATAAAAAACGAAAATAACAGAATTAATATAACAATAATTTAAATTGAGAAACAAAAAAAATTAATTTTTAAAAAATAAATATAATAAATTTGGTTAATAGTCATTATATCAATTATTTAATAAATAAATTACTCTAATAGAATAAATTTATACAACTTTTAAAAAATAAATAGAAGTAGTAAAAAATTTAATAAAAATTTAACTACATGCATACTATATCTCTCTAAAAAATATAAATTTTAATATAAAATTTATATAATTATATCATTTCATATTATTTTAAATTTATCAACTAGTTTATCAAAAGACTTTTAATCAAATAATTATTTTATCAACTAAAAATATGTAAGTTCAAAACTTCTCAATTGTAAATTAACTTATAATGTAAAATCTATAAAAAGATATATTTATTAGTTATCTAGCTTAGGGGCAAAAGCACCAAACATGTTGACATGACTTTAACGCAAAAAAAAATGAATTGAAGTCGTGCCAACGTGACACGACTTCAGTTCATTTTTTTACACTAAAATCGTACCAATGTGACAAGTCGTGTCAACGTGGCACGACTTACCCATTTTCGTAAAAGAAAATAAAATTACACCTCTTTAGTAAAAAATAAAAAAATTGCACCTATTTGGTGCTTTTGCCCTAGCTTAGCAGGTAGCTTTTGCAAACAACCTTAATAATAAAACATCAAATAAATACATACTAGCTAATATGATCTCATATGCAACATAAGTATTTATTAATTTTTTTAATTAGAAAAAAACATAAATTGTTGTAATTATAAAACATTTTATCCAACTTTTTTCTTTAATTGTTTAAGATAAATAATGGGTTTATATAAGAAATATTAACGTATTTTATTTTTGGTACAATTAAAATAATTTCTCATTTTAGAATAAAAAAAATAATTATCGTGAATTTCTTTTTTAATAATGTGACAATTATTAAAAACTAAATTTATACTTAATTATATTATTATGAACGATATTCTAATAAACAGAATTAGAATTATTATACATAATTTCATTTTTTATTATATTAAAAATAAAATATGACAATAGTGGTGGTAATGAATTGATTATTTGTCTATATTTTATGTGATATTTGTTATTTGTTTCATAGTAAAACGATGTTATATTTAATTTTGATCTTTTATATTCCTCAATTTAAATCTTCACACCGTTTATCTTTTAAAAAATAATTTTGATCTGTATTTAAAAACAATGTAATATATATTAGTTATATTTCACCTTAAAAAAGGATTATCAACAGGATATGATTAGAGATGTATGATACATTATCACTAAGTGATTGTAAGATTCATTTTCAAAAATTTATAACATTTAAAACAAATGAAAAAAATAAAGATTAAAAGCAAAAAAAAAAATAATACTTACAAATAAAAATAATATTGAAATGTTTTATTTACTTTTGTTCTTTATATATGTTTTTTGTTTCTATATATTTAGATGTAAGTTAATGTCAATGAAAAGTATTCAACCCTTGCTGTTGTTTTTATGTATTTGTCCATTTTCTTCCTCTTTTTCAATAATTAATTTCGCAATACTTGTCTCTTAGTTTACATGAGATAATATTCATTAATTAGTTACTTTCAATAAAATTAATAATTATTTCCTATAGATTTATTTAAATTGTGGTGGTAGTAGTGTAATGGCTTGTTCTGTCTGTCTTATATATATTCATAATAACCCTAGGAGCCTCAACTATCTTATAAATTCAAGTTTTTAAATCTGTAGACCTGAAGACAAGAAAATCAAGAGTTGTTCTCCCATATGGGGTGTTTTCTATTGGCTTCTGTTATGCTCCATTTCCTGCTTTTCAATTTTCCTTCTTACTCTTCTTCATGCAACCATCTTGATAAATCTTCCTTGTTACAATTCAAAAACTCAATTTCTGTCAACACTTCCCATTATTATTCATGGCTTGATGTTTGTTCCCCTTTCCCTTCCAAGACACAATCTTGGACAAATGGAACAAATTGTTGCCAGTGGAATGGTGTCACGTGCGACATGTCTGGCCACGTGATTGGTCTTGACCTCAGCTGCAGTCATCTTCAAGGTCAACTCCATCCCAATAGCACCATCTTTAGCTTAAGGCACCTTCAACAACTCAATCTAGCCTACAATGATTTTTCTGGGTCTTCATTATCTTCTGGAATTGGTGATCTTGTGAATCTCATGTATCTAAATTTATCATATACTGTTATTAATGGTGATGTTCCCTCCACAATCTCTCACTTGTCAAAGTTAGTGTCACTTGATCTCAGTAGTGACTGGGGATCAGTTGATGATCCTATGCCCTTGTACTTGTCTATCAGAATTCATCCACACACTTGGAACAAACTCATTCACAATGCAACTAAGTTAAGAGAGATTCATTCAGATGGCATGGACTTATCTTCTATCAGAGAGAACTCTTTGTCATTGCTCACCAATCTATCTTCCACTTTGGTCTCTCTTACTCTGACAAACACCCACTTGCAAGGCAAATTTCCAAGTGGCATACTCTGCTCACCAAATCTTCAAAAACTAGATCTTGCATTTAATGAATGGCTAAGAGGTGAACTTCCAAAATCTAACTTGAGCCCTCTGCTGAGGTACTTGGATCTTTCTGACACTGCTTTTTCAGGAGAAATTCCTAATTCCATAGGCCATTCCAAGTCTTTTAACCATATCAATCTTGCAAGTTGCAAATTTTATGGATTGATTCCCTCATCATTGTTTCATCTAACTCAGCTTTCTCTTTTAGATTTATCAGAAAATGGGTTAGTTGGCCCCATTCCACATACAATCACTCAATTTCCAAAATTACACACTCTAGGCTTAGCGAGTAACAAGTTAAATGGGACAATTCCAAGTTGGTGTTATTCTCTACCCTCCTTGTCACTGTTGTATCTCAATGACAACCAGCTCACCGGCTCAGTTGGTGAATTCTCAACTTATTCTTTAGAATATCTGTATCTCTCTAATAACAAACTGCAAGGTAATTTCCCAAATTCAATATTTGAATTGGAAAATCTTGTTCACTTGAGTCTGTCATCAAATAACTTTACTGGTCTTGTGGACTCTCACCGATTTTCAAAGTTAAAAAATCTATTGGCACTTGATCTTTCACACAATACTTTTTTCTCTATCAACTTTGATAGTAGTGTTGACATCTTACCCAACCTTCAGTTCTTGTATTTATCCTCCTGTAACATAAGTACTTTTCCGAATTTCTTAGCAACTCTTCAAAATATGGTTGTATTGGATCTGTCTAATAACAAAATTGGTGGAAGCATTCCCCAAGGATTCCGTGAGCAACTCTTGCACTGGAAGGACATTGGAACTGTTGATCTGAGTTTTAACAAGCTGCAGGGAGATCTTCCAATTCCACCCAGTGGCACACAAGACTTTCTAATCTCAAATAATGAGCTAAGTGGGGACATTTCATCAACAATCTGCGATGCAAGCTCTCTCAGTATACTCAACTTGGCTCACAACAACTTGGCAGGCCACATTCCACAATGCCTGGGAACATTTCCTTCTCTTAAAGTGTTGGATTTGCAAATGAACAACCTTCAGGGAAACATACCTCAGAACTTTCCTGAGGAAAATGCATTTGAGACAATAAAGTTGAACGGCAACAGGTTAAAGGGACCATTACCACGATCTTTGGCTCACTGTACAAAGCTCCAAGTTTTGGACCTTGGAAACAATGACATTGAGGACACATTTCCCCATTGGCTGGAAACTTTGCGGGAGTTACAGGTACTCAGTCTACGATCAAATAAATTTCATGGTGTCATCACTGGTTTCGGTACCGAGAATCCATTTCCCATGTTGAGAATATTTGATGTCTCTAATAACAGTTTCAGTGGCTCTTTGCCAGCATCATACTTTAAGAACTTCCAAGGAATGAAGAATGTGAGTGACAACCAAACTAGTCCGCTATATATGGAGAATCACGAATCATATAATGATTCAATAGTGATTGTAATGAAAGGGCATTACATGGAGCTGGAGAGGATACTAACTGTTTTCACAACCATTGATTTATCAAATAATATGTTTGAAGGAGAAGTTCCGGAAGTCATTGGAGAGTTGCATTCTCTGATAGGGCTTAACCTTTCACACAATAGAATCACTGGTAGCATCCCACTTACAGTTGGTAATTTGAGCAATTTGGAATGGTTGGACCTCTCATGGAACGAGTTGAAGGGTGAGATTCCGATGGCTTTGACAAAGTTGAATTTTCTGGCGGCCTTGAACCTTTCAGAAAACCAGTTTGAGGGAGTGATACCTAGAGGTGGACAGTTTGACACCTTTGAAAATGATTCCTATGCGGGAAATCCAATGCTATGTGGAAAACCTTTGTCAAAACCCTGCAATGAGGATAAAGAAACGACAGCACTTTCAAGAGTTGATGAAGAAGAATCGGGATTTGGGTGGAAAGGCGTTGTAGTGGGGTATGGATGTGGGATGATGTTTGGAATAATATTGGGTTGTAATGTGTTCTTCGCTGGAAAACTCCAATGGCTTGCAAGACTTGTTGAAGCCGTGTTAGATGTGAGACTGATAAGAACAAACAACAGAAACCGTGGAAATGGTTCGGGAAGGAATTAGTGCAGTTTTAGTTTACTATGATTCTTTTTGTGTGTGCCTTTATGTAGGTCTGTTAGTTGTAGTTTGTTAGTTTGTTGAAAGTGCATTGCCAATTGGTTATATATTTAACCAAGTTTTTAGGAATAATATTTATTGTAAATATTTCTGTTAGTTGCTATTGTTTAAGAAGTTGTTATTTTTACTATTACAAGGTATTTAAACAAACTATCGGTGAATAATAAATTATTATCTTCAATAAATTATTATCTTCTTCCCTTCCTTTTGTTTAGTTTTAAACATCAACAAATTGGTATCAAAAGATTTTTTTTTAGAGGCACCTGTGAGTGAACTTAGCATAACTCGTACAAAAGGTCAAAACATCTTGCTTCAATTCATTAACAATGAATTATGAAACTCCTTACACAACACCTTGCTTCAATTCTTCAACAATAAATTATGAAACTCTTTACACAGCACTAGCACCGCTGTGTTTGATGGTGATAATTATCACATATAGGCCACAAGAATGGAGGCACACCTAGAGGCAAATGATCTTTGGGAAGCTATTGAGACAGACTACGAAGTTCTTCTTTTACCAACAAATCTATTCGTGGCTCAGATTAAAACTCACAAGAAAAGAAAAACCAAGAAGTCAAAAGCCCAAGCAACCTTGCTTGCTGTTATCTCACAAGATATTTTGACCAGAATCATGTCAATCAAATTTGCATTTAAAATCTGGACATTTCTCAAGAAAGAATATGAAGGAGATGAAAGGATTAAGGAAATGCAAGTACTTAATCTGGTTAGAGAATTTGTGATGCAAAAAAATGAAGGAATCTGAAACCATTAAGGAGTATGCTAACAAATTTCTTAGCATTGCGAACAAGGTACGATTGCTAGGTACCAATTTTTTTGAGTCAAGAATAGTTCAGGTACCAATCTTTTTGAGTCAAGAATAGTTCAGAAAATATCGGTGATAGTTCCGGTAAGGTTTGAGGCTTCTATTACCTCATTAGAAAATACCGAGAATATGTCAAAGATCACATTGGCAGAACTTGTAAGCTTTATGAAGGCCCAAGAACCAATGAGCAAATGTAGAAGGAGCATTACAAGCCAAATTATAAATCAACCAAGGAAAAAAGAAGAAGAATTTCAAAGGAAGAGGAACTGCTGCTAACACCAACAGAAGTAATAAACAAAGGAGCAAAGAATTCCCTTGTGGCAAAATGGGTCATCCTCCTTTCAAATGTTGGAGAACACCTAATGTTAAGTGTGAAAAATGTAACAAGATAGGACATCATGTGAGATTCTGCGAGTTTCAACCGAATAATGAAGCTTAATTGAAAGTTGGTTAGTAGACAATGGGTGTATCAATCACATGACCCACGATCAAGAGCTTTTCAGAGAACTAGACAGATCAAAGACATCTAGACTAAGAACTGGTAATGTGTTTTCATTACTGCTAGAGGAAAGGGAACTGTAACTATTAAAAGTTGTCAAGGTACAAAATCAATTTATAATGTTTTATAAGTGTCTGATATTGATAAAGGTCCCTTATTAAAAAAGAGATTTAAACTCAATTTAAAGATAATTATTGTTCTATTAAAGATGCTAACAACAAGGAAATGTTTAGTATTAAAATGAGTGGTAGAAGTATCACACTTGATCAATATTTGATTTATCTTATACTTTCAATTTCTAAAATCAATAATCAAAAAATAAAAAAATAATTATTGAGGTCAAATTAATGTATTTATTCAATATTAAATATAAAAATACTAAATACTTTTTTTGAAAATATACATTTGAATATAGATTATTTCAAAAGATTTCGAAAAAACTTATTTGAGATCATTTTATGAAATTGTTAGTGGTTAGGGTGAAGATAAAATTAGAAAATTGTGACACATTAGTTGGCACTTGTCATTTTTAACATTAGTTGGCAGTTGTCATTTATAGTGGAAAGTTTTTAGTCCTTTAAAGGGATCAAAGACCTGGAAATTTCAAACATGACATTTCATTTTGAAAATTGGTAGCCTTCTTCTTCACGACACAAGACTTAAATACGAAATAGGAAAATAAAAAAATAAATACGAGAAAATTGCAAAAACAAAAAATTAAGTATTAGTTTGATGATATGCTAATTTAAAAAAACAATGTCATATAATTATAAAAAAAATTTTTTAAGGAAGTAGTTTTAGATCACCATATATAATTCTAATCGACTCAAATATAATATAAAATTAAATTAAGTTTATTATTTTTATTTAAAATTTAAAACAGTGTAAGTTCATATATATATATATATATATATATATATATATATATATATATATATATATATAGAATAAACTATATATATATATATATAAAAACCTATTTTTATTTGGATTTTAGTTA
>Ga0209700_110029_pt1 | contig 10254 bp, 13 predicted proteins | sample SiratroredBW_FD_187528 | JGI IMG/M metagenome (GOLD analysis project Ga0209700, IMG submission 187528) | Root nodule microbial communities of legume samples collected from California, USA - Siratro red BW (SPAdes) (version 2) | ecosystem: Host-associated > Plants > Roots > Nodule | place: USA...
TTTTTAATAAAAATAACCCAAAATGTTTTTGCTGGAAAAAGGTTTTCAATCGATTGAATTTCCAAAACAATGGATTGAATGTGACAGTTATTTCTGTTACAACAGAAATACAGTTATGGCTGTTACAACTGAAAACTTTGACTGGGTCAAACTAATGGTCAAATTCAATCGATTGAATGGTTTGTTCAATTAATTAAATTTTGACAATTAAGCAGCTTTTAAAATTGATTTTGGGTATTTAAAGGAATGAGAATCATCACTTTCAGAATTATCAAAAACTAATACTTTCAAAAAGCATTCCTTGAGTTTTTCTAAGATAGATATTGCCCCTTTTGTGCGATCATCATTTTTACAAAGCTTTTCAAATCAAGAAACCTCTAAGAACGTGAATCTTTGAAGCATCATTGAAGTGAGGTTCTTGCTACTTTGGTTCTGCACCAAAGCTAAGTCTTCTGCACCTGATCTCCATTCTGTGCAATTTGTTTTGTGTAGAAGCATTCTGTTATCTTCTCTGATCCTGTTGATTTGCAATCTGTTTGCTGTTTTCAATTACTGGGTTTGTAATTAAGTTGGTGCAGTTGGTTCTGCACTGGTCTCGCTTCTGCTGAAGGGTTCAGTAGAGGGTGAGTGCTGTTGGGAGAAGTGTTGCTTGCAGACTGCAAGTGTTGTGGTGCAGTGGGTTTCTGCACTGGTTACACACAAGCTGAGGGGTTCAGTGAGGTGTGGGTTTAGTGCTAGGGGCAGTTTGTAACTTACTGGGAGCAAGGGTTGTAAACTGATCTTGTGATCTATTTTTAGTGGAAATCTTTGCTAGTTTGCAAAGGACTGGACGTAGCCCTTGCGGAAGGGTGAACCAGGATAAAAATTCTGTGTTCTTGCTTTTCTCCCTACTCTTCTTGATTGCTTTTATTCACTGCTGCCATCATTAAAATTAACTGGATTAAAATCAGTTCATACTATTATTCATACTCTGAACATCTGTTGGCATAATAAACTGTGATTCTGGATTGTGTTTAACCTGCTGGATTGTGTTTGAACATCCTAAATCTGGGTTAAAACATTTTCACACTGCAAACTGTTTGCTGGGTTTAACTGAATTCTGGATTTAACTCTGATACATTCCGCTGTGCACAATCGATTGTTTACCTAACAGTTCAGAATTACACAGTCAATCGATTGAATAAAGAAATTTCATTCTCTACTCCAAGAATAATTCAGATTTTTGAAAAGTTTTCTAAGTTCAATTCACCCCCCCTTTTGAACTCGGTCTAAACCATATTTTTCATCTTTAGGCAGTGGTCGTCCTTGAGGCAAGCCTTTTTCTTTAGCTGTTTGGAGAATTTTTAGGCCTTTTATAAATTTGGGAAGGTGAAAAGTATCAAGCACTACGCTGGGATGATTTCTTTAAGAAAGCCAACTTTTACCTTTGTTAAACATTTTTCTATTCACGATTCATTTTGTCATTTATGTTCTTATGAACTCAATAATTCAAGAATGAATAATTCATCACATTGAAAAAGAGAACTTTTGAACTTTACAATGAGAGTACTAATATTTACAAAACAAATTTGTAGAAAAGAAAATACTGTCTTTACGGAATCATATCAAGCATTGAACTTTTTGACTGTGACAGAGTTGACTGGCAAATGCAACTCTTCCCTATCCATCCATGTGAGAATCAGTGCACCCCTAGGTAATGCCTTCTTTACCACGTAAGGACCTTCATAATTTGGTATCCACTTTCCCCTATTATCCCTTTGGACTGTTATGATCTTTTTCATCACCAATTCTCCTTCTAGGAATTCTCTAGGGCACACCTTCTTATCAAATGCCTTTTTCCTTCTTCTTTGGTATAATTGTCCATGACAGACCGCTGTTAGTCTTTTTTCATCAATGAAGTTGAGCTGGTCATGTCTAGCTTGCAGCCATTCAGCCTGTTCTAATTGAGCCTCCATCAATACTCTCAGGGAAGGAATTTCAACTTCAAAGGGAAACACTGCCTCCATTCCATATACCAATGATAAAGGTGTTGCCCCTGCTGAATATCTTACTGAAGTACGATATCCATGCAAAGCAAAGGGTAGCATTTCGTGCCAGTCTTTGTATGTGACTATCATTTTCTGGACAATTTTCTTTATGTTCTTGTTTGCCGCTTCTACTACTCCATTCATCTTGGGTCGATAAAGAGTAGAATTATGATGTTGAATTTTGAATTCTTCGCATAGCTCAGACATCATTTTGTTATTCAAGTTTGTAGCATTATTAGTGATGATTCTACTAAGTAGACCATATCTGCAAATGATCTCTCTTTTGATGAACTTCGCCACTATTTTTCTTGTCACATTGGCATAAGAAGCAGCCTCTACCCATTTGGTAAAGTAATCTATGGCAATGAAATGATGCCCATTTGAGGCTTTTGGCTCAATAACTCCAATGACATATATACCTCACATGGAAAATGGCCACGGTGCGAATAACACATTCAACGCCGTCAGTGAGACATTGATATTGTCTGCATATTTCTGACACTTAAGACATCTCCTGACATGGATGGAGTAATCGTTCTCCATAGTCAACCAGAAATAGCCTGCTCTCAAGATTTTTCTAGCCATTGAATGACCGTTCATATGAGTTCCAAAAGTTCCTTCATGAACTTCCTTCAAGATCAATTCTTCCTCTTTTGCATCTTCACATCTAAGGAGCACCATATCATGATTTCTTTTGTACAATAATTCTCCATTTAAATTTTCTTAACATTCACTTATCATTCTCAGAGGCCCCTTCAGGATATTATCTGTTCTTGAGATATTGCTTAATATCAAAATACCATGGCTTGTCGTCTGATTCTTCTTCTATGAAGGAACAATAAGCTGGATGTTCGTGACTTTTCATCTTGATCATTGGTAGTTCACCTCTTTGATTTACCTCAAACATGGATGCCAAGGTTGTTAAAGCATCGGCCAATTGATTATCTTCCCTCGAGATGTGATGAAATGTTATAGTAACAAAATACTCCATTAATCCTTTAATATAGGCTTGATAAGGGATCAATTTTGATCTCGAGTTTCCCACTCTCCTTTTACCTGTTGGACAACGAGGGCAAAATCCCCATACACTTCTAAACACTTTGCCCCAAATTCAATGGCAGCTCTAATACCCATAACACACGCTTCATACTCTGCGGTATTATTGGTCCAATAAAAACATAATCTTGTTGTCATAGGTATGTATTGCTCTGCAGGAGAGATAAGAACTGCTCTTATTCCATGCCCCAATGCATTAGATGCTCCATCAAAGAACAATGTCCACGTATTCTCATCGTTGTCATCTTCAAGTACCAGAATTTCTTCATCCGAGAATTCAGGCTACATGGATTGGTAATCTTCAATGGGTTGGTGCGCCAAGTAATCTGCAAGGACACTGCCTTTGATAGCTTTTTGAGTAACATATTGTATGTCATATTTAGATAAAAGCATTTGCCATCATGCTATTATTCCTGTAAGAGCAAGTTTTTCGAAGATATACTTGATTAGATCCATCTTGGAGATTAACAATGTTGTGTGACTTAGCATATACTGTTTTAATCTGTGGGCAGCCCAAGCCAAAGCACAACAAGTCTGTTCTAATGCGGAATATCTTTGCTCACAATCTGTAAATCTTTTGCTCAGGTAATAAATGACATGCTTTTTCTTTCTCGTTTCATCATGCTGACCTAGAACATAGCCCATTGATCCATCTAACACTGTCAAGTATAAAATAAATGGTCGTCCAGGGACTGGTGGACGTAATATTGGGGGTTCTCGTAGATATTTCTTAATCTTCTCAAATGCTACTTGACAATCTTCATTCCATTCTTTGGTTTGATTCTTGCACATCAATTTGAATATGGGTTCACAGGTGGAAGTCAAATGGGAAATAAATCTAGCAATATAGTTTAGTCTTCCCAAAAAGCCCCGGATTTCTTTTTCCGTGCAAGGGTGAGGCATTTTCAGAATTGCACAAACCTTGTTTGGGTCCACCTCGATCCCCTTTTGACTTACAATGAAACCTAGAAGTTTTCCAGATTTCATGCCAAAAGTGAATTTTGCCAGATTCAGCCTGAGCCTGAATTTTCTTAATCTTTCAAACAATTTTCTTAAATTTGCTAGATGTTCTTCTTCGGATTTTGACTTGGCAATCATATCATCACATAAACTTCAATTTCTTTATGTCATGAAAAAGAGTTACCATTTCCCTCTGATACGTTGCACCAACGTTTTTAAGTTCGAATGACATCACTTTATAACAAAAGGTTCCCCATAAAGTAATGAAAGTAGTCTTCTCCATATCTTTCAGTGCCATCTTAATCTGATTATACCCGGAGAAACCATCCATGAATGAGTACAATGAAGATGTAGCATATTGCCCACTAGCGTATCGATATGTGGTAGTGAGAAATCATCCTTAGGGCTTGCCCTATTCAAATCCCGATAATCAACACACATTCTCACCTTCCCATCTTTCTTTGGTACTGGCTCGGCATTTGCTACCCATTGGGGGTATTTGGCTACCATTAGAAAACCCGCATTAAACTATTTTTCCACTTCTTCTTTTATCTTTAGTGCCATTTCAGGTTTCTATCTTCTCAATTTTTGCTTAATCGGAGAACATTTCGGCTTAAGAGGCAACTTATGTTGTACTATGTCAGGATCTAGTCAAGGCATGTCTTGATAGGACCAGGCAAAAACATCATTAAATTCCCTTAGAAAAGAATATAACCGTTCTTGCATATCCTTTGTCAGACTGGTTCCAATTTTAACATGTTTTTCTTCCCCATCTTCTCCTAAATTAACTATCTCAAGTCTCTCTTCATGTGGTTGATTTCTCTTGTCTCTTGTTCTACTAATCTCAATAATTCTGGAGGGGCTTCACAGTCCTCATAATAATCATTTTCCATATCCTCGAGAAGGAGTTCGAAATTTGGATGTGAAATATTCAAGTTTTCAAAATCATCACATCTGCATTATTCGATTTTATGCAAATAAATAGGCAAGAAAGCAAATTAAAAAACCACAAATTTATTGGAAAAGAAATACAAACTGACTTTTATTTATTGAACTTGAAAATCACAAAGTTTTAAGCTCAAACCAAGGCTTTATTGAATTTGAAAAACACAAAGTTTTAAGCCCAAACAAGGCTTTATTGAAAGAAAGAAAAACAATGATTACATTTCATCATTAGCAAACACCACGGGTAACTCCTGGAACTCCCAATTGTTGATTCTCGCATTAGGAAGACAAGGGTGCACAAAATTCAGACTTCCTTCAATCGGTGCTTCTTCAATTGCAGCCACTTGGTTAGTGTTTATCCATTTAGCACTTTGGAATGTTTGCCCTATATCGCATAGGGTAATTCCTTCTTTTCTTCCTTTGAACACCTTCTTCTTGTCTGCCCAAGTGGGTTTGTATCCTAGTCCATGTGTTCCTTTGTTCTCAGTTAGCTCGAGCAGATTCAGGAGTCCTTGACCACTTTTCCCGAACGTCTGTCCATACATGTATCCTTCCTGCAACATGGTTTTTGCCACCATTATCAATGCCTTCGATAAGTATAGACTGATCTTAAAAGGTTTAACATACATTGTTCCCACAATCTCTAGGGCTTGGAAAGAGTCTCTTCAGTAGTCTCAATATAGGGAGTAGGCAATGGTCCAATCACCAATAAGTCTTCCTCTCTCGAGCCTATAATTAATTTGTCATTAAGTATGAACTTGAGTTTCTGGTGCAAAGTAGAGGGTACAACACCAGCTGAATGTATCTAAGGACGCCTGAGCAAACAACTGTAAGCAGGAAGTATATCCATCACCTGGAACACGACTTGAAAGATACATGGTCCTACTTGTATAGGCAGTTCAATCTCGCCAATAACCTCCCTCCGGCTTCCATCAAAGGCTCTTACAACCACGCTGCTAGGGCGCAGATATGCCCCTTCACAAGATATTTTATCCAATGTAGTTTTTGGCATGACATTCAGGGATGAGCCGTTGTCAATAAGTACTCTTGCCAGCACGTAGTTCATGCACTTAACTGATATATGTAAAGCCTTGTTATGACCTCTTCCTTCAGTGGGCAGAAGTTATGGAGTTTGTATCACCACGGGTCGTCTTTCTCCAAGCATTATTGGATTTCTAGCGAAATGCAATACTAGTGGTCTTGGACCGGACAATTTGGGCTCTTCGCTGGTGTGAGTACATACTTCTGCCTTTTTGCCTGGGTGACAAACTTGTAATATATGTTTATCTAACAAATCTTGTAGAAAGCTTCTGAATTCAAAACATTTGTCGATCGAGTGTTCTTTGCTAGCATGAAATCCACATGTACCTTCTAGCTTGCCCCCAAATTTGAAATACCCCATTTGACAAATCAATGCAAAAATGTCCTTTAATGGGCTCTTGATATCTTCAACCCTTCTCACTAGACTTTGACCCACGTCCTTCATAATGGCATTAGTTGAGGGACCCACATGGCTCGACAAGGGATTTTTTTCAACATTTGGTTTATCTTCTTGGAAAGTCAACCATCCCGCATCTATCAACTGTTTGAACCTTGAATTTAAGCTACTTGTAGTTCTCAACAGAGTGTTCAATAACCCCGACATGATATTCACACTTAGCATTAGGATCATAATTCCAAGGGTAAGGCAGTTGCAGAGGTCTCATAGGGCTTATTGCGACCAAAGCATTTTGAAGAAGACTAGGCAAAAACTCTATATATGACATTGGGATAGGAGTGTATTGGATCTGTTCCCTTCTTTGAAATGAACTCTGCCCTCGAGGTTGATTAGCATTTGGTCCTCCTTCATTCCTCCAATTTTGCTTAGGCATATAAACGTTAGGAGGTATGGAAGAAGGTCGTATTGTTGGAGGTACATTTTGTTGATACCTAGGTGGTGTATTTGGGGTATAAGAAATGTGGGAATGCTCCGGTCTATACCGAGTTGATGGATAACCTCCCCAATTAGTTGTGGTTGAGGCTACTTGTCCTTTGCCTTCTTTTTCCTTACCAAAGTTGGACCCAGTTTTCTTACCGGTTACGGCCGGACCTTGTACAATTTTGCCAGCTTTCAAACCAAGCTCAATGCTTTCTCCAATAATGACAATGTTAGCAAAGTTAGAAGAAACACTGCCCAACATATGTTCATAGTAAGGGGACTATAAAGTGCCCATAAACATAGTCACCATTTCCTTATCATGTAAGGGTGGTTCCACTTGAGCAGCCAATTCTCTCCATCTCTGGGCATACTCTTTAAAAGTCTCATTGCCCTTCTTCGACATATTTTGTAGCTACAACCTATCTGGAGCCGTATCAACATTATATTTGTATTGTTTCAAGAAAGCATCCATTAAGTCATTCCATGATCTAATTCGAGCCGGTTCCAAATGCGTATACCAGCTCAGAGCGGTGTCTGCTAAACTATCCTGGAAGAAGTGTATTAGTAACTTTTCATCACCAGCATGTGCAACCATTTTTCTGTAGTACATACTTAAATGATTTTTGGACATGAGGCACCCTTATACTTCTTGAACTAAGGGACCTTGATCTTGGGAGGAATCACAATATCAGGCACCAAACACAGACTTGTAGCATTCCCGAATCCAAAATTGCCTCCTCCTTCAATAGCTCTGAGTCTTTCTTCTAAAACTCCAACTTGTTATTGGCTTCTTCCGCATCATGGGACATTTCTTGCAAAACACGGGGTTGAACAATGGGCCATGCAGCTGTAGGAGCTTCATTATTGTCAACATTCTGTTAGCACTAATGCTAAGCACGTGATTTGATGAAGTCAATATATAATCAAATGGATGACTTTGAGCCAACATGGAGATGGTTGGGTGATTCGGTCTTAGGTCCTTAAGTTGGGTTTGTGTGTTAGTATTGGCTTGGCACAAAATCATTTGTTGCATGCTTCATCATTCTTGAGGTGCTAAGAAATTCACAAATATTAAAACTAGGTTAAACAAAACTGAACTGGTTTTCAAAAAGAACTTGTGTTGATTTTTGTTAAACTGACAATTCAATCAATTGAATGGTTTATCCAATCGATTGAATTGTGACAATTATTATTGTTACAGACTGAATTTTGACTGGGTCTTCTAACGGTCGACTCAATCGATTGAATGGTTTATCCAATCGATTGAATGCCTAATAGCTAAGTTTGTTATAAAACCAGTTTGTCTATAAAATGGGATGATACGTGATTTTTAGACAACTAAGATTTTCACAAAGTGTTCCTTGAGATATTCTAAGTGAGAAATAACACCCAGTTTGTGCGAACACCTTTGACAAAGCTTTTCAAACAAGAAACATCAAAGAACGTGAATCTTAAAGCATCCTTGAGTGAGGTTCTTGTAACTTTGGTTTTGGACCGAAGCTAAGTCTTCTACACTTGATCTTTAGTCTTTTGTAATCTGTTCTGTGTAGAAGTACTGAGTGATCAATTGTTGATCTTACATTTTCTTGTAATCTGTTTACTGTTTTCAATTACTGGGTTTGCAATTGAGTTGGTGCAGTGGGTTTCTGCACTGGTTTCACATCTGCTGTAGGGTTCAGTAGAGTGTGAGTGCTGCAGGTAGCAGTATGTACTGCGGGGAGCAGTGATAACTTGCTGGGAGCAAGGGTTGTAAACTGATCTTGTGATCTTTTTAGTGGAAATCTTTGATAGTTTGCAAAGGACTGGATATAGCCCTTGAGGAAGGGTGAACCAGGATAAATCTTTGTGTTCTTGATTTCTTCTTTTATCTTCTTGATCGTTTTATTACCTACTTGCATTTGCCTAATAAACTGATCACTGTATCTTGCTATTCATTAAGAATTTCTGGGTGTATGTTTGTGCTCTGAATCTGTTTACGCATATCTGAATCAACTGTGCTTCTGGGTTATTTTTATTGTTCATTCTTTAAATCTACTAGATTGTGTTTAATCATCTTGATTCTGGATTAACATATCTCTATATTGAATATTGGTTCTTAGACTGTATTGAAAACTATATTCTGGATTAATTTCTAACAATTTCTGTTGTGCATAATTGATTGTTTATTAGACAGTCCAAAATTACACGAGTTGGTTGATTGAATCAAGAATTTTCATTCTCTACTTCAAGAATATTTTATATTTGCGAAAAGATTTTGAAAGTTCAATTCACCCCCCTCTTGAACTCGGTCTAAACCTTATTTTATACATTCGTTCTAGTTATGCTAGCATTTGGTTGCATATGAACTGATTTGCAGGTGTCCCTGAAGGATTCACTGAGATAAGTGGTGGTGGTTGTTCATGCTCCAGTTAACCCTCATAAGGTGGAGTATGATTTGGAGGAAGACCATATGGAGGCCATCCAGTATGATCAAGCCTAGGTATTGGGACCATTCCAATCTGTTGCACCACAAGATTGGAAGAGGTTGCTTCTTCGTTTCTGACCATTGCACTTTCCCTAGTGCTTTTCATGGCAGCTAAGGCTTCAAGTATCTAGTCAATTTGGTCTTTCACTTGGTTGACATCATTTTTCACGGAGTCGCATTTGCGCAAGTTTCGTGCGGGTGTTGTGGAAATTTAGTTGTTATTACATCTTTTCTGTTATTTTTATTTAAAAAGGTTAGAAAAGGATACAAAAATACAAGGCGCAAAGATATTATTATCAAAAATTTAGTTGTTATTACATCTTTGTTTGTGTTGGTGGTAGAAGACTCTCATCCTCGCTCTTCTCTCTATCTCTGTCGTTGCTTCTTGTCTCTCACCGCCTCAATCACAGTCCCTAAGGTAAAGAAAAAACTTATGTCTTCTGTGATGTTCATTCCTATTTTTCGCATTGTCCTTTTGCATTTTTGTTGAATTGCGTCCCCAAATCTGTCACCTTTTCCTCTATTTAACATGAAACGAGAGAGAGGGGAGAAGAAGGAGGAAAACGAGTAGAGGGTTTGATTTTGATTTCGAATTTTGGGGGTGTATGGGGTTAAAACTCGGGATTATAGCATTGTAGACATCATGGTCGCTCTCACATGCCCGTTGTGGCATCACAAGGGTTGTGTGACAGAGAGAAACCCTTCACCGCACGGAGGGCGTGGTGCTCTGCCTTCCGAAGGTCATAGCCCTCTTCAACTTCTAAGAACCTTAAAGATAATCGAGTCACGTTCAAACACCAATAGCATTGCCTTTTGTTAAAATAAGTGTTTGGCCTAAGTTCAAGAGGGGGGGGGGGGTGAATTGAACCCTTTTAAAATTTTTT
>Ga0209700_110030_pt1 | contig 10254 bp, 7 predicted proteins | sample SiratroredBW_FD_187528 | JGI IMG/M metagenome (GOLD analysis project Ga0209700, IMG submission 187528) | Root nodule microbial communities of legume samples collected from California, USA - Siratro red BW (SPAdes) (version 2) | ecosystem: Host-associated > Plants > Roots > Nodule | place: USA...
AAAAAAAAAAAATTTAAAAAAAAGAAAAAAAAAAAAAAAAAAAAAAAAAACATCTCAACAACAAGCAAAAATTTAGAATCAAAATATGAATATGAATTATAAATATACTTTAACATTCAAGTCAATACATATATAATACATAATAAAGTAAAAAATTATTAGCTGTATTTATATATATATGATCTTTATTTATACAAACACTTAAATAGGATCAAGTAGAGACACTCTTAATTATAATGTAAAAATTATTTAACATCTAATATGTGTTAATTTTGTGATTAAACTTTAATCCTAATTAGAAACTATCTGTAAAGGAAGTTACTTAAGTATTGAAAGTGAAAATTCAGCATCAACACAAGTCGTGGTGGTTGATTGGTTCGGCATGTTTTCTTTGAAAGCAAACCGTGTTTTTTTTTTTAAATATAATTTAATTACATATAAGTTTTGTTTTTATCAATTCATTGCATTTAAGTCTGCTGTCTATTGTAATAATTTTTAAAAGTCTATCAAAAACAACTTTTTAATTAATTAACAGTATGCTAATTTCCAAAAGATAAAAAAAAATTAAATTAATGATAGTATTTCATAATCTGAAAAGTCAATTCTTTTCTAAGTAACAACATTCTTGTTTTTTTATTTTCATTTCGTGACTTCGAATAAATTTGTTTTCTATCTTGTATCCTAATATTAGCATTATTTTCTTACGTGACACCACAAACACACCCCACCAAAAGCAAGTCTTCTCCAACCAACCAACTAACTTCACAAATTAATCTTAAATAGTTATTTATTTTCATTAAATAATAAGAATTCTATAGTATTATGTTTTTTTAATTTTTTTCTTACAACTTTTATTCTTATTCTACTAGAATATCCTTAAAAGCTATATTATTAATGTTTTATTTTGTCAATCTCTAAAAAAAACTATTTTTTTATTCATATAACCTTTCAAAGTGTATAAGGATTAGTAGAAGAAGGATTATTTAGAGAAAAATAATAAAAATGAGAACTTTTTTAAGAGAGATGAAGAAGAAGGAAGCTTGACGCGTCCCTTCCACTGACTTTCCTTTCTCTTCTCGTTTCAGTCTCAAATTTAAGGCTTTTCTGCACCCAAAGACTTGGCTTAGAAACTTCGAGAATTTGAGAGTTTCAAAAGAAACCCGTCAATCCCTGAGTCAATAATCGGAGACCGAAACGATGTCGTATGAGAGGAGAGATCTAGAGGGTGGAGGAGGTGTGAGCAAGAACGCCGGCAGCTATTCAGCTGCTCCCACTGGCTATGTTTTCGATCCAGAAGTTCACTCCACTTCGTGGCTCGTGCCGCTTTTTGTGGCGGTTAACGTTGTCGTATTCGTTGTGGCCATGTATGTCAACAATTGTCCCAGGAATAATCTTCCCTTTGGAGGGGACTGTGTGGCCCCGTTTCTGGGCCGCTTCTCCTTTCAGCCCCTTCGGGAGAATCCCTTGTTTGGCCCTTCTTCGTCTACGTAAGAGCTCAATCTTCCATTTTGGTTTAACTTTATTTTTGCTTGTTCATGTTGGATGCGTTTTGCTTTGTTGGGTGCTGAAAATTTGCTTGATTTCGTGAATTGGGTGTGGGGTTTTTGTGATCTACTTGGGTTTGATTCCGTTGACATGAATTTCAAACTGTTGTCTTCGTGGTAAATTTTGGTCTTACAGAAGTCAAATTTTGTTTTTGATAAAGGAAATTCAAATGGGTGGAATGCATTTTAGGTTCTCATTTTTTTTTTTCCTAAAATTTGGTGTTTGTTCTTGTTATAGGTAATAAGCATTCTTTGTCTTTTTTTATACCATCACAAATTTTTATTTCTTGTTTTTTATTTTTTTGGATTGTTGCTTTGCTAGTGATAATCTAAATCACTATTCTCCTTCTAAACTTTTGCTCGAGTTAAAGGTGCTAATTAATTGATCTTTGGTGTTTATTAGAAGAATAAATAATTAGTAAAATAAATGAAGTAATGTCATCATGATGACTGGTTTTTTCATGGGTTTAAGTTGAAGTTTTTTGCTCCAACTCTTGGCAAGTATGGTGGTATAGAGATATGGTGAAGATTTTCTGATTTAATTTTTGGTTCATTTTTTAAGCTTAACTAAGATGGGAGCACTTCGGTGGAATGACGTTGTGAATGAACATGAAGGATGGAGACTGTTCAGCTGCATTTGGTTGCACGCAGGAATTGTTCATTTGGCCGCAAACATGCTTAGTCTGGTCTTCATTGGCATTCGCCTTGAACAACAATTTGGATTTGGTATGTTTTTTTTTCCTGGTTTATAATAGTATGAATTATACACAATTTTGAGTAAAAACATACAAAGTAGCAGTTTTATACCTTTAGACATGGCCACTCATTTGGAAGTGTTCATCTTGTTCTGTGTTCTTCAAATGGTTATGGCCTCACATTTGTGAAAACATTGGCAGTGAGGATAGGAATCATTTACTTATGTTCTGGATTCGGCGGGAGTGTACTATCTTCTCTATTCATTAGAAACAACATATCTGTTGGTGCTTCTGGTGCTCTTTTTGGACTTCTTGGAGCAATGCTTTCAGAACTTATCACCAACTGGAGTATTTATACCAATAAGGTGAGTATAGAGTCATCACTTTCAATCCTTTTTTTTTTTTTTTCATTCAGTACGCTTGTTATGCATCATCATGAATCTTGATAGGTTAATTTTTTGTACCCTCTTTAAAACTGAATTCATGAATATCCCTTTTAGTTCTGGTCTTTTGAGCATTTTATTGACTTGCACATATGGGAAATACTTGGATAGTGTATTTAACAGAACATTTGTAAGTTCCTAACCCTCTCTCTGCATTTTGCAGGCTGCTGCTTTGTTCACACTGCTGTTCATTATTGTCATCAATCTTGCCATTGGAATGTTGCCCCACGTTGATAACTTTGCTCATATTGGGGGATTCCTCACAGGATTTCTCCTTGGTTTTGTTTTGCTGCTCCGCCCTCAATTTGGGTGGTTAGAACAGCGGCGCCTCCCTCGTCACCCTGCCGGCGTTCGCCTCAAGTCAAAATACAAGGCTTACCAATATGTTCTATGGATTGTCTCTCTTATTTTATTCATTGTTGGGTGAGGTCCTTTCTTAAATACTCATAACTCATAATGTATTACTGTTATGAATCATAATTCTGCTGTTTTTGGTATATGAGAAGAAATTATTATTTGGCTACATGAGAATTCTATCAACTAAATCTTAATTTGATCTATAGAGATGTCAGTTCTTGTGGCCTGTTAGGAAATGGAAAAGTGGTTATTTGTTTGCACAATGCACTCCATATCAACCAATACTGATTCTGTTATTTGCTTTGCTTTGAGTATTTTAGTCTGTCTCAAATGCATTTCTATTGTTCTCTAATCATTGAATTTATTTGTTGAATGATAGGTTAACTATTGCTCTGGTGATGCTATTCCGGGGTGAGAGTGGATATGATCACTGCCATTGGTGTCACTATCTAACTTGTGTTCCAACTTCTAAATGGAAATGCGAGGACAATTAAACAAAAGGGCATGAATTACCCCTCGTTATATTTGTAGCTATAGCTCATAAAATTGAGTTATTTTTTTTTTCTTGGTTATTTCCTGTCAAAAATAAGTTACTGATTTGACAATCGGTTTATTTGTATTATAAATATATATAAAGAAATTTATTTGTATATGAAATTCATTGATCACTTTTCATTCATATTCTGCCTGACTTTTTCTATTGTTTAGTTCTTTCTGACTCTAAATTTATCCATTCCCTGTAATCTTTATAATCACTAGTATAGAATGTGCAGTCTATTTCAATGATAGTTTGAATAATATGATTAAATTCTATCTGTACCATTGATTCTCTTTCACCTTGATAATTTAAGCATAAGAGTACAGAGACATGGTTCAAAACTGTCTTCAAGATACCATTACCACGAGAGGGTCATCACTTAAACTTCACGTTCAGACTAGAACCATTTGGGATGCTGTTCGATCTAACACAAGATATTACTACGTTCTAGATAATTAACAAATTAACCTGGCATCAATGGGGATTATTTGGCTTTATTATATAATTTATTCTTCTGTTTTGATTATTTTGGGATTTTGATCTATATCAACAATATACTTGATTCTTTCAGTTTTTAATTATTCTAATAAAGTTTTCTATTCAAATTTGTTCCATACAACCGAACATGCTACAAGATTTTATTGGTTGAAATGTTGATTTTGTAGATGTTGTAATTTTGGAATGGTGTTTTGATTGGTGTCTTCATTCCTTTCCTTTTCCCTTTCTCTCCTGCCCTCTTTTACCTCGACTAAATCTTTCCGCTCAACGAAGCAAAGATTTGCGTGTAAATGTTTTGAAAAACGTTCCATTCTCGTCTTTTTGGTCACTTCTCTTGTAATCACATTTCCCTCTCCCTTCTTTTTAAACCTTTTTTCCAAAAATAAAATAACAATAAAGCATATGTACTTATGACATTTACCATCTGTAGATGATACCTTAATTTTGGGTATACAAAGATAGGAAAATATTTTGTTGTAAAATCTATACTGCAGTTCTTTAAGTTGGTTTTGGGTTTAAAAGTCAATTTAGTGGGTATTGGAAGAATGCAGGATGGTTAAGACATGTAGTTGAGATACTGTATTGCAAGATAGGATAAGTTACTTTTAAATCTCTGTAATTTCTTATCCATTCCTAATACTGCAATCCAGATTATTCTCAACCAACAGACTGTAAAAAGATCCTAAAAAATCATATTTATTTGGCTATCATAGTTACTAAACATGACAAGAAAAAACCAAACCAACAAAAATTATTCAAAATATATATATATATGTCTCACACACACACAATACATGTATTACATAATAATATAAAAATATATAATTGCTAACACTTATTTAGGTCAGTAAAACAATAATCTAGGAATCTTTTAAAACTTATGACAAAATAACTCATCAAGCTAAACTTAAATGCAGCAGGCCAAATTTATATAAAAAAAGTCATTGAAAAGTAAATACGCCAAACACTATCTTCTTAACGAAGGTCATGTTTAAACCTATCATAAGCCGGTCTACCACTTATTTTCGGCTCTAGTATTATAATCAATCAACTCATTCACAGGAAGAAACGTTAACTTGACGGTCTCAAAGAAAGGTTGAAAGCAAAATCCAACACATACAATGTGACAAGAAAATCAAAACAAACTGAAGCTACTTTAATAAGGAATTGGAATCATAAACAATTCAGAAAACTACAAACTTATACATTGAAGTGTGTTGACAATAATCCGATGCAAATTGACAGAATTCTATATTACATAAAACTGACTTGGACAGTGCATAAACTACAATTGATTAAAGATAAGATGATCCTAACATCCAAAACATAAACGAATACGACATAAAATTCAGTAAGTTGGCACATTGTATTTCTTATAGGTAGAAGTGCAAACTAATTCATATCTTCAAAGGTCCACAAGCATATGAAGGTCACAGCTTAGTCAGCTGTCCAACTTTGCTCCACAATTTCTCTCACTCTTCTATTGTACTCACGCTTGTTCTCACTAAACATTCGAGCTGCTTCTGAGTTTGCAGGAGAATTTGGGTTGGGATCACAAAGCAATGACTGCCACAGTAATGATTAACTTTCAGAAATAATTATAAACATGCTGAATACTACATAGCAAGGATGTCAAAGAGTAGAATGATGAAGATAGCAATTTAGTCATGCAAAATTACTTCTCAACCACCCTGGCATATAAGATATCACAGCCAGATTATATCAGAATGGAAAACAATAATTTACAACATTTCATCCTTAAATAGTTTTTGAATATGCAGTTTGAAGAATATATCTGTTTTGTATAGGCTTCACCTACAGACTTTGTCTAAGCTTTGATCTTTATGTTTTCAGAGGGGACCCCTCGTACCAATCTATTAATAGAATACACTTGTTGGGTGGTAATAATAATAATAATAAAAAAATATAATAATAATAATAATAATAATAATAAATGATGTATACGTAGCAACAAGAGCATACCGATACCATGATTTGTTACAAACCCAGAAACAGAATAGAATAGAATTGAAGATAATGAATGTTAATAGAAAATGAAATTTGCACAGAAAAAGGAGAGGAATATGCTTTCAAAGGTTTTCTCATGTCAGAGTTGCCACTATCACAATAGAGCTAAAGATCTGTTTTATCAGACTATATTCGATTAACTAATTGATTACCCCATATTCTTCCACCCTCCATTGTTTAAGCAGACTACATAATTAATGATGTCACTAACTCTATAGCAACTTTTCCTCAATGACTGTTGGCACTGCTGGGCCTTATTTCCTAATATTCCTCTGATACAGGCCCTATCATGATCCTAACAGAGAGAACATTGGAGCATGGTGCGTACCAAAGATATTTAATATGCTAGATTTAGAAAAAGATTACAAGTAAAACAACCGATAATGATCCTGCGGAATAGTGATAGTAGCAGTCAATTTAGCGGGAGGCACCCACACCAGGTTCAATTCTGATTGTAAAAAGGAACCCCACTCCCCTTAAAAAAAACTAAAATATGACAAAATGAATATAAAAAACTTCTATTTTATATGTTTGGTTCTGCAATTTTTATAAGCAACAGAGTACATTAAGATAAGTCCAGTACAAACAGAAGGATCCGAAATCCTTCTAAATATATGCATGAAAGGAAAAAAATAAAAAAAGAGTTGAAAAATACATCATATATGCAAACAAAATGCAGTTTCTTAGCAGGTCAGACTTAAAAAAATTCTTACAAGCCCCTCATCCCCACAAACAACAAAACTAAGAAAACAAAAGTGTTCTATTAAAGAGTTTTGCACATTTCAAGGTTTAGAATTCTGGAATTGCACTACAAGTGACAGTCAATGAGATCAAATTATTCAGCAGGGATATGAAAGGACTGACAGATACTATAAGAATCATTAAAAATTGAGAGCTGTTAACTCAACAAAGAGCCTTGAGATTTGTAAAGAACACAAGAAAATGAAAATCTTTTTGAAATATTCATCATGTTCAGAATAGCAACTCATTTTTTTTAAATATAAAATTAATTGTGAAAAAGGAAAGAAAAATGTTAACATTACAAATAAATCAACACATGAATCAGCAAACAGCAAGGGACATTTTACAACAAAAAGTAATGCCTAGTACATAGCTCTTTAATAAAGGAAAAGCCATAAGTAATTTTGAAGAGCCACAGAATCTTGCATTAATTTGTGCAAAGTGTTGGTGTGGCAATACACAAGTTGAGGCAAACAAAAGACCAAACCTCAAGCGTAGAGTTAAATTATGTAAATATATGTGCTTGATATCTTCGTTTTGTAATATACTAACAATGAAATGAAAAAAAAAATGAAGAATTGTCACTATATTATACAAGATAATACCTGGATAGAAGTGAGTATAGCAGCCACATCGTATATGGGACTCCATTGATTTTGTAATATATCCAAACAAATACTTCCATCCGCATAAACTACCCAGAGCAGAAGAAATGACATTAGCAGCTAGATAGGTAATTTATGGAAGGAGAATCTTTTCAACCTAAAACTTACTGTTTGGATGAAACATTCGAGACACAAATCTCACAGTTGGTGGCTTGTTCGGATAATCCTCAGTAAACTGGAGAGTCAACTTAAACGTGCCTGAATAACTCAAAAATATGAAGACATTATTTTGATAAAGTTAAGATTTTCAGGCTATGAGCACCCAATTTCCATTTAACTTTTCCAAAATCAAAATACAGCTTCACGAGGAAAAAATGATTTAGCTCAATGGTCTAAGAAATATCTCTCCCTTGCAAATGTAATGCAATCTCTAACATTAACATAACAACAAAAGTCTTACAATCTCTTAACATTAACATAACACTATGTCATCACCTCTGGCAGAAACATAAGCCAATGTAAAAAAAAAATGTAAAACTAATAAAGACAATATAATAGACAGAAATTATTATTGATTTTGATACTGCCGTATGAGAAACCAAAAAGAAAAAATGTAACAACAAAATTGTTCGAAGATAGGAGCCATGGTAAAAGCAACCTCATCTAACATTACAGAATCATTAATGCTGCATGCAAATGTACAAGACGGCTACATAACTGAGTTGACACATGTATCAAGATTGTTCCAACATAGGAGCCGTGGTAAAAGAACAGACTCACCTCCATCCCATGGAGTATCATCAGGACTGCAATCCAAAGCAGACAAGAAAGTAGAAAGTTCTTATCCATCCATACTTAAACAAAGTGGAGGAAAACATAAAATAAAACAAAGTGACTATATCACACAAGTAAATAGCACACAGAGCATCTTTTATCCAATTCAACTCACCCAAATATGACAGCATTCCACAGCATTATGTTGTTATCCTGAGGGGCACCACTGATTCCTGCAGGTGGGTCTTGCTGCAGCCTCTTGAAATCTCTCATGAGCCTCTTCCTCGCAGGAGTCGACATTGCTAGCACCTAAAATAAACACCCACAAAGAGAAAACAAAAAAGACTTCAATTTTCCTTCAACAGCAACAAAAAGAGAGGCAAAACCTAGTTCACCACTATAGAAGACACTAGCAACAGGCCAATTCAGATTCCAACACATCCAAAACAACTGGAAAATGAAGTATAACAAACACATATGAATACATAATTCGAGAGTATAACAAAATTTTTCACAATCATCCTAGGGCAACACCTCACGCCTAGAACAGGAAAAAAAAAAAAAAAAAAAAAAGCAATTAGATTTACACTAATCTCATACTAAACCTTCATCAGAAACAGAACAACAAACCCCCAAATTAAAATACCAGTGAGAATTCCCAATAAACGTTAAAAAAAAGGGGGCTTTGATGTAGATCCACCCTCTGCACCAACCATCCAGAGTTCAGGCAATAAAAACCGCAAATTGGAACAAACAAGACAACGAAATTGAAAAAAAAAAAAAAATGATTGAAACGCAATTGAATTGGGAAAAGAAGGAAAAAGAAGAAGAAAATGATTACCCGTTACCCTTATGAGTTTGGAAGTATGTTGTGAAGAAAAGGGAAGATGATTGAAGGGATGGATCGAGAGATGGCGCAGAAAAGGTTATTGCTTGAATCTTACGATATTCATTCTCTTCTCTCAGAATTTAGAAGAAGGGTATGTATTTGTATGGGTCTAATCACACCCTTCTCTTAAAATATTATATATATTTGGTCCAATGTTCTTCCTAAATGCTTAACTATTTTTTTTTTATTTCCCAATTATATTCAATTTTCTTTACCTAAAATCAATTTGTTTTCTTAGATGTCTCATAGCCACTTATGAAATTTAAAATTTTAATAGTTCGACAACTAGAAATATCTCTTACTTTACTTAAGATTAGTTGCGTTTTCATTCGCTTACTTAAAGTAAATCAAAAGTATGTTTAATATGAATACAAAAGAATTTAGTGTAGAAACTTTGTAAAATTAAAATCAAAGTTTTTACTTATCTATAATAAACATCTTCTTGCATATTTATCTCTACGTCTTTGCCTTGGGATGTAATCTTAACTAATGTAATTATAAATTCAAGTTTGTATTTTGTTTTTATAAAAAGATTAAAATGTCCCAAGCTTTTGAATATGTTAAAATCTAAAGTCACTAAGAATGAGTGAACACGAATAATAAAATTATATTTGATAGCTGTTATCGGTTGGATTTACGAAGACGTTGATTTTGTTTTTAATTCTGTTTTAGTTTGAGATTTTATTTAACTAATTTAGTTTTAATACGAGGTTTGTTAGATATTTTGTTTTTAATTAGTTTTATGTTGGAAAGTAGATTTTGTGTAAAATGAGGTTCAAACTAAAAAAGAAAGAGAATGAGTGCAGAATTAGAAAAAAAAAAGGACATAAGTGACTTTTCGCTGGAGTAAGGGAGATAGTCTAGGCTAAAATCCACCCACTTAAAGCTGTTATGTTCAAGGGCAGCAGTTAGAGTGCAAATCATGACATACTGCAAAGTGCAAACATTATAAAAGGAGGGATAGAGCAATGAAAAAGATCATCCATTACCTATCATCTCTCATTTGTGGGAACGTTTTCCTAGCAGTCGTGATCAAGATCTTTCTTTTCCTTTCTCCACTTCAAATGTACTCTTATATTTATTTGATATTGTTTTATTCAGTTTATCTTTGTTTAATATTTTGAATTAAATTGTCATACTTT
>Ga0209700_110031_pt1 | contig 10254 bp, 7 predicted proteins | sample SiratroredBW_FD_187528 | JGI IMG/M metagenome (GOLD analysis project Ga0209700, IMG submission 187528) | Root nodule microbial communities of legume samples collected from California, USA - Siratro red BW (SPAdes) (version 2) | ecosystem: Host-associated > Plants > Roots > Nodule | place: USA...
AACTCGAAGATCCAGCGAAAGAGCCTTCGACATGCCCGCCGGCCTCCAGCCCCGGCAGGCAGTTTGAATCACCTCACAGCTGATTTGGGAATCCCTTTCGATTCATTCAGCTCGGCGGATGCTCTAGTGCAACGGTTGTACTGAGTTGCATAGTTTGCCCGGTTTGCTCGGGTCTCGTTTCGATGCAGTTATAGTGTCAGGTGCGTACGATGGATAATTGTGATCGCGCGGCTGTTCTGCGCCAACATCTCGCTGCGCTTGTTTGTCAGCTTTCCGAATTGGAAAACCTTCGATCTCGTGTGCTCAAGGCCGAACAAAGAAAGTTCGGTATCGCACCCCGCTCGGTCAACCTAGAACGGTCATTGGTTCCCTCATTGGAACTAAATGACATGCATGTTAGTTTTTGCTCAACGCGATGTCTTCCAGCCGAGGAGGCGACGATGGAGCAAAAAGACCGGTTGCAATCATTATCCGCCGATGAGTTGTGGTCATTGCGGAAAGACGTCGACGCGAAGCTGGCGAGAATCCTGCTCAAGAGAAAGAACATGCTTGAACGGCGCCTAGAGCAGCTCCAGCCGCGCCCCAAAGGGCATTTGCAGCTAGCTCGGTAGCGTCAGGACATTAGCGCCGGGCGGCGGCATCTCGCCCGACGGCCAGCGCTGGGTGTCCTGCCGGCCTGGATTCTTCCTCCCGTGCGCGTGCTCTCCCACCTGTTCCGGCGGCTGTTGCTGGAGAAGCTCGTCGCTACCCACCAGGCCGGTCGCCTGAGCTTCTTCGGCGATCTCGCCCCGCTCGCCGATGCCCAATGCTTCGCAGCCTATCTCGCGCCGCTCCGCAAGGCAGAGTGAGTCGTCTACGCCAAGCGTCCGTTCGGCGGACCTGAGGCGCTGCTGGCCTATCTGTCGCGCTACACCCACCGCGTCGCCATCGCCAACAGCCGCCTGATCGCCTGCGACGAGCAGGGCGTCACCTTCAGGTGGAAGGACTACCGCGTCGAGGGGCGCGATCGCTACAAGCACATGACGCTCGAGACCTTCGAGTTCATCCGCCGCTTCCTCATTCACGTGATGCCAAAAGGCTTGCACCGCATCCGCCACTACGGCCTGCTCGCCAAAGGCTCTTGCGCCGCCAACATCGGCCGCGCCCGCGAGCTCCTCGCCATGGCAAAACCTAACGGCCAACCCACCGATGCCACCGTCGATCGCAACAAGCCGGCCTGTCCATGCTGCGGCGGTCGCATGATCATCATCGAGGTGTTCGCGCGGTTGCACGCCACGGCATCGACCAACAGCTCCAACCACCACCATCGCGCGACACCTCATGACCGCGTCACAAGCCCGGATTTCCACGCGTCGCGTTTGCTGGCTCTCGATCCGCCACGGAAGAGTGCGCTTAGATATCGGCCAGTCGTCGAAAATCGTCGGTCAAGTTATGCAGTTCGACAGCAACCACCGCTCATTCGCCCGCCATTCCACCGTCACACGACTCGTTGCGCCGGCTCGATCCAAACTAGTCAGCTCACCCGCGGCGCCCAAATCCCCATAGCGCCTGCCACACCGCCTTACGTCCCTTAAGCGCGGTTTCCTCCCTTGGAGGCTTTCGGACGCCGACCGCCGACGCGGCGCCATCTCACAGCGGCCGGCATCCGAAATCCTTCACAAAATGCGAAGAACTCACGGTGAGCAAGTTTAGCCCGCTATGCCCGAATAAGCGGTCCTCCATCAGACAGCGCGTTAAGTCGCTATGGGCCGAGAAGCCGTCGTCGCATCCGGTCAATATATACCAGCAACCATAAGGAAGCAGACGCGAGCAGTTCCATCTAAACAAGAATGGATTGCTTTTCCGTCTCTGGATAGTCTCGGCTGGTGTTTGGAAGGCGCAAAGCATGGTACCCGCAGACTACGTCTTTGGCTTCGCTATCGCGTTGGTCGTCGGGTTAAACCTTTATCTTGTCCCGGGTATCGAAAGCGCGCGCGTTGCTATGCAATGGAGTCCCAGCGGCGAGCCAACTTGGTACGCCCCAAAATGGCTCGCTATGCGGGGAATGATCCTTCATGGCGGCCGTCCGGCTCTTCATTTGGTTGACTTCGACATATGCGCCGCAGCATGTGCACGGTGCTGAGTTAGAGATAGTCATTTTCTCGCTGATCGCCGCCGGTTCTCACCTGTTCGTTTTGAGAGCGACCCTTTGAGAGTCCGAGCAAGTCGGCTTTGGGTCCAGAAGCGGTCGTTCAGCGCGCTGATCGCATGGCTTGAAAGTATGCTAGGGCGTCACCGCGCGAAACAGGCGCCATTCGTCGGGCACGCCTTTGAGAACGTGACGGCCGCGCTCTTCAAACGTCAAGCCGGATCCTGCTACGAGATCGCGAACTGTCTGTGAGACCAGAACTTCACCCGGGGCAGCCAGTGCCGCTACACGCGCGCCAATATGTACGGCAATGCCGACAATATCGTGAGCGACGAATTCGCATTCGCCAGTATGCAAACCGCAACGGACCTTCAGATCGAGCGGGCGCACCGCATCACCGATTGCGCTGGCGCAACGTACGGCGCGCGCTGGGCCGTCGAACGTGGCAAGAAACCCGTCGCCGGCGGTGTTGATTTCGCGCCCTCGATACTGGCCGAGCACGCTCCGAGCTTTGGCATAGAACGCATCGAGCAGCACGCGCCAGGCGCCGTCGCCGAGTGCGGCGGCGCGTTCCGTCGATCCCGCAATGTCGACGAACAGCACAGTCGCCAGCACCCTGTCGGGCTCCGCTGCTTGCCGATGCCCGGTGACGAACTCTTCGACCTCGTCGAGAACTGCATCTTGATTGCCAATCCAGACCATATGGTCCTCGCCGCCGAGCTCAATCAGTTTGGCGCGAGGAATCCGCTGGCCCATGTAGCGGGCATGCTTCACGTCAATGACGCGCTCGTCGGTGCGATGCAAAATCAACGTCGGTGCGCGCGTGACGGGCAGGATATCTCTGACATCGATGTCGCGGTTCATACGCATGATTGCAGCTGCCGCGCCTGGGCTTGCTGAGGCCCTGAAGTAGGCAGCGATTTGCTCCACTTCGCGCTTGTTCCCGGCAACGCTGGGGGCCCACATCAGCAGACTCATTGCATCAGTCGTGCCCCAGTGGTGCTCTATGTCATCGAGAAAAGTGCTCCACTGCGCATCCGTCCATGCGAATGTATAGTCAGGCGCCCACGAGCGTCGCGCATAAGTGCCGTAAAGCACCAGAGCCGACGTGCGCTCGGGATAGGTCGCTGCATAGAGCAACGACATCGGACCGCCCTCAGATATTCCGAACAAGGTGGCCCGTTGGGAGCCAACCTGGTCCAGCACCGCCTGCACGTCGTGCATCCGCTGTTCAAGCGTGAAGATCTGGGAGCCGCGATCGGACATTCCGGTGCCGCGCTTATCGAACATGATGATCCGCGCAAACGTTGCAAGCCTGCGGAAAAAGGCGGCGCGCGCCTGCGATTGCCAGAGCGCTTCAAGATTGGAGACAAAACCCGGGACGAACAGCAGGTCGCGCGGACCGTCACCAATCACCTGATAGGCAATATGGACGTCGTCACTTTTAACATAGCGAGTGGCCGGGATGTCAGCCATGCTGGCCTACTGCGTGACAAAACCGCGCGGCGCGATTGTCGCACCTCATTCTGCGTCAGGCCAGCGAAATCCAGTCGAAAATTGATGCGCTCGACCGCCGCAAGGCCGGTAGGACCGCAGCGATTGAGGGAAACGACGGTGACACGCCACGTACGGCCGCGACGTCTGCTTCGGGTCATTCGCGTCGATTTGGCCGTGTCGCCACCACGTCCGGTCTGGCCCGGCTGCTGACGTGCCGGGCGCCAGCGTGATCTTCGGCTTCGGGCCAAGTGCCGACCTCCATGACCCGGGGGTGAGCCCGGGACACCTCCTGCAGGCTCGGCCCCAGAGCAGGCTCGAGCCTGGCGAGCCATACACCGCCGCTGCCGTTGGTGTAGAATACCCGCACAAAGGGCACCGCCATGGCCACTCCTCAGCAGGGTCGCATCGATCGCCGACTAGCCGCCATCCTGGCCGCCGACATCGCCGGTTATAGCCGGCTCATGGGTGCCGACGAACTCGGCACAGCGAGGGCACTCCGCGCACATCGCGAGGCAATCGATCCGATCATGGCGAGCCATGGCGGTCGCATCTTCAAGACAATGGGCGACGGCCTCCTCGTGGAGTTTCCTTCCGTTGTGGCCGCAGTCGAGTGCGCCTTGGCGGTCCAGAACCTCATGGCGGGACGGAACGTCGATGTTCCGGAGGATCGGCGAATGTTGTTCCGGATCGGTATCAATCTTGGCGACGTGCTAATTGAGGGCGACGATATCCTTGGGGATGGCGTCAATATCGCCGCCCGCCTCGAAGGCATTGCCGAGCCGGGTAGCATCTACATCTCCGACGCCGCGCATCAGCAGGTGCGCGACAAGCTTGATGTGATTTTCGAGGATAGAGGCGAGCACGAGCTCAAGAATATAGCGCGTCCGGCGAAAGTGTACCGAGTGCAGGGCGCAGGTGCGGCAACGAGCCCACTGAGGACATTATCGCTTCCGCAGAAGCCATCCATTGCTGTGCTTCCATTCCAGAATATGAGTGGCGATCCGGCGCAGGACTATTTTTCCGATGGGATTGCAGAGGACATCATCACCGAGCTTTCGCGGTTCCGATCGTTGTTCGTGGTCGCGCGCAATTCGTCGTTCTCGCTGCGTGGCACGACGGATGTTAATGAAGTTGGCCGCCGGCTCGGTGTCCGATACTTGGTTGAAGGCAGCGTTCGCAAGGCCGATAAACGGGTGCGGGTCACAGTCCAACTACTTGATGCGGCAAGTGGCAATCACCTGTGGGGCGAGCGCTACGACCGCAAGCTTGAGGACATCTTCGTCGTCCAGGATGAGATCACCCGAGCGGTTGTCTCGACCCTGCCAGGCAGGCTGGAGAACGCCGACCGCGACCTCGCCAAGCGCAAGCAGACTTCGAACATCACCGCATACGATCTGGTCTTGCTTGGTAACGAACGATGGCGGCGTCTGACGCGGAAAGACCTTGCCGACGCGCTGGATCATTTCCGTAGCGCCGTGGCCCTTGACCCCCATTATGCGCGCGCCCACGCGAACGTGGCCTGGACCCATGTCTGCAACGTGTTCCTCGAGGCCGCGGATGCGTCATCGCTGGACGAGGCGCTGCGACATGTGGAGATAGCCCTCGACATCGACGACAGCGATGCCTGGTCTCACGGTGTCTTCGGGCAATTGCTATTCCTGCTCAAGAGGGACGACGAGGCCGAAATCCACTTCAAGCGCGCGCTTGGGTTCAATCCCAACGACGCAGACGTCGCCGCCGTCTTCGGCAATGTTCTCGTCTACTGAGGAAGGTGGCGAGAGGCGCTCACATGGATCGACACAGCTAAACGTCTCAACCCGCTACCGCCTAATATCTACCATTGGTACCGCGCGCTTGCCCTCTATTCGGCACGCGAATACGAGCAAGCCATCAGAGCGCTTCGGGAGATTCGGACCCTCGACCGCTGGTCGCGCGGCCTCCTGGCCGCCTGCTATGGGCAGATCGACAGGCTCGACGAAGCCCGGACCGAATTAAACGCGTTTATCGGGGAACGGGAGCGCGAATTGAGGGAGCGAGGCGAAGCGCTACCGCTGAGCCGTCTTGACCTTGTGCTGTCGCGGGCGGACAGATACCGAGATCCTTTGGACCGCGAACACTTTCTTGAGGGTTTGAGGAAGGCGGGCCTGACGGGTTGATACGTTCCTCCTAATGGATTGCATCCTCACGCTCTGAGCCCAAAGTTTGCCAAGTCAGAAGAGACAGACTGGGCAGGGGGAGTGATCAGCGTGATCGCTGGTAACGACGAAATGACCGAGTTAGCGGCGCGCGAGGTCCCTTATGGGTCAAAATGCGAAATTCACAGAAACCGGTACAAGCCGTCTGCTTCAACGCTGAAACCGGACATCGCACTTTGTGAGGACACGTCCTGAGCGCGATTTAGAGGAAGGACAGTTCGCAAACCAATCCTTTGGTTTCCAAACGGCTACGCGCTTCTGGCGCCGGGCCAGGCCAATACCTGTCCGGACATGACGAGGCGGTCGCGGCCGCTGTCCTTGGCGGCGTAGAGCGCGCGATCAGCCGCCGCCACCAGGGAGCCGCAGTCCATCGCACCCTCGGAGGGCATGTTGGTCGCGCCGCCGAGGCTTACCGTGACGATCTTGGACGGCAGGTTCAGCGCGTGCAGCATGCCGAGGTCGCGCAACGCCTGGCGCACATTCTCGCCGACGAGCTCGCAGCCATCCGCGCCGGTGTTCGGCAGCAGGAGGGCGAATTCCTCGCCGCCGTAGCGCGCGGCGAGATCGGCTGGCCTGCGGACCTGCGCGGAGAGGATCCGCGCCAGCGCGCGCAAGCAGGCGTCGCCGGCCTGGTGGCCGTATTGGTCGTTGAACTTCTTGAAGTGGTCGACATCCACCAGCAGCAACGAGAGCGGCGTGCCGTCGCGCTTGGCCCGCGCCCATTCCTCGGCGAGGCGCTCGTCAAAATGCCGCCGGTTGGCGATTCCGGTCAGACCGTCGGACGTGGCGAGCGCGGCAAGCTTGTCCTGCAGGTCCTTCTGCTCGGTCATATCCCGCGAGATCGCCACGACCCCGTCGATCTCATGGGTTTCCGAAGACCGGGTGACGCGCAGCGCCGTTTCGACCCAGATCTCCTTCTTCTGGCGGTGATTGGCGCGATAGATGATGCGCGCCTCCTCGGCTTCGCCGGCCTTTAACGCCGAAACGACTTGTTCCACGCGCGACCGGTCCTCCGGCTTGACGCCTTCGAGAGCCGAGGTCCCAAGCAGCTTTGCCGGGTCCCAACCAAGGATGCGGGCGCACGACGGGGAGGCGTAGAGGATGCGCTCGTCCAGCCCGACGCGCATGACGACGTCGCTGCATTGCTCGGCGATCAGGCGGAAATCCCCTTCCTTGGCGACGAGAGCCACCGCCATGCGCTGTCCCTTCGCGAGATAGCGCACCAGGAAGAAACCGATCAGCGCTATGGAGAGCGTCAGGCCGGTGACGATGCCGAAGCGCGTGACGGCCTGCTGGCGCCATGGGGCGAGGACATCGCTCTGCGCCTTCGTCGCCAGCACGACCAGCGGATAGCGGCTGCTCTTCTGGTAGAAGCTCAGTCGCTCCTGCCCGTCCAAGGGTGATTTGAAGTAATAGGCGCCGGCGTCCGGCCGCTGGCCCATGGTCCGGAACAGCGGCGAGCCCGACATGTCCCGGCCGACATAGGCGCCTTCGTCGTCGCGACTCCTGGCCAGCATGATGCCGTCGGCATTCAATAGCGAGACCGCGCCGTTGGGGCCGATGTCGAAGCGCCGGTAGAACTGCATGAAATAGGCCACGTCGACGCTCGTCAGCACCACGCCGGCGAAGCTGCCGTCCGGATGATTGAAGCGGCGGGACGCGGTGATGATCCACTGGCCCCCGGACCGGCTCTTGACCGGCCGGCCGATCAAGGTCCCGCGATCGGCCGCGGCGCGATGGCGCTGGAAGTAGTCGCGGTCGCTGTTGTTGAAGTTTGAGAAGTCGCCGTCTTCGGTGGTCGCCAGCCAGCGGCCGGTTTCATCGTAGACGAAGATGCCGCGGATGCGCTGCCTGTTGTACTTGCGGGCTTGCAGGAAACTCTGGATCTTGGCCACCGCGGCCGGGCTGGTGCCGCCGACCTCCATCCGGTCGACCATGCCGGCAAGGATGGTGTCGGCGAGCTCGAAGGTGTCTTCGGCATGCTGCGTCAGCGACTGGGCCAGGTTGGCCATGTCGACTTCGGCGTTGCGCAGCTCGACCTGCCGGCTTTCCCACTCGCGCCATCCGCTCAGGGCCAGAATGGCGACGCAAGCCAATGCCACGAATGCCGCCGCCCACAATGGGAAGCGAGCTTTCTCGACCTCGCGGCGGTTGCTCGGCATGTGGCGGTGGCTCCTTTTCGCGCAGGGTCTCACCCTGGCCTTAATGGCGGGTTTGCAGCCGCGCCATGATGTGCTGAACGCGTAAGCGTCGTTTCATCATGGTGTCCGCGATCTTACGCGTCATAGGGATCGTCCATTAACCAAAGGCCACCTGCCGCGAGATGCAGCTCGATGCGGCCAAGAACGGACGCGTCCGTTCGGTGCGCCCGTTCGGCGATTCTCTTGAGAAAGCGATGAAGTTTGTCTCCGAGCCGATGGGACAGGGGCGTCCCAGCCATCATGGCGCAAAGACATATTCTCCGTTCTGAGGCGAGGCCCTGGCCGTAAAATCAGACGAACTGAACACCGACGCATTTCCCGCTCCGCCATCGGACCTTGCAAGCGCGCGATGGCCCTCCCCGCGAGAAGCGCAGCTGAAATTGCGGCGGCACAAACAGTGGATCCGAAACGGCAATCTTCGCCCCGTTCTCAGATATATCGAGCAGCGTGCAACGTCGCGCAGCGAAGCTGCCCTCGATGCTCAACCAAGCCTCTGTTTCGATTTTTCGCCTCGTTGGGCGAGGTCTGCGACCGAACATGATCCATGCCTCCTCCATCCTGAACGCCGCTTGCGGGCGTCGGTTGCGGATATGTAAATGTTGAGTCCTGTATTCGGAAATGTGTATCTAGTCCGATCTCCGCATGTGGCGCAGCGACGCCAATTGTCCCGATCGGGCAACTGGCATCAGCGGAGAAGCCGGCGCGGCAAAGCGCGCCGGGCGATGCTTCGCATATTGCGAAGCCCCAGGCTTGCTTGGTAGCACACTGCCACGAAGGTCCGAGGGCGACCGGCAAACGTCGGCGAGCGTCCAATGCCGTAAGCGCGCGCAATCTGCCTCAGCCCAGCCGCATCAGCGATCTGACCGCCGTTCAGGACCCGATGGGCAGCCAGCAGTATCATCACGCCGACAGCGGCCCATTTGAACATCGTGGCCTCTCCTCTGGAAAGGACCGCCAACCGGGGCTGGGCCGTTGAGGATTCGGGAATTTGGGTCGCAGCTCGCGAACCATCTGCAATTCCGAAATCCTGGCAGCAATTGGTGAGCCAATCCTTAAGCGGCCGCGCTCCTGATCAGGCCCCGTGGAAAGGCTAGGCGAGGGCCGTGACCGAATTACCGCTTTTTCGGAGCGCGGCAATGATGCGGTTTTCGCCGACAAGCCATCGAGCGGCACCAGGACGAATGCGCTGGCTGCTGCGTCTTGCTTGAGCACGGATTCGAGGCGGCTGCTGAGCAGGTACTTGATGGCGTCCCCATTTAATATTTGCGACGGAGAGAAGACGCCGCGCTTTATCAATTCGGCGGCGAGGCTATGGATGTCTCCGCCGCGGCGCTCGGCGTAAAGCCGCTCGGCGGCCGATCGGGCCGCCCTTCGTCCGCAGATCGAGCAGATAGGCGATCGTGTCCTGACCGATCCGCTTGTCGAGCGCGGTCAGATTTGGCGCCAAGACCATGCCGCGCAATTCCGTGTCGGAGATCAGCACCGTCGATGGTCGTCCAAGCTTCAGGGCGCTCTCGACGATCGTGCCGCCGACAGTGGGATTGGGCGGCGTCTGCCCCTCGCCCATCAGCAGCATCGATGCCCGGATCCCTGGCATCTTGTCGGTCGTCGGCGCGAGTTGCGCGAAGCTCTGCTGGACGAAGGCGCGAAAGGCGGCCGCGGTCCTGGCGTCGAGCCGCTCGACGACAGGCTGCAGCGAGGCGTCGGTCTCGATTGTTGGAAACACGACCTTCGCCGGGAAATCCTGGATGACGCGTTTCGTCGCGGCGGCGCGCTTTGACCCGTCATCAACGATCTCGGGGACCAGTGAGGCCGCGACGCGATCATAGCCGAAAATCGTGCTCGCCGACGCGCCAGATCCGAATTGCCAGAACAGCGCCCGATCGTCTCTTATCTCGCCTGCTGCCCCCGCGCGGAGCGCCGCCGCGGACGATGCCGCCAGAAGATCGCGATGAAATATCGCCGCTATGGGCTGCCAGTAGCCGATCTCGTTTCGGAAGCGAATCTTGGTTTGATGTAGGCCGTCAAGCGCTTTGAGCCAGAGAGGGGCTTTCGGCTCGCTACTTATGCCATGTGGTGGATCAAGGCCTCGGTCCAGGAGTATGTTGCGGATTCCAGGGATGGCGATCAGGTGTTCCAGACGATGGTGATCACGGATTCCAGTGATCGCGATCAGTTCGGAGACGAACACGACTGACGGGCTTATGTGTGCTGGAAATGGTCTCCTGGTCAA